>TBL_comb47_HYPODRAFT_10003034_pt1 | contig 20235 bp, 19 predicted proteins | sample TroBogypolimnion_40_FD_10682 | JGI IMG/M metagenome (IMG submission 10682) | reverse complement strand
ACAGGAAAGGCCGCAGGAGCGGCCTTTGGTTGGTTGGCGCGGGCGGTCTCGAACCGCCGACCCCTACCGTGTCAAGGATGGGGTTTAGCCCTTTTGAGTATAACTTAACGTTTTCGATAAATCAAAAAGTTTATTATTTTCATCTACTTCCATTTTTCATGACCGCTTGCGTCCGCCCCTGATCGGGGATACCTTTTGGACACGTGGTGGACACGGACCTGGAGGGCGGCCATGGCCCGGACGAAGCGAAGCGCAAGGTTGGGGACCCGAGAGTCGCGCCTCAAACTCGATCCAGGGAAGCGCCATCAGGAACCTCTGAGCGAGGGACGCTACCTCCTCTATCGCAAGCCCGAGAACGGCGCAGCCGGGTCTTGGATGGCTCGATGGGTAGATAAAGACACCCGGAAGTCAGTCCAGCGGCGATTAGGGGATGCTGACGATCTCTTGGATGCCGATGGCGTGAACATCCTGGACTTCAAGACGGCTCAGGCCAAGGCGGAGAAAGTGTTCGAGGAACTCAACAATGCCGCGCACCTGGAGGCTACAGGTGAGGTGCTGTCCACCGGACCCTATTCCGTTGCCAATGCCATGGCCGACTACCTCCGCAATGCAGAGAGAAGAGGCGTGAAGGGACTATGGGTCATGAAGCTCACAATCAATGCCCATATCGTTCCCGAACTCGGGGGCATCTCTATAGCCAAGCTTTCGAAGAGACGTGTTGAGGATTGGCTCCAGGCACTGGCGGAGGCCCCTCGACGAATGACTGGGAAGGCCCGCGATGAGGTCAAGCACCTGCCTGGCCCTGTTACGGAGGACGAGAAGCGGGCCAGGAAGGACAGCGCGAACCGTGTCCTCACGAACTTGAAAGCTGCATTGAACCTGGCTGTGAGAGATGGCCGCTACATCGGTCCTACCCCCTGGCGGGATGTGAAGAATTTCAAAGGGGTCGGAATCGCCCGTGTCAGGTTCTTGACTGTCCAGGAACAACGCCGTCTGGTGAATGCTTGCCCAGATGGGTTCAAGCAGTTGGTTCAGGCTGCGCTCTACACGGGGTGCCGTTATGGGGATCTGTGCCGACTGAAGGTAAGGGACTTCAATGCCATATCCAAAACCGTCTTCATTGAGAAGGGCAAGGGGGGAATACCCCGGCATCTTGTGTTGAGTGAGGAAGCTGCCGCCTGGTTCGTTGAACTGGCTGCTGGTAGAGGGGCAGGGGAATCATTGCTGCTCAAGCCCAATGCCAAGGGCAAGCCCCGAAAGTACCAGGAGGATCCTCTAGCCTGGGGTCGGGATGATCAGAAGGAACACATGGTTGTTGTTTGCGCCGCAGCAAAGATCGAGGTATTGGATTTTCATGAGCTTCGACACACCTATGCTTCGGGACTAGTGAACAAGGGTGTTCCACTAGCCTTTGTTGCGAAACAGTTGGGCCATGTCGACACCAAAATGGTAGAAAAATACTACGGACACTTATGCCCAAGTGCGTTGGCGGATAGCATCAGGAAGCTGTCGCCTAAGCTGAAGATATCGAAGCCAAAGGTGCAGCCGTTGAAGGTCGGGAATAAGAGGGCCTGAGTAATTGCCCACGACTATTGGGCATCCCAGTCGAACCTTCTTTCCTAGGCTCGAACCGAACCTGGGGGTACCGGTCTGCCGTTCCTTGGCTTTGGAGGCCATGCCATAGTAGTAAAAACAAATCGGAAGGGACCTTCAAAAGTACATCCTTTGGTGCGCGGGTCTGCTGGTCGCACTGCTTGTCGTCATGGCTTTCAAGTCTAGGTGAACAACTTACTGGTGGTGCAAGCGGTTCAGGTTCGTTTGTTAAGCCTCAAGGTGCCGATATGGTTCTTGAAGAAGAATTTGAAGGAGCTATAGCGACTTTAGATCTGATGGGTTTTATTCATCGCGCTAAAGACATGTCTCCAGGTGAAGCATTAGATTCACTCATAGGTCCGCTAGTAGCAGCAGCATATACAGCTCAAAAAATTGTTAACAGAGATCTTCGACATCATTTTGAGCTTTTCAATCAAAGCAAAGAAATTTCTAATTTTTCTTCAGGAATAGGCGTTCAAGTTTTTGCGGACACAATTATTCTCTATCTGCCACATACCAACACACCACCTTTGACATCACCAGATATGGTAATCAATTCAATGGTGTATTCCTGTTCTTTGGTTCTTGCATATTCAATATGGCTTAATGTGCCGGTTCGAGGTGCTATTGCATATGGCAAATTCCTTATTTGTAATCGTCCACCAATTGCGCTTGGGGAACCATTTCTAGAAGCACACGAATTACAGGAGAGTCAACAATGGGCTGGCGTGTCTTTATGTAAAAGTGCAGAATTATTGGTTCAAAATTCTAATAATGTAAGCAGATTAAAATCATGGCCTGTCGAATTATGTATTAAAGAATCACAGACATATCCCAATAAAAATTTACTGGTCGTAGATTGGCCTCGAAATTCTTGGAATCATACAGGAACACTTATATCGGATGGAGTTGCAGAATCAGCCCCTTCTATTGACTGGTCGAAGTGCTTTCCAGGTGATTCAGAAAAAATCTACCGACTTCGCAGAAATACGGAAGCGTTCTATCTGGACCATATCCAAAATGCAGAAAGAGTTCTTGGGGTTGAATTTGGTCCGTTTACCAAAAATTCCACTTTAAACTGGAGGACTTGTATTAATGAGTCAATTCACCGCCCTAACCCTTAGCCTAACTTGACCACCTCTGAACCTTAATCAATGAATTTCATGTATTTTTTTCATTAAACAAAAATCGAGGATAATATGTCTCTATTTATTAAAATTAAAGGTTTATTTTCAGGTGAGTACAAAAGGCAAAAAAAAATTCTATTAGGTTATGAAAAATATGAGGATATTAAAAATGCTGATACATCGATTAAAACAAAAATAGCAAGTAATTATCTAAATTTTTCAGTAGATTCAGGATTGTTTGATTTAGATAGTCTTATAAAAGATAATATTGAATATTATAGAATTTTATTTAGAATTCATACAATAGCTATTGCTATGTTTATTGCTGAAAATAATAAATATGACATTTCAGTAGAGTTTTGGCATAATATAAAATTAAATAATGTAATAGATGGTGTAATTTTCAATAAGGTTGCTATTTCATTGAAAAATTTGTTAACTATGGATAATGGATGGAAGTGCTATTACCAATATGCTGCATTTTCATGTCCCTCTGAAAAAAATGAATATAATGTAAACAAATCATTAGAATCTTTAAATATAATACTAGATAGCGCATTGAAAGATGCCAAAATTAGAAATCAGATGTGGCTCCCAAGTGCAAGCTATGTTCTGATTACTAATGAATTACAAAGAGATGCGCTTACTTTCGCGTGGGGACTCTTGGGTTTTTCTCATGGAAACAAAGAATGGGTAAACGAACATAAATATCAAAATGAATTACGTAACCTAGAAATTGAACAAATGAAAAATGATATTAAAAAATAAATTAATAATACATAATTCAGGAGTTAATATGTTATTATTATTAACTATTATTGTTATTGTAGCATGTTTTGCATATTTTATTAATTTCATGAAAACAATAAATCATATAAAAAATATGCAAAATATTGTAAAAAATGCATATTTACAATTACAAATTATTGATGATTTAGAAAATTTGACTGGATTTGTTATAGATGTATTTATTTACATTAGAAAGAAAAAAAAATATAAATATGCAAATGAAGTTGTATTTCAAACATTGAATATGTTCACAAGGGTAGGAAGGGGTGAAACTTTAGAATCTGATATTGACATGATTACTAATTTTGCAAAATGTTATTATAGTGAATCGACAGTTCAAGAAATTGGAGATATAATATTTAATTCAGTAATAGGGGGAATGCGACATCAGGGATTAATAAAATAAAAACTTCCATGTCTATTGCATCTTAAACCCGTTCTACCAGGACACTGCCTGTGATCCCTTCCGTTCTCAGCTTCCCGCTTCCTCGGCTCCGTTCATCGCTTCGTTGCAGTCAATGAATCGGCTTCCTCTTTTAGAATCGAGCAACATGAACTGGGCAGAAGCGAAGATTCTTCATGGTGTATATCACCACCGCGAGATGGTTGGAGAAGCGATTCCCTATTCTGCTGGTGAGCTAAATTGGCTTATCAATGCATCGTGGAAAGAAGGAAAACAATGGGTGGGAGAAGATCAGAAATTTAATTCAGTTGAAGTTGACCATGACAATTGGCTGGCAAGGCATGGATTGACATCAGCCACTGCTGAACGCCCGCTGGCTTACCTACAAGAGCATGGATTCCTCAACTACAACAAAGAGAGCGGCCTCTTCCGAATCAAAGTGACAGGTCGAGGTGCAGACACAGCCAGAGAGCTGGCGACTTGGTATGGTCGAATGAACTATCTCTACAAGATGCACAAAGACGGACTTCTCTGGCTTCTTGCTACCGTCGCAGTTTCACTGTGTACTACTTTAGTAGTTCAGAGTTGCAAGACGAACATTCGGTAACCCAGAAACCAACCTCTTAGAGTCAATGAAAAGCAGTAGGAATTTAAAATCGCCGAGGACTCCGCATGAGACAAGTCATCGTCCTCCTCCTTTCGTTGCTTCCTGTTTTTGCAACGGGATCAGAAAGCCAGAAAACCCAGGTTGGGTTAACTGCGATTGCTAAGATGGCAACACCTTCTGTTTATCTTCTGACTGTGTACGACGAAAACAATAAGGCTATTAGAACCGCGACAGGGTTCATTATTACTAATGATGGTATGCTTTGTACAAATCATCATGTAATTATAGGTGCCAAACGTATAGATGCTAAAGCATTTAATGGAGGTATTTTTAATGTAATTGGCGTACTTGCAGACGATCCAGAGAATGATCTAGCTTTACTAAAAATAGATGGCAATAGTTTTAAGCCACTTTTATTAGAAAAGAAACAGATAATCGAAGTGGGACAAAGAATTCTCGTTATTGGAAGCCCTAGAGGACTGCAAGGAACTCTTACTGATGGAATTATTTCAGCTATTAGAGACATAAATGGGAAAACAGGTAGAACGATTCAAATGACCGCTGCGATTTCTCCTGGTTCAAGCGGATCTCCTGTTCTAAATTTAAATGGGAAAGTAATTGGAATTGCTACATCACAAATTCAAAATGGTCAAACTTTAAATTTTGCAATGACATCTTCTAAATTAGAATTACTATTTTCAAATATTAAATCAAATACAATAAAATCATTGATTGAACTAAAATCAATTCAAATCAATCCAGATGAAATATTGAATGATCCAGAATTTTTTGAATGTGGCATTTTGATAAACAAAAATCAATTATCTGATGCTTTAATAATCGGCGAAAAATTACTTATTCGCTATCCAAACGACTATAGGCCATTACAATTTATGGGAAGGATTAACTATCTTTTACATATTTACAATGAAGCCATAAAAAATCTACAACAATCGCTTAAATTAAAATCGAATTCAGCAGAAACTTGGTGTTACCTTGGCACTGTATATGATAGCATTGGTCAAGATAATGATTCCATTAAAGCTTACGAGCAAAGTTCTATTTTAGATCCAACTTATAATCATGGCATTTGTCTAAAAATAGTTGGAACTCATCTATCTAGAATAGGGAATAAACAAGAGGCAATAGTATACTTGAAAAAGGCATTAACAATAATTGAAGGTAAAGAATTAGATGAAGATATGATACTTTTTTATGTTATTGGCTCCTGTTATTGTGATCTCAGAAAATTCCAAGAAGCAGATGAAATTTATATGAAATTACTACACTTCCCGGGAAAACAAGCAAAAAGTATGGCAAATATGCTTCAAGATTATATTAGAGTCAAGAAATACTAATCGTCTTTAGTGCAAAATCAATAATTCAATTGTTATAACATAAATGCAGGGACCAGTCATATCGGCTGGTCCTTTTGCATGTACGGAGATCCATATGCTCGAAACACTCATCGCTCTGGCGATGCTCATCAAGGCCGTGGTCATGGCTTGGCTTAACGCCTGACCTTTTCAATCCTCATCCATCAGCCTCGCCGTCGCGGGGCTTTTTCGTGTACGGAGATCAGATGCACAACCTTTACCGCAACACCTTAGCTTTCACGGGTCAAAAACCTTGGCACAAGCTAGGGGTCCAGTTCGACCAGGAGTTCACGAGTGCGGAAGCCATCGCTGCGGCTCGACTCGACTATCCGGTCACGAAGGAACAGCTTCACCGCCTTCGCTCAGATCTTGGCCTAGGCATGACCGAACCCACAGATGCTTACGCAACGATCAATGGCCATACCCAGGACGTTCTTGGCATCGTTGGAGAAGGCTACGAAGTCCTCCAGAACAGTGAAGCCTTCGACTTCTTCGATATTTTGCTCCAAGAGTCAGGCGGAAAGCTCCAAACAGCCGGTGCCATTGGCAAGGGTGAAAAAGTCTGGATGCTGGCAAAGCTTCCAGAGATCTTCTATCCCCTAGCTGGAGATGGTGTAGAGAAATACCTCCTGGGATCAACCTCGCATGACGGGACGATGAAAACGGAAGTCCGATTCAGTTCGATCAGAGTCGTGTGCCAAAACACGTTCAACCTGGCAATGAACGGATCTCGTGGAGTCATTTCCATTCGCCACACATCAAACATGCGACAGAAGTTAGAGATGGCTGCAATGGTCATGCTCCGGTACAAGGAACACTTTGATATCGTGGGCGAACACTTCAGCAAGCTCGCCAGCGTCAAGATCGACGATGCCTGGATCGACGAATACCTTGAACGAACCGTTGGGAATCCGTGCAACGTTTCCGATGGTCGCGGTCGTACCTTGATGGAGAACAAGATCAAGCTCATCCAGGGCCGACTCCATGCAGGACAGGGTGTCGATATTCCTGGAGTAGCTGGTACAGCTTGGTGGGTACTCAATGCCATGGTTGAACATGCGGACTACGACATGAAGGCTCATGGCCAGTCTCAGGATGAGTCCCGACGCACGAGCAGCATTCTGTGGGGTCGTGCGGCAGATTTTAAGCAAATGGCCTATGACACAGCAATGGCAATGGTTGGTTCATGAAACGCTTCCTTGAATCCTTTTGGGAAACGATCAGCACCATCCTGTTCATCTTGGTCCTTGCGGTGGCCATGTTTCCGTTCGGACTCTATTTCTGCTGCCGCAGATTGTTCAACTGAAGCAGATCTCTCTGACGGCCCTGCATCTGCGGGGCCTATCCATGTCTGGAGGAAGTCGTGGAAGAAGTTGCCATCGCCCTCGCTGCGCTGATCGTGGCGGTAATCAAGTGGTACACAAAGGAGGATGACTGACCGGGAGCATGGGAGCATGTTCCCTATTCATCAGAAATCAGGAAAAATTCCTCGAACATGTACAGGAATAGGGGAGACGGGAGATCGCTCCCGTTCTCCCTACCCTTCTCACAGCCGGTCATCTGACCGGCTTTTTCGTGGAGCAAAACATGAACATTCCAGGGATGCACGTAGCTTTGCAATCCCGTTTGGAGCAGAACGCACGGCTTGGAGATCGAACTCAATACATTGGAGCTTCGGAAATTGGCTCATGTCTCCGACGAGTTGTCTGCTCAAAGCTATATCCGGAGCCTTTCGACAATGCCTCGATGGGAAGAATGCTAGCTGGTAAAGCGCTTGAGAACGAAGTCGTTCAACTTGTGAGGATCGCTATCAATGGCCAAATCCGTAACACAGGCCGGGTCCAACTGGATCTCCAACATCCAACTCTGCCATTTCGCGCACATCCCGATGGTCGAATCACAGGTGATGCCGATAACGACGGAGTTCTTGAGGTCAAGACAGCAAGTAGCGCGACCTATAAGCGTTTTCAATCTGAAGGGCTTCCGGCCAATTACATCTCGCAAGTACAAGGACAGATGGGACTCAGCAAATTGTCCTGGGCCTTAGTAGTAGTGGTGTCACGAGAGAATCTTGCTGAAATGGCTCAGTTCACTATCAGATTCGATCCCGAGCATTTCGCAGCATTGGAACGACGTGCAACGCTCGCAGCCGCAGTTCTCCAGGACGTTAACTTACTCGATCAGTTAGAGGGTGAGACTGAAAATGGATTCTGCCATACCTGTCCTTACTCGGATCATTGCACGGCCTTCCAAACGAAGCGTGAAGCAGGAAAGCGTGGCGAGATCCCTGAAGTAACAAGACTTCAAATGGAATGCGCTCTGGAGGAACTTTCAGAGCTTGAAGCGATATCTGGACCTGCTCAGGAACGAATCGCAGAACTCAGGGACCAGGTTAAGGCCGCACTCCTGAATAGCGGTGCCAGCAAAGTCCTCCTGGATAACGGAACTGTCCAGATGGTCGAGTCATCCCGAACCAGCTTCGACAGCAAATCACTTCAACGGGAAGCGCCAGATCTGTACAACCGCTTCCAAAAGACATCCACCTTCTCAACCCTTCGCATCACAGGAGCCACCAAATGTCAGTCAACGGTGTAATCGCACTGCCACCTTCAGCAATGCCTCCATTCAGCGTTTCGGATATCCGAAAGCGCACCCATGCGATCCAGGAGGTGATGAAAGGGGTCATGAAGGAAGGGACTCATTACGGGACCATTCCAGGGACGGCTAAGCCGTCCCTGTGGAAAGCTGGGGCTGAAGTGCTGTGCATGACCTTCCGATTAAGCCCGATCCTCGAATCTCACCCTTGCCAAGATGACATAGAGGTAGAGTGGTGCTATGAACAAGTCAAACGGGATGGCATCTACTCAGGCACAACCCTAGGGTTCTTTGAAATCGAGGGTATATGCACCATCCAGACAAGTGATGGTCAGGTTCTCAGTCGATGCAGTGCCAGGTGCAACAACCGGGAGGCGAAGTATCGCGGCCTGTCCTTGTTCGACATCCGTAACACCGTGCAGAAGATGGCTGAGAAGCGGGCATTCGTATCGGCAGTGCTGATGGCTACGGGAGCCTCAGACATATTTACCCAGGATATAGAGGACTTCCCGGAGCTATTGGAACCGGCTATTCCAGAACCCAGGCCAATACCTCCAACAGTTCAGCCGAAGTCCGGCCAAGGATTGACTCCAAAGCGTGAAGCTTGGCTTTTTCGATGTGCTAAGGAAGCCGATTTGCCCAAGGAAGTCTTGGAGAAGTGCTTGGAGTTCCTTCGAAAAGCACCGACAGAGAAGGTGAAATCGTTCTTTGATGATCTTGCCAAACGCAAGAATGTGTTTGAACCGTTTTTAGGGACGGCTGCTTAAACAAGGTGGGCGCTGAATTGAGGCGCCCGTCCTTTAGGTGTTCACTGAAAATCTTGTAACAGAAGGTGAGACACCTTATGTCCAATAGAAGGTGGGAAGATCTCCACTCCAAATCGAGTGTGGTAGATAGACGTTGTTGGGGGCTTGACCGCTGCAAAGTCCATGTAATCCTACCTGCAGGTCTAAATCTCAATCCCGTTCAAATTTTCAACCCACAAAAGTGGCACAGAGAATCCATACACACCTCTCGCTGGCGGGGAATGATATTCGTTCCAACAGCTCCTACAACTCCAACAAAATTTCATTTCGGACTGAGGCAACAATGAGTAAAAGCAATTATATCAATGCGCCAATAGATTCGGTTGAACTTGACAAGAGTAACCCTCGTATTGCCAAGTTTCTTGAAATGTATGGAGATGACATTACTCCTGAACAGATGAGCCTTGCACTTGGTGCAGGTGACAGTGAAAGCGAAGGGAATAGAACAACGTTTAGTAGTTTGAAAGAATCTATTAAGACCAATGGTGGAATTATTCATCCAATAATTGTTCACAAACAACCTAATGGGAAATTGGTTGTCATTGAAGGCAATACAAGATGTTTAATATATCGTGAGTTCAAAAGACTAAAATTAGAAGGTTCTTGGGATAGCATTCCTTCTATGGTGTATGAGGGATTAAGTCAAAGTGAAATTGATGCAATACGTTTACAGGCACATTTGGTGGGGCCGAGAGATTGGGATCCATATAGCAAGGGCAAATACCTCGATCTACTACGCAACTCTAAACATTTAACGATGGATCAGATAGTTGATTTCTGCGGTGGCAGAAAACGCGAGGTAATTGATTTAATAGCTGCTTATCAGGATATGGAAACTTATTACAGAGCGATTATCACTGAGGATGGTGAATTCGATCAATCGAGGTTTAGTGCATTTGTAGAACTACAACGTCCAAGAGTTAGATCAGCAATCATTAATCATAAATTTAATTACACAGATTTTTCAATATGGGTTCGTGATGGTTTAATATTCCCACTACATACCGTAAGAATGTTGCCAAGAATTCTAGATAATCCCAAGAGTCGGGCTATCTTCCTGAAATCTGGGGCAACAGAGGCTATCAAAGTATTAGACGTTCCGGCTATCACAGAAGCATTGAAGGATATCCCGCTTGAGGACCTATCTCGAGAGATGTGTCATCGTGTAAACACTATGCCCTACCAGGAACTGCAGCGACTACGTGCAAACATGAACAGTGACGAGAACGCGATCCTATGTGAAGCTCGGGACCAGCTAGTTCAGCTCTGCAAAGACATTGCCTCGGACGATTAAGTGTCTGAGTCCCACACCCACGCTGCCCTGGTGCAGCAGCTGGCATCTTGGATGGCCGAAAACTATTTCCAGGGCGATAGAGGGAGATTGTTCATAGATTCACCATTTTGTGATAGACACACGAGGCCGCCAATTATTGGTGAGTTTGTACCTGATGTATTTGCTGAAACAAACTTGCCAAGGCATATTTTAATTGGAGAAGCAAAAACAAAAAATGATATAGAAAATCTCCACACAAAGCAACAATTAGAATCTTTTCTAAAATATTGTTCAACAGTTAATGGATCACAATTAATTATGGCCGTTCCATGGCATATGACTAGATGTGTCAGATCAATGATTAATATAATAATTACAAAAAATAATTTAAAAAATATAAATTATATTGTTTTAGATGCATTGAAAGGATAAAGGATGTAATTGTGGCCATTCGTTTAAAAAAAGAACCAAGACTCGATCCTCGCTATGAAGCTTTTGCTTATCAAGCAGAGGCGGTCAGGGCTATTCGCGATAAGGAATATGCTGCTATTTTTCATGAACAAGGTCTTGGAAAAAGTAAAATAGCCATAGATTTAGCGCTTTATTGGTTAGATACTAAAGTAGTAGATACCGTAATATTGGTAGCAAAAAATAGTCTCGTGACAAATTGGTGGAAAGAAATTGCTAATCACACCCATTTGAAACCTAGGTTAATTTCACAAAATCGAAAATCCAATTTTTACACATTCAATAGCCCGGCAAGATTAATGTTAATGCATTATGAAGTATTTATATCTGAAAAGGAAAGATTACTTTTATTTTTAAAAACCAGAAATGTTGGCATGATACTAGACGAATCAGCAAAAATAAAAAATCCCGATTCTGGTGTTGCGAAGGCTTTGTTTGAAATTGCTCCGTTTATTAAAAAACGCATCATAATGACAGGGACACCTGTTGCCAATAGACCTTATGATGTTTGGGCGCAAATTTATTTCTTGGACCATGGTCTTTCACTAGGTAGCGATTTTAAAAAATTCAAAAAAGATTTAGATCTTAATAATGACTTGGGGCATGATGAAAATAGTCAACGACATTTTGAATTCGAATTAACAAATATATATAATAAAATTCAAAATTTTTCAGTCAGAGAAACAAAAAAATCAGGAATCATTTCATTGCCTGAAAAAATAATTACACTCATCCCAGTTGCATGGGAAAGTCGTCAAAAGGAATTATATGATCAAATTAGAAAAGAATTAAAAACAATAGTTGTTAAAGATGGCATTCCGATTGAAGAAGACGCTGATAGCATATTGAAAAGAATGCTCAGATTAGTTCAAATTGCATCTAATCCACATTTAATTGATGAAAGTTATAATGGCAATCCAGGAAAATTAGAAATATTGACAGATTTGGTTCAATCTATTATAGATAATAATGAAAAATGCATTATATGGACATCTTTTACCGATAATGTAGACTGGCTTGCTAAAAGGTTAATTGGTTTTGGTTGTGTTAAAATTCATGGCAAATTAACTATGCTTGAAAGAAATAATTCTGTAACTCGATTCATGACTGACCCTGAATGTAGAGTTCTCTTGGCCACACCAGGTGCCGCAAAGGAGGGCTTAACTCTTACGGTCGCCAATCATGTTATTTTTTATGATAGAAGTTTTAGTTTAGATGATTATTTACAGGCTCAAGACAGAATACATAGAATTTCACAGACAAAGACATGCTATGTCCACAATTTGATAATGGAAGATTCTATTGATGAATGGGTAGACATACTCTTAACAAGTAAGGAACTAGCAGCGCAATTAGCTCAAGGTGACATCTCGTTGGAATCATATAGAAGTCAAATGTCTTATGAATTTGGTGACATTCTAAGAGAAATTCTTGGATTGCAAATTACACAAAGGAGCGTCGAAGATGAGTGAAAAAGATTGGTCTCCAGGAACATTAACACTCAGCAAACAGGAAATTCCTGTAAAAACTGGATATATGGAAGTCATTCCGCTTAGATTTTATCCTGAAAACCCAAGATTATATTCTATTATTAAGGCTGGCAACGGAGAACCAACCCAAGGTTCAATTCAAAAACAACTTGCAGGCATGGAACATGTAAAGCAACTAGTTCAGTCTATTAGGGCTAATGGTGGTTTGACAGATCCAATTATAGTTAGAGATGGTGATTTTGTTGTATTGGAAGGTAATAGCAGGTTAGCTGCGTATAGACTACTTTATGATCATGATCCCATTAAATGGGGAAATATTAAGTGTACTCTTTTACCTAAAGACATAGATGAAGCTCTAGTATTTGCATTGTTGGGTGAATACCATATTATTGGAAAAAAAGATTGGGCGCCCTATGAGCAAGCTGGTTACCTGTATAGAAGATATAAAAAACATGGAATATCGCCTAAAACAATTGCTGAAGAAATGGGATTATCGGCTAAAGCTGTCTCTCATTTAATAAAAGTATATGAATTCATGGTTGATAATGAAGAAAATGATATAAATCGCTGGAGTTATTACGATGAATTTTTAAAACCACGTTCAATTGCACTAGCTAGAGAACAATACCCAGAAATGGATGAAGTTTTTGTTGGGATGGTACAATCTGGAGAAATAGCAAAAGCTGTCGATGTTAGAGAAAAAGTTGCCAAAATAGCAGAAGCAGGTGGTAGAGTTCTTCGAGACTTTGTTAATAACAATGCTGATATAGAAAAATGTTATGAAAGAGCTATTACCAAAGGCACTGATAATGTATGGTTGAAAAGATTAGCAAAATTTAAAGATCAATTGGCTGATCCTAATATTGTCGAATATTTTGAAGAAATGACTTCCGATCATAGAAAGAAATGCTTGTTTGAAATGAAAAAAATCCACGTGAGCCTCACGAACCTTATGAAGAAATTGAGCTGAAGGAACGAAAGGCTCCGTGCTGGGTCTGTCCATAGCTGGCATACGAAAAACCCGGGGGGGGACTTGTTCAATGGGCCTCCCTCAAGTCACCACGGCATGGTCCAGCTTCCGAGGTCTTTAGGGATACCTGATATTTACCCGTCCACCATTGTTTCTAATTATTGCATCATTTCAATGAGCCTGTATTTTGGCTGGAATCTTAGGGATCGACAATCCGGTGATGTACACCTATAGTGACATCGGGTGCTGTAGGAGAACTGATGGCGAACAAGAACATTCTGTTGATTGAGCCGGGCTACAAGAACAAATACCCCCCTCTTGGTCTAATGAAGTTGGCTCAATACCATGGGACGAACGGGAAACGAGACAATGTCCGCTTCATCAAGGGGGAGGACAGAAGGGTTATTGGCACCGCATGGGATAGGGTGTATGTGACCACCTTGTTTTCCTTCGAATGGACCCGGACTTCCCGAGCTATCGATTTCGCGCTGGAGGTCGTCAAGGGCCAGGCCGACAGGGTTTTTGTCGGAGGTATTGCCGCTTCGCTTATGCACGAGAAATTCATCGAGGAAAATCGCTGGCGTGGTGTTCGTTTTATTAAGGGATTACTAACAGAATCACCGGCTGAATCACTCCAACTTGATGAATATGAAGAGGAACTGTATTCTGATGATTTTCATGGAACGCCGATTGAAGAATTAGTTCCTGATTATAGTATTTTAGATCAAATTGAATACAAATATCCAGTCAGAGATGCTTATTTTATGTACGCATCTAGAGGTTGTATTCGGACCTGCACATTTTGCGGTGTTCCAAAACTTGAAGGTGGACAAAGAGATACACCTTCACTTTCGGCAATTGTTAAAAAAATAGAAAATCAGTACGGAGTCAAAAAGGATCTCATTTTCATGGACAATAACATTGTCGCTTCAGATCGATTTGCAGAAATTATGGCAGAAGTTGTTGATCTAGGATTCGGCAAAGGTGCAACGATCAACAAAAAGGGATTAATAATTAAGCGTAGAGTTGATTTCAATCAAGGAGTAGATGCAAGAGAACTATATAAAAATCCCAACTTAATGAAAGAAATAGCAAAAATATGTATTAGCCCATTAAGAATAGCATTTGATCATCTGGGATTAAAAAAACAATATGAAAGCTCCATACGGATGGCTGCCGAAAATGGCCTTAGAGAGCTTTCTAATTATATGTTATATAATTATCAAGATGATCCAATAGATCTTTATAAAAGAATGCAACTTAATGTTGTTCTTAATGAAGAATTAAATATTAGAATTTTTTCTTTCCCAATGCGTTATCAACCTGTAGACCGCGTCGATCGAGGTTTTGTTGGTAATAAATGGACTAGATATCAACTCAGATCTATGCAGGTCATATTACAGGCGACACATGGTATCGTGAGTGGAAATCCTGAATTCTTTTATAAAGCATTTGGTTCATCACCTGAAGTATTCACTGATTTACTTCTTCGCCCCCATCACTTTGTATTTAATAGATTCTGGTATGAAGAAGGGCCTGGAAAGCCTGAATTCGAAGATTATACTCGACAATTTCAAAAATTATCTTCAATACAAAAAGAGGAACTCTTACAGATACTTTCCTCTACGATATTTGGAGAATCTGGAGGTGTGTCATCATCGAGATCAGAAATATCAGTTCAATTTTCAAAAATAACAAATAATATTCTTTCTGATATACTACATTTTTACATTCCTCTAGCTAAAGACGTTGAAAGTAAAATTTGGGAGCAGCAAAAACAATTTAAATACGGACAAATCGAAAAGAAATTATCTTTTAATTTACCTGAAGATGAAGTCGTTGAAGATGCAGGTCTTGATGATGAATTAATTAATGACATTAAATTGGAACCCATCAATAATTTAGTTAAATAAAGGTATAATTTAAAAATGACAAAACATACAAGTATTAGTCTCCCAAAAGATGTTATAATTGGTAAAGATTTACTAGAACTTGTTACTTCTGCAATGTATGTAGATCCTTTGACAATTTATAGAGAATATATCCAAAATGCTGTCGACTCGATTGATGAAGCAAAAGAAATGGGCATTATAAAGGAAAAAGAGCGTGGCAGGATAGATATTCACCTTAATCTTGCGAGGCGCTCAATACTAATACGCGATAATGGAACTGGTGTTCCTAATGGAGAATTCGGCAAGCGGCTCACCGCACTCGGTGGCAGCAAGAAACGTGGGACTTCAGCTAGAGGGTTTCGTGGTATTGGACGCCTTGCGGGGCTAGGCTACTGCCAAACCCTAATATTTCGCTCCCGCTCAATAGGCGATGCCGCTGTTCAAGAACTCCGCTGGGATTGCCGGTCCTTAAAAAGATTGATCACTGATCCAGCCTTCGATGGTGGGATCCAGGACGTGATCAAATCTGTAGCCACCATCAATGAAATCGATAGCAATGGATACCCTGAACATTTTTATGAAGTTGAACTTGATAAGCCGATACGAATTAAAAATGATCTGTTACTCAATCGCGATGAAATTCACTTTTACTTATCTCAAGTTGCTCCTGTTCCATTTAATCCTAATTTTAAATTTTCACAAAAAATTATATTAAAATTAAACGAATATTGTAAATTAAGCGATGTAGATATATTTTTCGATGAAATGGATACACCTATTTATCGTCCCTATAAAAATAGCACTCAAATCTCAGATGATCGATATGAAGAATTTAATGATCTAGAATTTAGAGTAATTGATGGACTAAATGATGGAGTCTCTGCGGTCGTTTGGGTGCTACATCATGGATACCATGGAGCCATCCCTTCTACTGAGGGGATAAGGGGGCTCAGAGCAAGGAAAGGAAACATTCAGGTTGGCGAGCATAAAATATTCGCAGATGCTTATCCTGAAACCAGGTTTAACAACTGGACAGTAGGAGAAGTCCATATTCTAGACCCTAAGGTCATTCCAAATGGTCGCCGCGACGATTTTGAGCAAAATGCCCATTATTCACACGTAATTCACCAATTAAGTAGTTTAGGTGATCATATCGCTAGATTATGCAGAAGTAATTCTATTGTAAGAAACAGAATCAAAACATTTGATATTGGTGCTAATAAAATTGAAGAAAAAATAAAAATTATTGAACAAGGCGCTTTATCTGGCATTGATGTTGATAATATAATGAGTGAAATACGAAGCGAACTCTTCGAAATCAAGAAAGCTGCAGAATCTACTGTCCTTACCCAAGATAATCGCGAAAATTTGCTCAATCGTCATACTGAACTAGATAATAAGATATCAACAGTATTAAAAAACAGTTCCAATACCAACGCATTGGACAATCTTCCAGACAGAGAACAAGATATTATAAAAAAAATGATTGGTCTTATATATGAATGTTCTGTAAATAGAATTGCAGCCAAATCACTTGTAGATAGAATTCTTGCAAAAATTGGTGAAAATCTTTCATAGTTTTCTTGATATATCTTCACGGTAGCTACTCTGAACTACTCCTGACTATATCTCACAGCCTATTGACGCGAGGAATACACAGGTCAAATCCAAACCGGCTTCATGGCCCTTCACTATTAAAAGGAATTCCACACACCAATCCTCGGTTAAATTTGACGATCGATATTTTGCGTGATATTTTCTATATCGGACTTCAAAAAGGAGACTCTATGTCCGAACCAATCATTTTCGTAAAAGGTACTGGTATTACTAACAAGGCTGCATACCTTGTTGGGACAGAGAAGGTGCCTGCAGCAGCCATTACGCGGCTACTGACTACTCTCAAAGGTCTTTCAGGAACAAAACTCGACCGTGCATTCTACCAGGGATTGGAGAAGTACCACAGTGTCCTGGATGCACTTGATGCCTACGGATTAAGTCCTACAGTTGCGGTGGCAACTTTCCATAGGCTTCAAGAAGAAAATCGTCCAGTTCGCAATGTGACTCGTCAAAGGCCTTCTAAGCTGGTCAAGGCTGCTGAATTTTTCTCCAAAGGAATTTGTAAAAAGTTCAAAGGCACACCGGAGGAAGTTGTCGACGCTTTTCTGGAAATGGTAGCTAAGCCCGAGTTCAAATCCGAGGTGGTTGATTGCATCTCAGCATTCAAGAACAACTTTGGAGAATCGAAACTTGGCTTCATTAAGACGAGCAACCGGAAAGCGAATCCTGCTGCTCTAGAAGCATTGTCGGATTATCGGGCTATCAATAAAGCTGTTGCAGAACCCAAAACCAAGAAGAAGAAGTAAATACGAATAAATGTAATAATGATGACCAAGGTATTTTAATATCTTGGTTATTATTATTTTTGTTCATTTTTTTAAATTAATTAATGTACATAATCATATATTTAAAAATTAATTCCAATTTTTCTACACCCAGGCAACTGTCTCCACATTGGATCCATCCATCCAGACTTACTAAGATCTAATGGGACAGATCCTGGATACCTGATCTGTGCAGGATTGCTTGTAAATGTGAGAGGAAGCCAGTGCGGTATCTCGTAATAATTGGTCAGTGAATCAACTACGGGATATATCGGAAGGAAACCTTCTTCAATGTAGATAGAAGGTAAAGCACGTTCTGCATATATTACGTCATCTCTTAATATTGATTTCATAATTATAATGGCATCATAAGAACATTCATTATCAATAATATAATGTGATTGTGTACACCATTCCAGATCTCCTTTAAATCCAGGAACATTATTTCGCAGTTGATATGTTGTTGTTTTGGTATGTTCACAAATATAATCTAAAATTGCATAATACAAAACTTCGTTCATAATAATATCTCCTAAAATAATATATCAATTTCGAAATAATTGAAAATTAAAATATATAGTAATAACGATAAAAGTACTCTATCTTATCTCTTGATTGAAGTTGGACGAAGTAAATTTCATAGATTTAGATTAATTTACGAAATTAGTAATGAAAATCAATGCTAGTTTGATTATCTAATTATATTAAGTGTTTATTCTGAAATATGGTTTTACCATAAATACCCCGCAATGAAAAATAATAAGGAAGGATTGAAAAGATGGCACAATTACCATGTAATTATTATTATACCATATAAATAACGATTATCCTATGCGTCTAAGCCCTACACGAGGTGTTTATATTTGTTGGTGATCATTGTCGCTCCTGAAGGTACAGATACACCCCCTGGGAGGGACATGGGAGGCAGAATGAAACCTCCCTCCCACCGCAAACGTAATGCTGATGCAGATCTTCAAGCATTTGGGAGGGACGGGAGGGAAAACAGGGGGTACCGATCCAATAGCAAGCCCCAATCAGACTTCCCCAAATACAGAGCTATACCCCCTAAAACCCTCCCGTGGCTCCCGAATACACACAACTATCACATGCATAAACACTTACGTTCGTTGTCATCCTCCCGGATCTGGGAGGGAGCCTATTTCAGGGCCAGGCCGCGGTAGTAGTTCTTGTCAGACTTCTTTTTCTGGAAACCACGTTCAAGCATTTCCTCCGAAAGTTCCTTAGTACTAAGGGACTTCTCCTTGTTCACTCTGCACCAGATCTCGTAAGCAGTGTGGAGGCTACTGGCCTGGACATCCCCCCCTTTCAAATCACACACCTCAGCGAGAAACCGTCCAAAGGGGTCCTGCCGATCCCGGTATTCCCGGGTTGTGTCTCGGACTTCTCCAGGAGTCTCTAATCCTTCTCTTTGCCAGGCGAGGCAGCCTCGAACGGCCCAAGCCAGAATTCCGGGCAGTTCTGGCCGAAGCTTTTTCGGAAAATCGCGATCCCGTTCCTCCTCTGGGATTTTCACCGTGAAAGGAACCATGAGCAGTTTCCGCCAGAATCCCTCGGAGTTGTCTCTTGAGATCGGCTGATGGTTCACGGACAGCCACAACTTGTGGGTCGGCGTGAATTCCCAGAAGTCCTCGCCCATTCTCCTGGCCGAAATTTTGTCTCCGCCTGTGAGCGCCTTGATCTTCTCCTCATCCCACTCAGTCTTGGCCTTAACTTCGGAAGATACAGCCATTCGTACCCGGAAAAGGGTGGCCAGACTTGTCGGATGCCCCTCGAACTTTTGAGCCGTTAACATGCCCCGGGGAAGGGCCTTGGCGTAATCGCCCATTGCCTCGGCAAGCGTCCCGGTAAAGGTGCTTTTCCCATTGGCTCCGGCGCCATAGGGGACGAAGAACACCTGCTCAGTGGTGAGGCCCGTCAGGCTGTACCCAGCGGCCTTCTGCATGAAGCTTTCTAGTTCCGTGTTCCCACCAAATATGCGGTGCAGGAATGCTTCCCAGAGAGGTGCCTTGGCCAAGGGATCGAACGATGTCCCGGCCATCATGGTCAGCATGTCCTTGGCCTCATGTGGGCGCAGCTGCCCGGTGTGGAGATCGAGGGTCCCGTTCTTACAATTCAGGAGCCACGGATCAGCATCGAACTGTTCCGGTTCAACCTGTAATCGAGAACGAGCCAAGGTAATCACGTGGCCTGTGGTGGTGGCTCTCTGGCAATCCCGCGCCCATTCACGGTATCTGGCAGCGTTAGATTTCTTCTTCTTGCTGTCATCTGTCATCTAGTCCTCCTTGATGTATGAGGCTTCGAACTCAAGCCGCCTAATCGCGTCTTGGGCAAAGGCCTCGGCTGCGCGGCGACAATTACCCCTGTGCATCGGTGACAACTACACCAGGGCGTCTGGGGTAGCGCCGAACCGGTAAGTCCTTGTGGGCGTTGGCCTGCGTCCTAAT
>TBL_comb47_HYPODRAFT_10003032_pt1 | contig 20243 bp, 19 predicted proteins | sample TroBogypolimnion_40_FD_10682 | JGI IMG/M metagenome (IMG submission 10682) | reverse complement strand
GGTGGTCCCGCGCGTGATCGCGGCGCATATCGCGCTGCCGCTGCTGGCGATGGAGGCCATCGTGGTGGGCATCGGGGGCAGTTACATGGTCTGCGTGCTGGTGCTCGGCATCGAGCCGGTTTACCTCTGGGAAAACATGCTGCGCTACACGGAGGTGGTGGATCTGGTGATCGGGCTGGTGAAGGCGTTTATTTTCGGCGGCATCATCGCGCTGATTGGCAGTTACAAGGGGCTGACGTGCGGCCTGGGGGCGGAAGGCGTCGGGCTCGCGACGACGGAGGCGGTGGTGTATTCGTCCATCACGATCCTGATCACGAACTTTTTCCTGACGCTGGTCATGGGTAAAATCGTGGGGCTCATATGATCGAAGTCCGCCACCTGCAGAAAAGTTTCGGCGTCAACCAAGTCCTGGAGGACGTGAGCTTTCGGATTGAGAACGGCGAATCGGTCGTCATCATCGGGCGCAGCGGCGGCGGGAAGAGCGTTCTGCTCAAGCATCTGGTCGGCCTGCTGCAGCCGGATGCGGGCGCGGTGCTGGTGGACGGCGAAAACATCGGGCCGTTGAACGAGCGCCAGCTGCTGCGGATCCGGAGGAAGTTCGGCATGGTGTTCCAGGGCGCGGCGCTGTTCGATTCGATGACGGTGGCGGAGAACGTGGCCTTCGCGTTTCGCCGCCAGAAAATCCTGACCGCCGGCGAAATCGCCCGGCGCGTGGCCGCGGCGCTGGAGATGGTGGATCTGCCCGGCACGGAAAACCGGAAGCCGGCCGAGCTGTCCGGCGGCATGCGCAAGCGCGTCGGCCTGGCGCGGGCCATCATTTACGAACCGCAGATCGTCCTTTACGATGAGCCGACGACGGGGCTGGATCCCATCGTGTCCGACAGCATCGACAAGCTCATCATCCGGGTGCGCGACCAGTTGAAAGTGACGAGCATCGTGGTGACGCACGACATGCGGAGCGCGCGGCGCGTGGGCAACCGGGTGATGATGCTGCACGAGAAGAAGCTTTACGCGAACGCCACGCCGGCGGAGTTTTTCGCCTCGACCGATCCGATAGTGCGGCAGTTTGTGGACGGCGTCGCGGACGAGAAGGAAACTTTAATTTAGGGCATTGATATTTAAGACATGGATAAATCACGGACGGACATCAAAGTCGGGTTGTTTGTGCTGGTCGGCCTCGTGCTGATCGCGGGGGGGATGGTGTGGTTCAGCAAAGGCACGAGCATATTCCGGGGCACTTACGAGTTGAAGCTGCGCGCGGTCAACGTCGGCGGCATCAAGCAGCGCGCCGGGGTGCTGCTGGCGGGCGTGCAGGTCGGCAGCGTTTCCCAGGTCCGCCTGGCCGAGGACGGCCGCAGCGTCCTGATCCGGCTCAAGATTTACAACGATTTCAAAATCTATCACGACGCGCGCTTCGTCATCGAGCAGGCCGGGTTCCTCGGCGACCAGTTTGTGTCCGTGATCCCGACCACCAACAGCCTGCCGCTGCTGGCGGACGGTGACGAGGTGCCGTGCCAGGAACCGTTCAATCTGCAGGAGGTCGCGCGCTCGGCGGCGGGCTTCATCCAGCGCATTGATGAGACGGCCAAGAAACTCGACGCATCGGTCTCGGACCTGCGGCGCGTGGTCTTGAACGATGCGGTGCTGACCAATTTCGCCGTCGCCATCGGCAACACGCGCCTCTTTTCCGAGCAGGCGCTCGGCACGATCAATGGCATCAACAGCCTGGTCGCCACGAACGCGGACCAGGTCAGTCTCGCCGTCAGCAACGCCGTTTTCTTCTCGCAGGAACTCATGCGGCTGGCGGATTCCGCCAACCACCTGCTGGCGACGAACGGCGCGGAGGCCACCGCGGCCGTGGGGAACATCAAGGCCTCCACCGAGACCTTGAAAAAGTTGATGGATGACCTGCAATCCGGCAAGGGGCTGGCGGGAACCATCCTGCAAAACGGCCAGCTCGCAACCAATTTCCAGGTGATCGCCGACAATCTGTCCGTGACCACGAGCAACTTGAATAGGGCCGGGTTGTGGGGCATCCTGTGGGCACACAAGCCACCGGCCACGAACACAACCCAATTGAACACCCCGCGCAACTCCACCCGCTGAATCATGACGCCACTCTGGGCCATCCGTATCTTGTTTCTGGGACTGTGCATCATGGCAGGCTTCGCCATCAGCCAGGTGCGCCCGGAATTCATCGGCATGAGCTACAGCGGGACGATCGGCATGGTCATCGGCTTCGGCTTCGGCGGCCTGCTCATCGCCGTGGACGAGATGCTCAAGGGATTCTCCCTGCGCGCCTTCTCCGCCACCACGTTCGGGCTGCTGCTCGGCACGGTGGTCGCCATGCTCATTGACCGCTCCGGCCTGTTTGAAAACACCGATGAAAAAGTCCGCCTCGTGATCCGGCTGGGATTGTTCCTGAGTTTCGGCTACATCGGCATCATTCTCGCCATCCGCAGCAACAAGGAGGATTTCTCGCTCATCATTCCCTATGTCCGGTTCTCGCCGCAAAACAAGCCCGACAATCTGCTGCTGCTCGACACCAGTGTGATCATTGACGGGCGCATCGCCGATCTCATCCAGGCGCATTTTCTCGAAGGGCTGATCGTGGTGCCGCGTTTCGTTTTGAAGGAACTTCAACAGGTCGCTGATTCCGCCGACGCCATCAAGCGGGCGCGCGGCCGGCGCGGCTTGGAAATGCTCAACCGCATCCAGCGCAACACCAGCATGGAAGTCCGCATCCACGACGGCGATTTTCCCGAGGAAAAAGATGTGGACGCCAAGCTCGTCCGCCTCGCGCGCAATCTCAACGCCCGGCTTTACACCAACGATTACAATCTCGCCAAGGTCGCCGAACTCCAGCAGGTCAGCTGCCTCAACCTGCATGAAGTCGCCAAATGCCTCAAAGTGATTTTGCTGCCCGGCGAAATTTTGCAGTTGAAAATCGCCCGTGAAGGCAAGGACAAGGGCCAGGGCATCGGCTATCTCCCCGACGGCACGATGGTCGTCGTCACCAACGGCCAGCCGCACATCGGGCGCCAGGTCGAGGTGCAGGTGCAGAGCCTGCTCCAGACCGGCGCGGGCATCATCGTCTTCGCCGAAGTGCGGCCCGATTCGGCGCCCAAATCCGACACCGCCTTCCTCACCAAATGAAACTCGTCACCATCTCCACCAATTTTTATCTCGCCGAGGCCGAACTGGTCCGCGCCCGCCTGGAAGCCGCCGGGTTCCACCCTTTCATCGTCAATGAAAATGCCGCCGGCTGGATCGGCGGCTCCTCCACCGCCACGCTGCTCCAGATTCAAGTTCCGGAAAACGAAGTGGCCGAAGTGAAGGAATTCCTCGACACCCCCGCGTCGCCCGCCGAATGACACCGGCCCGATCAAAACTGCTGCGCCGGCTTAAAAAAATCCTGCCCGGCGAAATCTTCCTCGAACCGCGCAAGCTGGCGGATTACGCGGACGACAAATGGTTCGCCACGCATCCGCCCGACGCGGTCGCCCTGCCCCGCTCCGCCCAATCCGTTTCCACCATCCTGAAATTTGCCGACAAACATAAAATCCCCGTCACGCCGCGCGGCGCCGGCCACGGTTACGTCGGCGGCTGCGTGCCGGTGCAGGGCGGCATCGCCCTCTCGACGGAGCGGATGAAGAAAATCCTGGAGATCAATCCGGCGGATTTCGTCGCCGTCGTGCAACCCGCCGTCAACACCGCAGAATTCCAGGCCGCCGTGGAAAAACTGGGCCGCTTTTATCCGCCCGACCCCGCGAGCAGGGCGAAGAATTCCCTCGGCGGCAACATCGCCACCAACGCGGGCGGGCCACGCTGCCTCAAATACGGCGTGACGCGCGATTACGTCCTCGGCCTCGAAGTGGTTCTGGCGAACGGCGACATCGTCAAACTCGGCGGGCGCACGCACAAAAACAAAACCGGTTTCGATCTGCATCGGCTATTCGTCGGCTCGGAAGGACTGCTCGGCGTCATCACCGAAGCCACGTTGAAATTGCTGCCGCTGCCGCCGTTTCGCGCGAACCTCGCCGTGGGCTTCAATTCGATGAACGCCGCCGTCCGCGCGCTGCAATCCATCTTCGCCGCCGGTTTCTTGCCGTGCGCCGCTGAACTTGCGGACGAGTTCACGCTCGCCGCCGCCGCCAAGCGCACCCAGAGCAAACGGCTCCTCGGCTGCAAAGCGCACCTGATTGTGGAGCTGGACGGACAGGATAATTCCGTGCGCCAGGAAATTGCCGCCGTGGAAAAGATTGTGCGGAAGCAAAAGCCGCTGTTCGTCGAACGCGGTTTTGGCAACGAGCAATGCGAGGCCGTCTGGCAGATCCGCCGCGAATTTTCCTACGCGCTTCGCGATACCGGCCTCACGAAGCTGAATGAGGACATCGTCGTGCCGCGCGGCCGGCTGGAGGATTTGTTCAAGTTCGCCGCGACCTTGCAAAAGAAGCACGGCCTGCAGCTCGCCTGCTTCGGCCATGCCGGCGACGGCAACATCCACACCAACGTGATGGTGGACTACACGCAGCCCGGCGCAAAAAAGCGCGCCGAAGATTGCCTCGACGAATTGTTTCGCTGGGTCATTGCCGCCGGCGGCGCGATCACCGGCGAGCACGGCATCGGCCTCGCCAAAAAACGCTGGTGGCCGCAGGCGGTTTCCGGCGAGGCGCGCGAACTTCATCGCGCCGTCAAAGCCGCGCTCGATCCCCGGGGTATTTTGAATCCGGGCAAATTTGTCTGAGCCTCCGCCTTCGCCGGGGTCGTGGAAACCTGGAAGAATAACGGAAGGATCCTGTCAGCGCGAAACCAACTGCGCCTTTTGGCGCCGTTTGCAACAGAACGACTGGATCATTTTCACAGCCTCGTCAAGACCGCGTTGCGCTTCGGAAGTGAAGTGCTCGCGAAAGCCCAGATCCACGGCGGGAATCGTGAGCCACCACGCTTCGGGCACGCGGCCAAAAACATCGCGGGCGAGCGCCAGCATGGTGCGCGGATCGGCGGCATGCGCCATCAATTGCGAGGTTTCATTCGGCTCCAGCTTGCGCCACTGGACTGCTTTCGGCGCGTCCACGGCAGCATCCACGAAGATGACGGTTCCGGCGCGGGAAATCGGGTCCGCCAGCTCCGGCGTGAGCAAGGGGCAGATCAGCGTGCGGAGGCCCGGCAGCCGGAGGTTGCCGACGGCCTCGGCCACGCGCGGGCCGACCCCGTCATCGCCGCGCAGCGTGTTGCCATAGCCGATGACGAGAAGTTCCCTTCCAATTGAAACTTCGCAGTTCATAAAAAGTTTGCCGACGGAGAAACGACCAAACCACGTTCCCCCGCCGGCGTTTTTTTGTCCAACCCAATAGACAAAAAATTCTAGCCGCGCGCGACCTCGTTTAATACGGATCCGTCGGACGCGATCAATCGGACCAGCAACGGCATCTGGCCGACGGCGTGCGTCGAACAGCTCAGGCACGGGTCGTAGCAGCGGATGCCGTGCTCGACGCGGTTGAGCATCGGTTCCGGAATCGTGGTGCCGCGAACGTAGTGCCGCGCGATTTGCGCCACCGTCTGGTTCATGGCCAGATTGTTCTGGCCGGTGGCGACGATGAGATTCACCTTTTGCAACAGGCCGTTGCGGTTCACGGTGTAATCGTGAAATAGTGTGCCACGCGGCGCTTCGCTCACGCCCACGCCGCGCAAATTATTGATGCCGGCGTCGGCGCGGAGATAATCGCTCGCCAGCTCGGGATCGTCCATGTAGCGCTCGACGTATTCGATCCCTGCGAGGATTTCAATCAGCCGCGCGTAGTGATACAGGAAGGATGACGTGACCGCGCCGTGGCCGAGCTTCTTGAATTTCTTCAGTTCCGCGTCGGCCTTCGGCACGCCCATCTGCTGGCACACATTCAACCGCGCAAGCGGACCGACCCGATACATGCCCTCCGGAAAACCGAGCGGCTTGTAGTAAGGCGATTTGAGATACGAGTTGCCTTGCACCGATTCGCCGATGAAATCCAGGTAGTTTTGCTCGTCCAGCTGGTCGGCGATGATGCTGCCGCTGCTGTCGGTGACCCGCAGTTTGCCGCCGTGATGTTCCCAGGTGCCGTCATCGGCCACCAGGCCCATGAAAAGCGACGGGAAGTTTCCGAAAATCTGGATCTCGCGCTGGTGCTTCTCCATGGTCTTCTTCCAAAGGTCAAACGCCACTTTCGTCGTGGCAAAGGCTTCGGGCAGCCAGGCGCGGATTTTGGCGCGACCTTCCTCGGTCAGCGCCGTGCGCACGCCGCCGGGCACCGCCCACGCCGGATGGATTTTTTTGTCGCCGAGCACTTCGATGATTTCCTGGCCGAACTGCCGCAGGCGGATGCCGGCGCGGGCCAGCTCCTTGTTCGCCGCGATCAGGCCGAACACATTGCGCTGCGCCGGCGCCGTGTCCCAGCCCAGTAGAAAGTCCGGGGCGCTCAGATGAAAAAAACTCAGCGCGTGGCTTTGAATGAATTGCCCGAGGTTCATCAGCCGGCGCAGTTTGTCCGCCGCCGGCGGGATGTGGACGGCCATGAGCGCGTCCCCGGCCTTGGCCGAGGCGAGCGTGTGGCTCACCGGACAGATGCCGCAAATGCGCTGCGTGATGCCGGGCATTTCGGTGTAGGGCCGGCCCTCGCAGAATTTTTCAAAGCCGCGGAACTCGACCACATGAAACTCCGCGTCGGCCACGTTGCCGGCGTCGTCCATGTAAATGCTGATCTTGGCGTGGCCCTCGATGCGGGTCACCGGATCAATGATGATGCGTTTTGACATAAACAAATGGGTCAGCCGAACTTGAGTTGTTCGCCTGCCTGCTTCGGCACGGTGCCGGCGAGCAATTGTGCGACCAGCGATTTGATCCGCGCGGCCGGCGGCGGGCAGCCGGGCAGAAAATATTCGACGTGGACCAGTTCATGCACGGGCAGCACGCGTTCCAGCAGCTGCGGCACAATACCGTCGGCTTTCGGCACGGCGGGGTTGTTCTGCGCGTTCTCGACATAGGCGCGCTGCAAAACATTCTCCACGTTATCCAAGCCAAGCGGATTGCGCATCGCGGGCACGTTGCCGGTCACGGCACAGTCGCCGAACGACACCAGCACTTTTGTCCGGGCGCGGATTTTGTGGAGGATTTCGCGATTGTCCTCATTGCAGACCGCGCCTTCGATCAGGCATAAATCCACATTTTCCGGATAATCTTTGACATCCACGACGGGGCTGTAAACGAGGTCCACCGCGTCGGCGAGCTCAATCAGGAACTCGTCGAGGTCGAGGAACGACATGTGGCAGCCAGCGCAGCCGCCCAACCAGACTGTGGCCAAACGAATCTTCATAATTCAGTTTATAAATCGGCGGCAATCCATTGTTTCTTCTCGCGCGCGGTGACGATGAACTCCAGCTTGTCGCGGTCCCGTTCCATTTCGCCCACGGTCGAACCCTTTTGAAACAGCGCCCCCGTGGGACAGGACATGACGCATTTGCCGCATTCGGTGCAGGAAGCGGACTCGCCCCAGGGCTGGTTCAGGTCCGTGATGATTTTGGAATGGCCGCCGCGGCCGGAAACATTCTTCGTGCCCGCGCCCTCGATATGCCAGCAGACGCGCACGCAGCGCGTGCACAGCACGCACCGGTTGTGGTCCATGCCGAAGAGCCGGTGCGTGGTGTCCACGTTCCACTTCGGAAAAGTGTAATCGTAGCGGACATGTTCCATGCCCTGGGAATAGGCCAGCGTCTGCAGTTCGCAATGGCCGTTGGACACGCACACGGCGCAGACGTGGTTCCTTTCCGCAAAGAGCAGCTCCAAAATCATGCGCCGGTATTTCCGCAGCCGCTCGCTGTCGGTTTTGATGTCCATGCCTTCGGCCACTTTGGTCGTGCAGGCGGGCAGCAGTTTCGCCATGCCCGTGATTTCCACGATGCACAGGCGGCACGCCCCCACGTCGTAAACCCCTTCCAGATGGCAGAGCGTCGGAATCTTGATGCCGGCCTCGGTCGCGGCCTGCAGGACCGTCGCGCCTTCCTCGGCGCTGATCTGCTTGCCGTCAATGGTCAAAGTTCTGGCAGCCATAAAAATTATAGGGTCGCAAGTTCGGTTTTGTTCGCCGCGCTGCTGGCCGGCAAGCCATAGGGATCGGGCTGGAGTAGCGCCTCGTATTCGTTGCGGAAAAACCGCAACGTGCTCATCGTCGGATTCGGCGCGGTCTGGCCGAGGCCGCACAAGCTGGTGTTGCGCACCATGTCGCACAATTCTTCCAGCTTCGCGAGGTCGCGCGGCGTGGCTTTGCGATTCACGATCTTGTCCAGGATGTGGTGCATCTGCACCGTGCCCGCGCGGCAGGGAATGCATTTGCCGCAGGATTCGTCCATGCAGAATTCCATGAAGAACCGCGCGATCTCCACCATGTTCGTGGTCTGATCCATCACGATCATGCCACCGGACCCCATGATCGAGCCGAGCTTGCCAAGCGATTCGTAATCCACCGGCGTGTCCAGGTGCTGCGACGGGATGCAGCCGCCCGACGGGCCGCCGGTCTGCACAGCCTTGATCGTGCCGCCGTCGGGGGCGCCGCCGCCCATCTCCTCGACAATGGTGCGCAGCGGCGTGCCCATCGGCACTTCGATGAGGCCGGTGTTTTTAATTTTCCCGGCGAGCGCAAACACCTTGGTGCCCTTGCTTTTTTCGGTGCCGATGCCGGCGAACCATTCCGCGCCTTTGCGGTAAATCGCCGGGACGTTGGCAAAGGTCTCGACATTGTTGAGCAGTGTCGGACAGCCGAACAGTCCGCTTTCCGCCGGGAACGGCGGCCGCGGTCGCGGCGTGCCGCGCTTGCCTTCGACCGACATCATCAGCGCGGTTTCCTCGCCGCAGACGAACGCGCCCGCGCCGATGCGCAGGTCCACATTGAAGTTGAATGGCGACTCAAAAACACCCGCGCCAAGCAGGCCCATTTGCTTCGCCTGCTTGATTGCGATTTGCAGCCGCGAAATGGCCAGCGGATATTCCGCGCGGACATAGATGAACCCCTGGTCCGCGCCAACGGCGTAGGCGGCGATGGCCATGCCTTCGAGCACGCTGTGCGGATCGCTTTCCAGCACGCTGCGGTCCATGAACGCGCCCGGATCGCCCTCGTCGGCGTTGCACACCACATATTTTTTCGCGCCGGGCGATTTGGCGACCGTGCCCCATTTCAATCCCGTGGGAAACCCCGCGCCACCGCGTCCGCGCAAACCGCTCTTCACCATCGCCTCGACCACGTCCTTTGGCGTCATTTCGTGGAGCGCCTCGTGCAACGCCTGGTAGCCGTCCACCGCGATGTAACTTTCGATCCGCTCGGGGTCGATGAGCCCGCTGTTCGCGAGCACGATGGAGAGCTGTTTCGCAAAAAAAGCCGCGTTCGGGTCAGCCTGCGGGAGGTCCGCCGTGCCGCCTTTGAGCGCGGCCACAATCAACGGCGCGTTTTCCGCCGTGACCTTGATGTAGAGCGAATCCTGCGGGTCCACCGCCACCAGCGGGCCTTCACAGCACAGCTTCATGCACCCGACGCCGCGCACCTCGACTTCGTTCTGCAGGCCGGCGTCCGCGACAGCCCGGTCGAGCTGCTGCTTGACGCCCTTGGCATCGGACGACATGCAGCCGGCGGCCATGCAGCAGCGCAGAATTATTTTCTTCCGCGCGGCCAGTTCCGTTTCTTTGATTGAAGTCAGGTCGTTGAGCATCATTTTTTCACCCACTGGTTGATTTGTCCAAGCGCGGATTCCGGCGTGGCGCGCGGCGTGACCGTGCCGTCATAGACGACCGCCGGCGCGATGCCGCAGGCGCCGATGCAACGCGCGGTGAGCAATGAAAACTTGTTGTCCGGCGTGGTTTCGCCCGCGCGGATTTTGTGCTGCTGCGTGATCGCGCTGATGATTTTTTCCGCGCCCTTCACATAGCACGCCGTGCCCATGCAGACGACGCAGGTGTGTTCGCCCTGTGGCTTGAGCTGGAAGAAATGGTAAAAGGTGGCGACGCCATAAACGCGGCTGGGCGGCAGCTTGAGTTTGATGGCGACAAAAAGCAGCAGATCATCTTCCAGGCAACCGAACAACTCCTGCGCCTTGTGCAGCACTTCGATCAAGGCATCCTGCCGGAACTGGTGCTTCTTCATGTGGACTTCAAGAATCTTGAAGCGTTTGTCGCCACTGGCATGCTGCAGGACGCGGGCGGCGTTTCTTTGGTTTTCCAGTGAAAGAGTCGGCAACATAAATGAATGCGGTTTGACTTTCGGCCTGAAAATATCAATGGCTGGGCCGCAAAGTCTCCACTCCCCTTGGCGACAACTGAACATTTTTTGCGCTCCTCCGGCGCGGCGGACGGAGTTTTTCCAAGACCTCCCCTTCCCCGGAGCATTCAGGTCAAGAAAGGAGAAGCGATTGCCAAAAAAGGAGAAGCCTGTTCAACCCAAGTAGATCAGATTTAGATTGCAGATTGCGTCACTAAATAAAAATCCCTTATGACAATGTCAACCTGTTCTGAAAAACCTCAACCCCTCGCGGGAAGCCACCCGGTCGGCGGCCAGGCCAAGCCAGCGACGGCCGCTTGGCGCAGCGGGGTCCGGGACACAACGACGCAGCCGGTCAGCCGATAAAAATCTTGAACCGCAATTATACTTTCCAACTTAACTGAAAAATTTTATGCACCATTACAATAAACTACGTTCCCTTGGATTAATCGTGGCCGTCTGTCTGGGCGCCACCAGTGGCCTGCACGCGGGCGAGGCCGACTTGAAAATCCCCGGGCTCGAGCAGGTCAGGTTCGACAGCCTCGGCGGCATGAGCGGTCTGACGCTGATGTATCTGGGCATCGTCATGTGCGCCATCGGCGCGACTTTCGGGCTGGTGCAATACTGGCAGACGAAACGGTTGCCGGTGCACAAGTCCATGAGCGATGTCTCGCATATGATCTGGGAGACGTGCAAGACGTATCTGCTGCAGCAGGGCAAATTCCTCGCCGGCCTGTGGCTGTTGATCGCCGGCTGTATCTTTTTCTACTTCCGGGTGCTGGAGCATAAAAACCTGGGTGATATCACCGTCATCCTGCTCGCCTCCATCCTAGGCATCCTTGGCAGCTACGGCGTCGCCTGGTTCGGCATCCGCATTAACACCAAGGCGAACAGCCGCACCGCCTTTTCCGCGCTGAAGGGCAATCCGCTCCGGACGCTGTCCATTCCCCTGCAATCGGGCATGAGCATCGGCCTGCTGCTGGTGTCCGTGGAATTATTTTTCATGATCAGCATCCTGGTCTTCCTGCCGAAGGAACTCGTCGGGCCCTGCTTCATCGGCTTCGCCATCGGCGAATCACTCGGCGCCACTGTGCTCCGTATCTGCGGCGGCATCTTCACCAAGATTGCCGACATCGGGAGCGACCTGATGAAGATCGTTTTCAAGCTCCCGGAAGATGACCCCAAGAATCCCGGTGTCATCGCCGACTGCACGGGCGACAACGCGGGCGACTCGGTCGGCCCGACGGCGGATGGCTTTGAAACCTACGGCGTGACCGGCGTGGCCTTGATCGCCTTTCTGGCCTTGGCCCTGGCGACCAATCAAGTGGTTTGCGCCACGCTGATCGTATGGTTGTTCACGATGCGCGCGCTGATGATCGGCACGTCACTGGCGTCCTATTTCATCAACAACTCGGTTTGCAAGGCGAGATACGGCAATCTGAAGGATTTTGAATACGAAGCCCCGCTGACTCAGCTGGTCTGGATCACCTCGGCGGTTTCCATTTTCATCACGTTCGTGGCGAGCTACGTTTTGCTGGCCCATCAAAACGGATTGCACCCCGATTTGTGGTGGGTGCTCTCGGCGATCATTTCCTGCGGCACGGCAGCGGGCGCGGTGATCCCGGAATTCTCCAAAATCTTCACCAGCACGAACTCGCAGCACGTGAAGGAAATCACCAACTGCTCCAAGCACGGCGGCGCCTCGCTGAACATCCTGTCCGGTCTGGTGGCGGGGAACTTCTCCGCGTTCTGGACCGGCCTGGTCATCCTCGCGCTAATGTTTGCCAGCTGCCTGTTCGCCCTGTATCAAGGCTCGCCCGTCGTGGCCTTGATGCCCGACACGTTGAAATTCGCCGCGCCCATCTTTGCGTTCGGCCTGGTCGCCTTCGGTTTTCTCAGCATGGGGCCGGTCACCATCGCCGTGGACAGTTACGGCCCGGTCACCGACAACGCGCAGTCGATCTATGAATTGAGCCGGATCGAATCCCGCAAGAACATTCGCACCGAAATCGAGGAACAGTTCGGCTTCGAACCTGATTTTGAAAACGCCAAGTATCAGCTCGAAAAGGGCGACGGCGTGGGCAACACCTTCAAGGCCACCGCCAAGCCGGTGCTCATCGGCACCGCCGTGGTCGGCGCGACGACGATGGTGTTCGGCATCATCATCCTGCTCGACAACATCGGCAAGGCCGCCGATCCGTCATTCAGCATCATTTCCAAATTGAGCCTTGTGCTGCCCGAGATGATCCTCGGCCTGCTCATGGGCGGCTCGGTCATCTATTGGTTCACCGGCGCCTCCTGTCAGGCCGTCGTGACCGGCTCCTATCGGGCCGTGGTTTACATCCAGGAGCACATCAAGCTCGACGCCGCCGTCGCGTCCGAAAAGGACAGCAAGGAAGTCGTCCGCATCTGCACCGTGTATGCGCAAAAGGGCATGTGGAACATCTTTATTGTGATCTTCTGCTTCGCGCTGGCGCTGCCGTTCTTCAATCCGTATTTCTTCATCGGCTATCTCATCGCGATCGCCTTCTTCGGCTTGTTTCAGGCGATCTTCATGGCCAACGCCGGCGGCGCGTGGGACAACGCCAAAAAAATCGTCGAGGTCGAACTGAAGCAGAAGGGCACCGACCTGCACGCCGCCACCGTCGTCGGCGACACCGTGGGCGACCCGTTCAAGGACACTTCGTCCGTGGCGCTGAATCCCGTCATCAAATTCACCACGCTCTTCGGTTTGCTCGCGGTGGAGATCGCAGTGACGATGCAGAGCCAGAGTCTGAAGAACGTCATCGGCGGAATCCTGTTCGTCGTGGCGCTGATCTTTGTTTACCGTTCGTTTTATGCCATGCGCGTCCCCGAAGCCAATCACAACGAGCCGATGTCACCGGCGGGCTCTTCGGAAAAAGAGTCGCAGGCCGGCGACCAACGGGGTTCCACTCACGGCTCAAAAAAAAACAATGACGGCGCAAAAAGCTCGCACGATTACCGTTCGGGTCATCCCGTCTCCAAAGCCTGAACAGAACGGCGCCACCGCGTTGGGCGTTTCATCTTGAAGCCGGATGCCGGATGAGGGTGGATTCCTTTATTCCATCCGTAGTCTGAGTTACTTCGGGTGGGGTAACGCTGCCGGCAGTTAAATTAAAATGCTCCTTTGGGCCAAGCCTGGCTTAAAGGAGCATTTCGCTGCCGCCCTGGAGTGGGCGAAAGATTTTCCCGTGCGCTCAAACCGCCTTGGCCACGCGGCGAAAGTGGTAGCCGAGGATGGCCAGCTCGATGGCGTGCGGAAACTGGCGCGGCCGCCGGATGAGCGTGCCGATGAACAGCCGCCAGTAACCCACGCGGCCCCGATGCCACACGCCCAGCACCCAGAACGATTTCAGGAACGCGAAAAAGTCGGCCCGTGACAGCGGCCGGCGCGGGCCGGCCGGGCGGTGGCTCTTGAGAAAGGTCCGGATGCGCCGGTAATAGTTTCCGGGCTCATAAAGTTTCTTCACCAGATCGCGGTAGCCGGATTCCAGGAAGTCGCGGTTCAATTTGGGTTTGAAGTTGAGCGCGGCGTCGGTGTTGTTGCCGGAACTTTCCACTTCGAGCCGGCCTTCCTTTTTCAACCGCTGCCACAGGCGCGTCTGCGGCAGCGCGGTCAGCAGCCCCACCATCGCCGTCGCCACGCCGGAACGCTGGATGAAATCGAACTGGCGCTTGAAGATGTCGCTCTGGTCGCTGTCGAAGCCCACGATGAATCCGCCCATGACCTCCAGCCCCGCGCGTTGCAGCGTCTTCACCGAGTCCACGAGGTCGCGATTGTTGTTTTGCACCTTGTGGCATTCCGCCAGCGCCTCGACCGACGGCGTTTCGATGCCGACAAAAACTTTCTTGAATCCGGCCGCCACCATCAGCGCGCACAACTCCGGATCATCGGCGAGATTCACCGACGCCTCGGTGAGGAAGCCGATTCCCGTCCCCGTGCGCCGGCGCCACTCGATCAGCTCGCGCAGCAGCGCCTTGGTCCGTGGTTTGTTGCCGATGAAATTATCGTCCACGATGAACACCATGTCCTTCCACCCGCGCAAACGCAGCCCGTCCAGTTCGGCGATCAATTGCGCCGGGGTCTTGGTGCGGGGCACGCGCCCGTTCATCACGATGATGTCGCAGAATTCGCAGTCAAACGGGCAGCCGCGCGAGAACTGCACGGACATGGTGACGTAGTATTTAAAATTGATGAGATCCCAGCGCGGCATCGGCGTGTGGGCCATGTCCGGCCGGTGCGAGCTGCTGTAAAGGGATTGCAACCGCCCGCTTTGGATGTCCGCCACGACCTGCGGCATGAGGTCCTCGGCTTCCCCGAGCACGAAGTGCTGGATCTCCGGGAACGCCTCGTGGCCGGTGGTGAACAGCGGCCCGCCCGCAATGACCGTTTTTTTAAAGGCGGCGCAGCGCGCCACGATTTCGCGCACCGAATCCTTGTGAACGATCATCGCGCCCAGCAAAACATAATCCGCCCAGCGCAGATCCTCGTCCTTCAGTTTCTCGACGTTCAGGTCCACCAGCTTGAGCTGCCATTCCGGCGGGAGCATGGCGGCCACCGTCAACAATCCCAGCGGGGCCATGGAGGCCTTGCGGGCGACAAAGCGGATTGCGTGCTTGAAACTCCAAAACGTGTCCGGCGTCTGCGGGCTGACCAGAAGTATTTTCATAACCAGATCGAAACCGGAGTAGAACCTAGTTCCGTTGCGGAATTTCAGCAAGGGGATTCGCCACTCAGCCGGCGGCATCCAGCACTGGCGGGGAGGGAAACCCTTCTCCGCCGCGAACGGAGGGACGGTGGCCGCAGGCCGGATGAGGTGTCGAATTTTCTTGCCAGCCCGCACGCCTACGCCTGCCACAACTCGGCTGACCGGCCAACGCCACCGGGCTCCCCACCGGCCGCCCCAATTTCCGGTTTCACCACGGAGGCCACGGATGAAACACGGATCCTCTCAACGGCTTCGGCGCGTTGCGGTTCGTCCTTGATGAACCATTCGCTCTTGGGATCGGAAAAACCGAACAGCTGTGGCTCGCGTTTCTCCTCGAAGGCGTCGGAGGTGTCTTTGAGGAAGATGCGGCCGAGGCAGAGTCCTTCCGGACCGGCACCATTGTATTCCGGCTTTTCGTAATGGGGTGCAGGCAATGCCTGCGGCGGCAGCCCAAAGCTGGGCTTCAAAGTCGAGGGCGGAGCCGTTGGCGGTTTTATTGTTTCCTTTGGCCATGACGTGATGGCAGGAATCGTCAGCCGCTGAAGTTTTTAAGCAAGCGCCGATTGAGCCGCCCGTCAACTTCCAGATTCTCTCCGCCCTCCGTCCGCTCCGGTTTCGTGTCTTTCGTGGTTAAAATTCCCGTCGCCCTCCCTTCAACTTTCAACCTTCAACCGATTTGCCTGCGCCATTCTGGCCCGTTTGTCTGGACTTTCTTCGCGGTGAGGTCGGCTTGCTGAACACCTTCGGTCTGGGTCCGGTTCAGGTCTTACTCAGGTCTTACTCAGGTCTTATGGCCGGATTGAGCTTGCCGGGGCCGGTTGCGAGCGGATTTTCGTCCCGGTGTGTGCAACTTCGTCCCGGTTTGCCGACGCCCGCGCGTCGCGCTGGACCTTCGTCTCGCCGCTGTGCGATCTCAATTTCAATCAGCGGCGGTGGGCGGTTGCAGTTCGATAATCGGCGGCTCAATCGTTCCCCTTGGTTGGGTCAGGCTTCCGGGCCGGTGGCACGGTGCAGGTTCCCGTTTCGCAGGCCGGTCCGCCAAAGTAGTGGCCAATGGCGACACGGTTCCGGGCGAACCATTCGTAACCGTGGTCGGCCACCCAGCGCAGTCCCGGCCAGGCGGTCGGCGCCAGCAGCCAGCCCAGCCCGACCACGCGATAGGCTTCCCGGAACGCAGCGACTTTGCGCACGATCCGGCCATCGGGATAGACCCCATGCATCACGCCCATCACTTCCGCCTGGGTCAGGCCATAGTTCGCCGCGGCGAAATCGGGCGCGGAAATGTCTTCCACCGCCAGCCGACCCTGCCGGTCGCGGCGTTGCAGCCAGTTCACTTCGCGCCGGCAGAATGGACATTGTCCGTCGTAGAGCAGTTTGAATTCCCATTGGTTCATAATGCCGGTTACGCTTCCATCCCGGCACCAGAGACTACCACGCAAATGCACAGAAGGGAAATCGGGATGCCGCGTCGCGCCCGCCGGACACGGCCGCGCCGCCGACCGGTCAATCCGCCGGACCGGCGCGGTTGCGACTGGGCTTGAATTCCGTCCGGGTTTCCCATATTTGAAACCATGTTTTTGCGTCAGCGTTCCACGCAACCCGAGCATTTCGATTCGCCCGACTGCACGGAGGCGGACATCGCCGCCGAATTCCGTGAGCTCAACCGCGTGAACCGGCTGTTCCGCTTTTCGCATCCGTTTGAATCGGCCCTGCCCCGCTGGCTGGGCCGGGCGTGCGAGCGGCTGGAAATCCTCGATGTGGGCGCCGGCACCGGGCTGCTCGGCCAGACCCTGACCGAATGGGCCCGGTGCCGGGGCTGGCACTGGCATTTCACCCATCTGGACACCAATCCGCTCGCGTTGAAAATCGGCCGCCAGCCGGATTGCGTGGTGGGCTCGGCACTGCAACTGCCGTTCGCCGATGGCCGCTTCGACCTCGTTGTCGCCTCCCAGATGACCCATCACCTGACCGATGACGCGGTCGTCACGCACTGGCGCGAGGCCTGGCGCGTGACGCGCGATGCCATCTTCATCTGCGATCTCCACCGCAACGCCGGACTCTACGCGCTGGTCTGGCTGACGCTGCTGCTGCTGCGCGCCAAAGCGACCGTGCGGGAGGATGGCTTGATCTCGGTGCGGCGCGGTTTCCGGCTGCATGAATGGCGCGCGCTGGCCGCCCGGGCGAACCTCCCCGGCGCCAGCGTCTGGCGGTATCACGGCACGCGCATCGTGCTGCAGGCGCGGAAGCAGGCCTGACCGCGGCAACTGCCGGATGAAATTCGTTGCGCCGGACAGTCCGGCCAACTTTAATAGGGTTGTGGCGGAACAAAATTATTTTCCAACCGAGCCGGACCTGATGGCCACCGGTGCGGCGCAACTGGCCTTGCAGCGCCGCGCTGCAGCGGTGACCCGGACCGAGTTTGGCAACCGGGTTTTCGTGCGCGCGGTGGTGGAGGTCTCGAATTTCTGCCGCGAAAACTGCGCCTACTGCGGCATGCGCCGCGACAACCGCAGCCTCGCCCGTTACCGCGCCCAGGCGGACCAGATAGCCGAACTGCTGATTGCGCACTGCCCGCCCAGCGTGACGGACGTGAACATCCAAACCGGCGAAGACCCCGTCGCCGTGCGCGAAGTCGTGCTGCCGCTCATCGAAACGTTGCGGCGCGAAACCCTGCTCGGCATCAGCATCTGCCTGGGCACCTTGTCGCCCGACCTCTACGCCGCACTGCAGACCGCCGGCGCGGAGATCTTCATCATGAAGTTTGAATCCGAGGACGCGCTGCAATACGAGCAGCTCGAGGCGCCCGGCACTTTGGCCGAACGACTGCGGCATATCCGCCTGCTGGCCGAAAACAACTGGAACGTCAGCTCGGGCTTCATCGCCGGACTGCCGGGCCAGACGCCGCGGAATCTGTTGAAGAATCTGGAGCTGGCGCGTTCGCTGCCGTTGTGCGGCTGCAGCGTCAGCCCGTTCATTCCCGGCGAAGAAACCCCGCTGGCCAGCAGTCCCACGGCGAATCCCGACTGGACGTTTAATTGCGTGAGCGCCCTGCGGCTGATGCGGCCGGACTGGGTGATCCCGGCGGTCAGTGCCTTTAATCTCGCGGCGCAGGATGGCTACCGGCGCGGCCTGCGGGCGGGCGCCAACCTCGTCACGATCAATCTGACGCCCACGGACCAGCGCGGCGATTACGTCATCTATAAGCGCGACCGCTTCATCATGACCGAGGAACGCGTGCTGGCGGCGATCGCGGCGGAAGGGCTGGCACCGTCCCAGACCGGGCTTGCGGATTTTTACCGGGCCCGGAAGCCGGTCAATGGTGTCGCTGCAAAAGAAATTTCCGCCGCGGCAATTCCAATCTGAGGTGCGCTTGCTGTTTCCCCCGCCAAAACGAAATCCGCCCACCGCCCAACCCCACCGTGTGGTCGTTACGGGCGCGGGCATCGTCACTGCGCTTGGCCTCGGCTGGCAGGTGAACGCCGCGGGGTTTCGCGCCGGCCGCACCGTTTTTCGTCCGGTGACGTTGTTCGATGTTTCGCGGCAGCGCGCCCGGATCGCGGCGGAAGTTGACCTCCCGTCTGAACTTCCGCTCACCAAGCTTTCGGCCAACACTCTCCGCCGGCTGGATCGCGCCACCCGGATGCTGTTGCTGGCGGCGCAGGAAGCGTGGACGCAAGCCGGCTGGGAACCGTCGGGCAATCTGCCGGTGGTGCTGGGCACGACGAGCGGGGAAATGGCGCTGGGCGAAAAATAACTGGAACAAGCCATCACCACGCCACTGCAGAGAAGGCAGCAGGCGACGCGCATCGTGCATTACCAGGTGCAGCAGCAAGGACTCGATCTCTGCAGCGCCTTCGACTTTCAGGGCCCGCTCACGAACATCTCCAACGCCTGCGCTTCGGGCGCGAACGCGATCGGCCATGCCTGGGAAATGCTGCGGTTCGGCCGCGCGGAAAAAGTTTTGACCGGCGGCTACGACACGTTGTGCCAGTTGACCTTTGCCGGCTTTGACTCGCTTCAGGCGCTCTCCCCTGCCCCGTGCCGGCCGTTCGACGCGCACCGCGACGGACTGACGCTCGGCGAAGGCGCCGCCATCCTGACGATGGAAACGCTCGCCCACGCGCATAAGCGCGGCGCGGAAATCCTGGGCGAAATCATCGGCTACGGCGCGGCGACCGACACGCATCACCTCACGCAACCGCATCCCGAAGGCAACGCGGCGCTGGCCGCGATGACCGCCGCCTGCACGAGCGCCAGTTTGTTGCCGGCGCAAATCGATTACGTCAACGCCCACGGCACGGCCACCCCGCACAACGACGCCACCGAGGCGGCCGCGATCAACCGCTGGGCAGGCGGATGCGCCAGCGCGTTGCGCGTCAGTTCCACCAAGGCCACCTGCGGACATCTGCTCGGCGCCGCCGGTGCCGCCGAGGCCGTCGTTTGCCTCATGGCCCTGCGCGGCCAATGGCTGCCGCCGCAGACATCCGCCGGCACGACCGATCCCGCCTGTCATTTTCGCATCGTGCGGGAAGCGGCGGAGGCGAGCATTGAAACGGCACTCTCCAATTCGTTCGGGTTCGGCGGCGCGAACGCCACGCTTATTTTCCGGAGGTGGTCGTGAGCCCGATTTTTGTTCACGGCCTCGGCGCGGTTTCCCCCGCCGGCTGGGGTGTGGAAAAATTATCCGCGGCGCTGGACCGGGGCGAACCCATCGCCCCGCAAGACCTCGCGCGGCCGGGCTGGGAAAAACCGTTGCGGGTCCGCAACGTGCCGCCGCCGGAAACTCGGCCGGCGTTTTTTGCGCATCCGCGTTTGCGGCGGGTGGGCGCCATCACGCAGCACACCGTGGCCGCCGCCCTGGAAGCGCTGGGCGACGATGCCGCGCTGATTCAGTCCGGAACGCGACGGCTCGGCATCGTGACCTGCATGATGTCCGGCAGCGTGGCTTATTCACGGCGGTTTTATGAGGAGGTGTTGCGCGAACCGGCGATGGCCAGTCCGCTGGTTTTCCCCGAAACGGTTTTCAACGCCCCGGCCAGCCACCTTGCGGCCTATCTGGGCACGAACGGCACCGGCTACACGCTGGTGGGCGATGACGGGACTTTTTTACAGGGACTGGCAGTCGCGGCGGACTGGCTGCTGAACGACCAGGCGGACGGCGTGGTGGTCGTCGGCGCGGAAGAATCGGACTGGCTCGTGGCCGACGCGATGCAGTTGTTCCAGCGCAACGCGATTC
>TBL_comb47_HYPODRAFT_10003031_pt1 | contig 20246 bp, 14 predicted proteins | sample TroBogypolimnion_40_FD_10682 | JGI IMG/M metagenome (IMG submission 10682) | reverse complement strand
CATCCTGCTGAGCAACTTCAGCACCCCAGGAGGCGCACCGGAGCTCGTGGTCCGTGGGTTGCCTTGGAGCGGGGCGACCGAAATCGAGTTGTATCTCGTGGACGGCAGTCACGACCTGACCTTGGCGCGCCGAGGACCTTTGGCTCGGGATGGTCGTGTGGCACTGACGGAGGTAAAGGCTCCCTCGGTGGCCTGGTTGAGGTTGTCGCTCATGAGCCCCCGCTGACCCAGGGGCGCCAGTGCCCTGGGCCGGAGCATGGACCAGTCTCTGCGCCGGATCGAACGCGTTTCGATGAAGCGGTTGCAGAAAGCCCCGGTCAAGACCGCGAATGAGATCCTGGAAAATCGCTCAGATCAACGCTCGGGCATCTGCCGCGAAAACGGGATCTCCCCCCGCAGCATCCTGCCCGCCTGGCCCGTCAGCCACAGATAGTGATCGGTCGGGACTCCCTCATAATCGCACAACGAGACACCCGCCGGCGGGTGATTGGAGCACTTGAAAATGGCGGTGCCTTCGTCCATCTCGTCGAACATCGCCACATAGATCATCTTGGCCTTGGCCGCGAGCGCCCCGCTGATCTGACTCCAATAAAACACCCCCTTCTGGCGTGGGATCTGGTTTAGGGGCGGGATGGGAAAACGCCCGCCCGCGTGCATGTTATGCCAGCTAAATCCCGGCGAGACGCACGGCGCATAATCCACCTGGTGTGCGGCGCACCAGGCCAAGTCAGCCTTCACTTGGGCTTCGTAACGCGCGGCGTCCATGTGCAGGAGCGGTGTGAACCGCTGCACCATCCAGGGCATGACCACATCGGCCGAGGCAATCAGCTCATGCAGGTAAGGATCCGGATTGGTGTCCACGCTCAAGTCCCGGAAGAACGTCGGCACCCCCAGCATGACCGAGCAACCGCCGTATTCCGGGTCGCTCTTGAGGAAATGGATCACCTGGTCGATCCCGATGTTGCGCGGGTTGTAACCTCGGTCGGGAAAACCCAATCCCCAGATGACCACCAGCGGTTTTCCGCGATGGTAAAGGTAGTTATTCGTGGGCTGCGAGGTGACCTTTAATTGGTCGACCAACTCCTTCCAGTCCTGGATGATGACGGAACAATCCTCGCCGTTGTTGCGCAAGCCCGACAGGTCATACATCACCGAAATCGCCCGGCCATGTTGTTGTGAGGCCTGGAGGGCGTTTGCCAGGACCACCCGGCTTTTTTGCCGGCTTTGGGGCGAGCGCAGGCCGCTGAAAAACCGCTGCACAAAGACGCCGTCGATCCCGGACTCCTCCATCCAGCGAAAATGCAGGTCCGTCGTGCTGGGGTCCACCGAACTGAACACCCGGACCCCCGTTCCATCCTGGTTGGTCAGCGACGTCGGATAGGTCTTTTGATATTCCGACACGTCCGGCCAGAAATCCGGATGCAGGTGGGAGGCCGAAAGGGGACCGCGGTCGCTGTAATGGCTCCAGCCTTCGCCCGACCCATCGCCTTCTGCCCGAAACCAGCCTTGGTACCCAGCCATGACGCGGCCCTCATAGGAGGGATAACGGGAGGAGGGACTGTGCTTGCTTTGGCCTAGCATGGACATCAGTCCACAGGCCAAACCGAGGGTAGTTAGTATGAGTCGTTTCATAGGGGTTTGGCGGGAATGAGTTCGCTGTTCAAGTGAAGGGCGGCACCCGGTGTGAGGGACAAGGACACGGTCTTGGCTCCGTAACGCACCCGGCAGGTGGTGGCGTTCGCGTTGCTGATTTCGGCGGATTGGAGTTTTCCACCCCGCCACTGCAGGCTCACCTCGAATCCGCCCCGCGCGCGCAAACCGCTGACGGATCCGTCGCTCCAGCTGCTGGGGAGAGCTGGCAGCAAGCTGAGCTCGCCGGCGTGGCTTTGGAGCAAGGATTCCGCCACCCCAGCGGTATAGCCGAAATTGGCATCGGATTGGTTGGCACCGCTGTTGTGGAGGTTGGGGGCGAACGAATGGGTCAATAAGGCATGGATACAGGCTGCCACTTTGTCCCCCCGCTCCAGGCGCGCCCAGACCGAGATGTCCCAGGCTGTCGGCCAGCCGCCGTTGTTCCGGCGGGTCTCCATCCATTTCTGGATCGCCGCCGACAGCAACGGATTCCCGCGCAGGGTAATCGAGCTCCCGGGGTAAAAAGTGAAATTGGGCGAGACATTATGTCCCTGGCCGCCTTCCTTCCAATCCTCGATCCACTCCTGGAGATATCCCAAGCGATTGGTCCGGTAGGGAGGAAGCCGCTGGAGGGCGGCTGCGAGAGAGGCGCGGAAGGCGTCATCCACGCCGAGCACTTTGCCCGCCTCGATGCAATGCGGAAAGAGCTCGCGAATAATCGCGAGATCCATCGTTGGGGCAGGGGAGAGAAAGGCCATCTTGCCGTTGGCATCCAGGAAGCCGTGCTCGGGCGACATGGAGAAGGGGGTAACCAGCCAGTGATGCTCCGGGTCTTCCACCAGCAGTTCCAGCAGGAACTGGGCGGCGCCGCGCATCACCGGGTAGTATTCTCCCAGGAACTCCCGGTCGCCGCTGAAGGCATAATGTTCCCAGAGATGCTGGCAGAGCCAGGCTCCGCCCACCGGCCACATACCGTAGCGGGCGGCATCCACCGGCGCGGTACCCCGCCAGAGATCCAGGTTATGATGCGCCACCCAGCCATGGCAGCCGTAATACCGCTTAGCCGTCGTGCGCCGGTGACTGAAATATCTTTGAGCATCTCGAAGAGAGGCTGATGGCACTCGGACAGGTTGCAGACCTCAGCCGGCCAGTAATTCATCTCCGTGTTGATATTGATCGTGTACTTGCTTCCCCAGGGCGGGGAAACCGCCTCATCCCAGATTCCTTGGAGATTGGCCGGTTGCCCGCCTGCCCGGCTGCTTGAGGCCAGCAAATAGCGGCCAAACTGGAAGCAGAGCGCCTCGAGGCCCGCGTCCGTATGTTCCTCGCGAACCGCCTTGAGGCGTGCGTCGGTGGGTTGATCGTTGGCGGCGTCCTCGCCCAACCGCAGATGCACCCGGTCCATCAGCCGGCGAAAATCTGCCTCGTGCCGCGCGCGCAAGCCGGCATAATCCTGGTTGGTGATTCCCGCCAGGGTTCTCGCGCAGGCGAGCGCCGGGTCGCCGGAAATGTCATGGTAATTTATGAAGCTGGTGGCCGCGGTTACCAAGAACGTCACCGCGTTGGCCCCCAGGACGTGCGCGCCGGAATCGGAGGACTCGACTCGACCCCCTTCGTTTCTGGTCAACAGCACGGCTTGGAAACGCAGACCCTTGCCTTCCACCGGCGCGATCAACCAGTTGTTGGTAATGGGGCCTCGCCAAGCACCGTCCAGGATCAGCTTGCCCGTTTGACTGCCGATCTGTTCGGAGTAGGGACTTCGGAGTTGCGCCTGCACGGACACCCGTCCGAGTTTGTCTCCGGCGATCCGCACCACCATGACCCGATCCGGATAGGAGACAAACAACTCGCGCGTGAAGACCACGTCGTCGACGCGATAACGGATCCTGGCCACACCGGTTTTCAGGTCCAGCTCACGGCGGTAATCACGGACGGCACCCGCGGCATCGAATTCCAGGAGCAGGTCCCCTAAAGGTTGGTAGGCCTGCTGAGCGGCGGGCAGACCATAGAAATGCTCATCCGCCATCTTCTCGGCCTCCTGGAACTTGCCAGCGACCACCAATTCCCGGATGCGGGGAAAATACGCGAGCGCCTCGGGGTTATCATAGTCATGGGGCCGCCCGGACCAAAATGTGGACTCGTTGAGGGCAATTCGTTCGCGCTGAATGCCGCCGAAGACCATCGCCCCCATAAGGCCGTTGCCCAGCGGTATCGCCTCCAGCCATTTCTCAGCCGGTTGGCGGTACCACAGCACCATCTCGGAGGCAGGTCTGGGCGCCGCAATTTGGGCGGGTTCCGCTGCGCACACTGCGGCTGCCTGCGCCGCGGCCAAACTCACCCAGGTGAACCAAAGCGGTTTCCTGGTCCTCAGAAGGACCTGTGGTGGGAACTTCATGCTGGGCGGCTATTTCTGGAGCGCGTCAGCGGCGGCTTGTTGGAAGGCACGACGGAGGTCGCTGGCGTCGCTGTTGGGGAAATTCGAACGCTGGACCATGAGAATATAGGCAACTCCCCGCGCGGGGTCGATCCAGGCCTGAGTCCCCCAAGCGCCGCCGTGGCCGAAGGTCCCGGGTGAGAGCATCGATGCCACCCCTGTGTGAGGCGCGCGCAGGATGCAAGTGCCAATGCCCCAGCCGTAATTGGCGCCGTGACTGCCAAACTCCGCCGACTGAAAGAAGCCGCAGGGCAAATCTCCGGTCTGGACCGTCGTGAGCAGTTTCATGGCGTCGGCGCTGAGGTAACGTTTGCCATCGAGCGCGCCCCCGCCGAGCAGCATCCGGCAGAACTGCGCATAATCAGGGCCGGTCGAGTAAAGGCCGCCGTTGCCCAGCGGAGGATGCCCGCGTCGGCCGAAACCGAAGGGCGCGGGCACGGCTTGGAGGGCGCCGGTGGCCTTATCTTTGGCGTAACCGGTGACGAGCCGATCTGCAGATTTTTCAGCGGGATAGAAAGTGGTGTCCTTCATGCCGAGCGGGTCTAAGATGCGTTGCTGGACGAACGCGTCGAAGGACATGCCGCTCGCGATCTCAACGAGGCGCGCTGCCACGTTAATGCCCGACTGGGTGTATTTCCATTTGCTGCCGGGCTCGTATTGCATCGGCGCGGCCAGAAAAAGCGGAATGAGACCTGCCAGGGTGTGGGCGTCGCGCGCGCCGGCGGCGTCCGCCTCCCCCAATCCCGAGGTGTGGGTGAGCACTTGGGCGATAGTCAGGTTAGCCAACTGGCCGGAGGGAGTCTTCAACGTCGCAAAGGCAGGAATATGTTTCGCGATGGGATCGCTTACCTTCAGCTTACCCTCGTCCTGAAGCATCAAGACCGCGACCGCTGTGATGGGCTTGGTCATCGAGGCGATCCAGAATAGCGAGTCAGGGCACATGGGCCGTTTCGCCGCGAGGTCTGCAAATCCCGTCGTTTCGAGGTGCACGAGCCTGTCCCGGGTGACCACCACGGTGACCGCACCGGCGATCTCGCGCTCAGCCACGGCGGATTGCATGGCATCGCCGACCTTCGGGAGTCTTGAGGTGGCGCAGGAGACCAGCAGTAAGCAGAGAAGGAAGGGGCAGAGGCGGAGCCTGGCACACGCGGTGGGTGTTTCTGGACGGAGGCGGTTCAACATAGCGTTCTTTTTGGTTTGCTGCCGTATTTATGCCCCGCCAGGCGAACGAACACAAGACATTCGCCATTTGTGGCATGGTGGGCCAGGCGGTTCACGGTTTGGGTTGAATCCACGGGCCGGAATGTGGCAGGATGGGGGCCGATATGTATGGCATGGTGAACAAAGCGGTCGAAGACATGGTCTGCATGCATCACGGTGAGCGTGTTTGGGAAGAGATCAAAGCCAAGGCAGGGGTGGAGGTGGAGGTGTTCTTTGGGAACGAATCCTATCCGGATGAACTCACCTACCAATTGGTCGCGGCTGCGAGCCAAGTGTTGAGGCTGCCCCCGGAGAACATCCTGCAGGCTTTCGGTCAACACTGGGTGTTGCACACGGCCCAGCGAGGTTATGGCGGCCTGATGCGGGCGGCGGGAAAGTCGTTACCGGAGTTTCTCGCGAATCTCCCGAACTTCCACACCCGCGTTTCCATGATCTTCCCGAAGCTCCAACCCCCGCGCTTCAAGACCTCGGACGTCACCCCTGGTTCGCTCCGGCTCCACTATTATACCAATCGTCCCGGGCTCACTCCCTTTGTGGTGGGTTTACTCGAGGGGTTGGGCATGATGTTCCAAACGCCCGTCAAGGTGCGCCTGGTGGAGTCCAAGGCCGAGGGCGCCGACCACGATATTTTCCTGGCCGAGTGGGAGCTGACGCCGGCGCCATGAATGACATGCCCCAGTCGCGCGGTCTGCACTTCGGTCTGCCCCCCGAACAGTTCGCGGTGGCCTTCCCCTTCCATTTGGCGCTGGATCGGAACCTGGTGCTGGTGCAAACGGGGCAGAGCTTGCGGCGTCTTTGTCCGGATGCGGTTTCCGGCGCTCCCTTGGCTCGCGTTTTCCGGCTGGTTCGGCCCGAGGGTGAATGGACTTATGCTTACCTGCTCGACAACCAGCGCGAGTTGTTTTTGATCGCTCACGCGCTCTCCGGCTTGCAGCTTCGGGGTGAGTTTGTCTTTTTGCCAGGCGAGTCCGTGTTTCTGTTCCTGGGGTCCCCGTGGCTGACGGATTCCAGTGAGGTAGCCGAGAGGGGGTTGGCATTCGAGGACTTTGCCATTCACGACCCGGCGGTGGATCTGCTTCAGGTCATGGAGGGGCAGAAAATGGCGTTGGCCGATGCGAAGAAATTGCTGGCCAAACTCTCGACGCAACGCGAAGAACTGCGGGCGACTAATGAGCGGCTCCGCCAGCAGGAATCGGATTCCCGCAAGCTCGCCCTCATCGCCGCCCGGACGGACAACGCGGTGGTACTCACGGACGCCGAGGGCAAGATAATCTGGATCAATGAAGGATTCACCCGCTTAACGGAGTACGGGATCGAAGAGATCCTGGGCCGGAAACCCGGCCCGCTCTTGCAAGGCCCGGGGACCGACCCGGAAACCGTGCGACAGATCGGCGATCATTTGCGGCGGGGCGAGGGGTTTAGTGTCGAGATCCTGAATTACGCCAAGAGTGGACGCAGTTACTGGGTAGCGGTCGAGGCGCAGCCCATCCATGACGCCGAGGGTCGTCTGACCAACTTCATGGCCATCGAGAGCGACATCACCGCACGGCGGGCCGATCAGCAGCGGCTGGCGATCCAGTTCGAGATTTCGCGCCTGCTCGCCGAGGCGAGCAGCTTTTCGGTGGCGGTCGGGCAGATCCTCCAAGCGGTCTGCGACAACCTGGGCTGGCAGGTCGGGGCGTTCTGGCGCTTGGCGGGCGAGCGGCTGCGGCTTTTGGAAATCTGGCATCCAGGCGTGATCGAGTTTCCGGATTTTCTGCGCGCCATGAGCGCCATCCAGTTTCCGAAGGGAATCGGCCTGCCCGGGCGGGTTTGGGCCAACGCGTGTCCGATTTGGATTCCCGACATCACTCGCGAGGCCGACTGTCCCCGCCAGGCGGTCACGACCAGGCAGGGATTGAGAGGGGTGATCGGCTTCCCGGTGCGGGTGCATGGCAACGTGTGGGGTGTGGCGGAGTTCTTTAGCCGCAAGGTGGAGGAGCCGGATCAGAACCTCCTGACCACCTTCAGTACCGTGGGAAACCAGATCGGCGAGTTCATCCTGCGTGAGGAGGCTGAGGCGGCGTTGCTCAAGGCCAAAGAAGCCGCAGAAAATGCCAACCGTGCCAAGAGCGACTTCCTGGCCATGATGAGTCACGAAATCCGCACCCCGATGAATGCCGTTATCGGGATGACCAACCTGCTGCTCGACACGCCGTTGGATGTTCGACAGCGGGAGTTTGCCACCACCGCCAGCCGGAGCGGCGAGGCGCTTCTCGAGATTATCAACGACATCCTCGACTTTTCCAAGATTGAGGCGCAGCAGTTGCGGCTGGAAATGCAAAGCTCGGAACTGCGTCCGTTGATGGAAGGGGTCTTGGATTTGCTCGAAAGCCGCGCTGCCGAGAAGAGCTTGAGCCTTTCGCTGGAGTTGGACCCCGACGTGCCGGAGACGCTGCAGACCGATGACGGACGATTGCGCCAGGTCCTCGTGAACCTGGTCGGCAACGCAATCAAGTTTACGGCGCAAGGCCAGATTAGGGTAAGGGTTCGAAGCCTCTCCCGAATGGGGTCGCGCGCTCGGTTACGGTTTGAGGTGGAGGACTCGGGCATTGGCATCTCCCCGACGGATCAGGATCGATTATTTCAGCCGTTCACACAGGTGGGCTCGGCAGGCGGCCAAAAGGGGACGGGAACGGGCCTGGGGCTGGCCATTTCGCGTCGGATTGTCGACCTGCTGGGCGGGAAGATCGGTGTCCAGAGCACACCCAGAGTTGGCTCGGTATTCTGGTTTGAGCTGGAGGTCGATACCGCTATGGCTCCCGGCGCCGCACGAGATCCTTCCCCCGTTCGGCGGTTGTCGAGCTCCCGTGGTTCCAAGACGATTGCCGATGGTGGGCACGACACGGGGTCTAAGAAGCCGCTGCGAATCCTGCTGGCCGAGGATCATGCCACCAACCGGAGGTTGGCATTGTTAATGCTCGACCGCTTGGGTTATCGCGCTGATGTGGCCGGCAACGGAAGAGAGGCCGTGGAAGCCTGGGAACGATTTGGATATGACGTGATCCTGATGGACTGTCAGATGCCCGAGATGGACGGCTTCGAGGCCACGCGTGAAATCCGGCGACGCTCTGAGACTCGCTCTCCTGCGGCTCCAAGGAAGGTGGGGATCATCGCCTTGACAGCTAATGCGCTCGCCGGGGACCGCGAGCGCTGCTTGGCTGCCGGGATGGACGGTTATATCAGCAAGCCCGTCCGAATCGGTGACCTCGAGGTGGCCTTGAATGCGGTAATGGCGGATCAATTGAAAACCCGCCCCGACCCTCCAGCGGAGTCCGCAGAACCGGGGGTGGAGGGCAAGGTGGCTGAACTGGACCGCGAGTTCGGCGCAACGGCTGCCGTGGAACTGCTCACTTCCTTCCTCAGCGATATGCCGCCCCGGTTGAGCGAGCTCCGACACTTGGTCGCCGCTGGTGACCTCAAGACTTTGGCGCGCTCGGCGCATTCCATGGCGGGAAGTTGCGGGATCTTCGGGTTGGATGGGTTGCGGGATTTGGCGTTGACATTGGAGCAGACCGCAGCGGTGGGCGAGCTTGTTGGGATCGATCCCCTCATTGTCTCCTTAGAGGGTGGTTACGCCGGGGTTCGACTCACCATCGACAAGCTTCGACAAGACTTGCTGAACTCCCATCGGGCGGGGCCGTCCACGATGCTGCCATGAATGAGTTCTTGAATCATCATGCGCCGAACGTCGTGGTCTTGGTCGTATCTGCTTCTGTTCTGCTGGGACTATGGGTCGTTTGCGGTCAGTGTCTGATGTCCCGCAAGGAATCGCGCCCGATTCGGGGTTGGGTGCTGGTCGCGCTGGCCGTGGTCGCGCTGGCGCTGGGTGGCGTGGCGTTGTGGCGTCAGGGGAAAGTCTGCGACTCCGAAATGCGGCGAGAGCTGCTTTCCCAGGTCGAGTCCATCGCCTCCATGATTCGGGCGGAGGACGCCCGCAAGCTGTCGTTCACGCTGGCGGATGCCACCAACGCGTGTTACCAGACCCTCTGCGCGCAATTCGCGACTTGCGCGCAGGCTATCGGCCACCGCAGTGTTTACACCCAGGGCCAGAGGGATGGCGGAATTGTCTTCGGCCCGGGTGTTACGCGCAAGCCCGGCGCGCCGGCACCGGATCCGGGAACGGTCTACCAACAACCTACCCCTGCCAACCGAACCCTGTTTCGGGACGGAAAGCCCATAACTCAGGGGCCGGTTAACGACGAGTATGGTTGCTTTGTTAGCGCTTTTGCCCCGGTAAAGAATCCGGGAACCGGCGAGGTTCTGATGGCTGTGGGGATGGATATCGACGGCCAGCAGTGGCGCGAGGCCATTGCCCAGGCCCGCCTGCCCGCCTCCTGGTTGGTCTTGATGGTCCTGTTGGTGATCACTGCCGGCCGTGAGTTGTTGCAACGGCAGGAAAGAAAGGGCACCGCCCTGAACGAGGGGGCACCATGGATCGAGGGAGGCGTGGTGGGCGGGATCGGTCTGGCGATCACCCTGGCGGCAGGCTTTTGGGTGCATCACATCGAGGGCGGGTCCTTTCGGGAAGCCTTCTCCTACCTCGCGGAGGCGCAGGGAAGGGTCCTGGTCGGTTCGCTCGAAGACTTTCGCGACTATCGGTTGGAGGGACTGGCGGGTTTTCTTCAGACCACTCCCGAGCTAAACCGTGAGCGCTTTCGCCGCTACGTGGCGAGCTTGGCCAGAGACGGGTTCGCTCAGGCTTGGGAGTGGATTCCCGCCATTTCCGCCGCCAACCGCGAGCAGGTGGAAAGGGAGGCTCGGCAAGATGGTTTCCCGGGTTTCACCATCTACGAAAAAGAGCTGGATGGGAAAGTGGTTCCCGCCGCCAGCCGGGATTGGTATTACCCGGTGCTTTATGCCGAGCCGTTGCCGGGCAACGAGCCCGCCCTGGGTTATGATCTCGGGTCGGAACCCCTGCGCAAGCGCGCCTTGGAGGACGCGATCCGGACCGAAGCAGCCTCGGCAACGGATCCGGTCATTCTGGTTCAGGAGAGGGCCTCTCAGAAAGGGGCGCTCGTTTATTACCCGGTGTTCACCGAAGGCGATCTCCGGCGCTTGCGCGGTTTCGCCTTGGTGGCTTTGCGTTTGGAGACTATGCTCCAGTCCGCGCTGGGAAAAACCGGCCTGGACCGTGCCGCCGTGGTCGTGGATCTGGTTCAGATGTTCCCCGATCGGGTGCCGGTCGTCATTGCTTCTTCCCTTTCGGTCGCCGCCCGCGGACGGGCGGCCAGCGCCCTCGAATCGCCAGCCACCGCGGCGGACAGTCAGGTGTTGCGGCCGTTTTTTGCTTTCGGGAAAGTCTATGTGGTCGCGATGACACCCGGACCGGCCTTTTTGTCCTCTCATCCGCGCCGGGGTGGTTTGGTCGTCGTGCTCGGAGGACTCGCNGCGACCGTGGGGTTGGCCGGTTTTGTGGGCTTGCTGAGCAACCGTCGCAGCTACCTGGTGGCTCAAGTTCGGGCCAAGACCAGTGAGTTGCGAGAAAGCGAAAGCCAACTTGCCGCCACCCTTCGCTCCATCGGGGACGGAGTGATCAGCACTGACGCCAGCGGTCGGATCACGCGCCTGAACACGGTGGCGGAGGCCTTGACCGGATGGACGACCCTGGAGGCTTGCGGCCGGCCGGTGGGCGAGGTCTTCCGGATTACCGACCGACTGACCGGGCAGTTGATGGAAAACCCCGTGAGCCGCGCTCTGGCCGGCGGTGGTGGCATCACCCTCTCCATGCACACTGTGCTCACTACGCGCCAGGGGGTGAAACGGCAGATTGCGGACAGTTGCGCCCCGATCCGAGACGCCGCGGGAAGGGTTATCGGCGCGGTTCTCGTGTTCCGCGATTCCACCGAGGAATACCACCAGCGTGAACAATTGCGGGAGAGCGAGGAGCGGCTGCAATCGGTGCTCGACAATTCACCTTCTATCATCTGGGTGAAGGATATCCAAGGTCGTTACCGCCTCGTCAATCGTCCCTACGAACTCCGCTATGGCATCAGTCGGGAAGAGATCCTNGGCCGCTGGGATACGGAGGTCTTCTCCGTCGAACAGGCAGAGTTATTCCGGCGCTCGGNCGCTGAGGTGATCGCCAGTGCCCAACNTCTTCACGTCGAGACCAAAGACCAATTACCGGACGGCGTCCATAGCTTTCTGACGGTGAAGTTCCCTTTGCGGAATTTGCAGGGTGCCATCTACGGTGTCTGTGGCATCGCCACGGACATCACCGGCCGCGTTCAGGCGGAAGAGGCGCTGCGAGAAACCAACCGTTACCTCGAGGACGCCAACGTGCGAGCCAACGAAATGGCGGAAAAGGCCAACGCCGCCAACCGGGCCAAGAGCGATTTCCTGGCGATGATGAGCCACGAGATTCGCACGCCCATGAACGCCATCATCGGGATGACTAACCTGCTGCTGGACACGCCGCTGACGGAGCCGCAGCGTGAGTTTGCCAGCACTGCCAGCCGGAGTGACGAGGCGCTCCTGGAGATTATCAACGAGATCCTCGACTTCTCGAAGATCGAGGCCGATCAAATGCGGTTGGAGATGGAGAACTTCGAACTGCGGGGGCTATTGGCGGGAGTAGTGGAACTGCTGGGTCCAAGCGCCTCGGCCAAGGGATTGACCCTGGCGGTGGAGGTCGCGAGCGACGTGCCCGACGCGCTCTTTAGCGACGATGGTCGACTTCGCCAGGTGATCGTCAATTTGGTGGGCAATGGCATCAAGTTCAGCGAGAAGGGGAAGATCGTCCTGCGGGTCCGGTGCCTGTCCCGTCAGCCCTTGTCCGCTCGCTTGCGCTTCGAGATTCAAGATTCGGGCATGGGCATTTCCATTTCCGACCAAGCGTGTCTCTTCCAACCCTTCGCCCAGGTCCATGCCGGTCTGACCCGCCGGCACGGTGGCACGGGGCTGGGCTTGGCCATTTCGCGCCGGATCATCGAACTGCTCGGCGGACAGATTGGCGTTCAGAGCTCGGTCGGCCTCGGGTCGGTGTTCTGGTTCGAAATCGAGTTGGACACCGCCCACGCGGTACTCGTGCCGCAGGTTGCCGCCCACGCGGACACCCGGTTCTTGAGGAAGGTGGAGGAGGGAGTCGCGGGAGGCACCCCCTTGAGAATTCTGGTTGCCGAGGACCACGACACCAATCGCCGGTTGGCCATACTCATGCTCGAAAAACTAGGGCACCGCGCGGATGTTGCCGGCAACGGACGGGAAGCGGTGGAGGCTTGGGAGCGCTTTCGGTACGATGTGATCCTGATGGACTGCCAAATGCCGGAGATGGACGGTTTCGAGGCGGCCCGGGAGATCCGGCGGCGGGACGCGGCGCGGCCGGCCGAAGCACGCACGCGGGTGAGGATCGTCGCGCTCACTGCCAATGCCCTGCGCGGGGATCGGGAACGCTGCCTGGCAGCCGGCATGGACGCCTATGTCAGCAAGCCGGTGCGACTGGACGCGCTCGCAGCGGCGTTAGGCAAGCCCGGCCTCCCGGTGGGACGGCAGAAAGCGAGCGTCCCTTTCTCGATGAACCAGGCGGTCGAGACCAGCCTCTCGCAACTCCGTCATGAATTTGGCGATGAAGCGGCCCTGGAATTGTTGAACTCCTTTCTCAGTGACACCCCGCCCCGGTTGGCTGACTTGCGGCAGCTTGCCCGCGGGACTGACCGCAAGACCTTTGGCCGGGCGGCCCACTCGCTGGCGGGTAGCTGCGGCATTTTTGGTTTGCGCGCCATGCGCGAGGCGGGGTTGAATCTCGAGACGATGGCAGCAGAAGAAGCCACCCAGGACTTCGACGGCGCGATTCTTGAACTCGATCAACTCTTCCTCGGGATCAGGCCGACCTTGGAGCGAATCCGCGAAACGCTTCAAAAAACCCAGCCCAAATGAAAATCCTCTATGTCCACGAACGGTTCGGCGCGCTCGCCGGGGCCGAGGCCAACGCCCACATCACCGCCAGCGAACTCGCGCAGCGTGGGCACGCCCTTGGCCTGGTGCATGGACCCAGCACCGGCAAGAACGGAGCCGCGTGGGAGAGCACCTTTCCCGCTCGCTTCCCGCTGGGTACTGGCGACAACGCCCCCATCGTGCGCGAGGCTTTGCGGTCGTTCCGTCCGGACGCCGTGTATGTTCATAAGATGGCGGACCTTTCGGTGATTGAGGCCCTCCTGGAAGGCGGCATGCCGCTGGTGCGGATGGTCCACGATCACGACATTTATTGCCTACGGAGTTACAAATATAATTACTTCACGCGCCGCATCTGCACCCGGCGTGCTACCCCCTATTGCGTATTCCCCTGTTTAGCCTGCGTGGTGCGGAACCCCGGCCCGGGCTTGCCCTGGCGGTGGGTTAGCTATGCCAAAAAACAGCGCGAGATCCGGTTGAATCGACGCTTCGATCGCATGGTCGTCGTCACGCAATATATGAAGCAAGAACTGTTGCGGAATGGATTCGAGGACCGCCGCATCGAAATCCACGCTCCCGTGCCGCGCATGGGGGATCCGAATCTCCGCAGCACTTTCAGCCAGCGAAACCTCATCCTCTACGCGGGTCAGATAATCCGGGGCAAAGGTGTGGATATGCTCATCGAGTCTCTGGCCTTGCTCGACGTGCCCTTCGAATGCGTGATTCTCGGGGATGGCAACCACCGCGCGCAGTGCGAAGCTCTCTCGCGCAAACTGGGCCTCAGCGACCGCGTCAGTTTCAAAGGGTTTGTTTCTCAGGATGAACTGAAGGGTTTCTACCGGGATTGCAGTGTGGTGGCCTTGAGCTCAGTGTGGCCGGAACCGATCGCCACCATTGGCCTGGAAGTCATGCGCTATGCCTTGCCAGTGGTGGCCTTTGATGCCGGCGGCATCAAGGACTGGCTCACCAACGAGCATAACGGCTTCCTCGTCCCCTGGATGGACCGACGGCAGTTTGCCGCCCGAATCAGTCAGTGCCTTCGCGACAAGTCGCTGGCCCGGCGCCTGGGTGAGAACGGCCTGAAGCTGGTCACCGAACGATACGATTTCGGCCAATACATCCTCGACTTGCAGACCATGTTTGAGCGGGTCATCGCTGAGCGGCGGCAGCCGGGAGTTTGACATGAAGGTCGTATTGATCGGAGTCGCTGGTGGCAGCGGTTCAGGCAAAACCTGGCTGGCTCACGAACTCGAACGTCGCTTGTGGCCCCATGCCGCGATCCTATCGCTCGACGATTTTTACGCCGATGTCTCGTACCTGTCGATGGCGGAGCGGTCCGCCTTGAATTTCGACGCTCCCGGTGCGATTGACTGGTCATTGTTGCAGCGATCTCTGGAGGGGATTGTCCGTGGCGAGGCGGTGTGGTTGCCCAAGTATGATTTCGCGACCCACACGCGGCAGTCTCGGCGGCGCCGCTGGCGACCACGACCGGTGGTGTTGTTGGAAGGGCTCTGGCCTTGGCGCCGGCCTCAGTTGCGGCGGATGTACACCCTGAAGGTGTTTCGCACCGGGACCGAGGAGATCCGCTTGGCGCGGCGGTTGGCCCGGGATGTGGCCCAGCGCGAGCGGAGCGAGGCATCGGTGCAGCAGCAGTGGCGGAGACAGGTCCAGCCGATGTACGCACGCTACGTCAGGCCGCAGCTCCGCTCCGCGGATATCACCGTGCCCGCCGAGGCGCCGGAATGGCGGCTGGCGCGGTTGACGCGAAAGATCGCAACCGTCGCTGGACTGGCGCTGGATAAGTCGGACGCAGCCAGCTTTACACCCCCTTCCCAAAGAGGATAGCGGGAATCGTCTTTAGGAGGATCCACACGTCCCCCCAGAAGCTGCGGCACTCGATGTAGCGCACGTCGAGGCTGACTTGCTCCGGGAAATCGATCGCATTGCGATCGCCGATCTCAAACATTCCGCCGTGGCGTTCACCCACCTGCCACAGGCAGGTGATGCCGGGCTTGACGAGTAGACGCCTCCGGTCTCGTTGCGTGTACAGGGCCACTTCCCGCGGCACCGGCGGACGTGGGCCAACTAAGGACATCTCCCCCACCAGTACGTTCCAAAACTGAGGGAGTTCATCGAGCGACGATTTGCGCAGGATTCGGCCTACCCGGGTGATGCGGGGGTCGTTCTTCATCTTGAAGGTGATGCCGGATGCTTTCTCGTTGCTCGCCAGGAGGTCCTTCAGCCGTGCCTCAGCATCCACGACCATCGAGCGGAATTTCAGCATTCGGAAAGGGCGTCCGTTTAGCCCGATGCGAGTTTGGCGAAAAAACACCGGCCCACCATCCAGTTTCACCAGCACGGCGATGAGCACATAGACCGGCCCGAAGGCTATCAGGGCGGCCAGGCTGGCAAGGAGGTCGAACACCCGTTTAAAGCAGAGCGTTCCGCGCAGAACGCTATGCCAGGCCAGGCGTTTGAGGGTGACTCGCCCATTGAGCCAGGCCCGGCCCCAAGGGCTCTGGGCGACGAGCAGACGTGACATCATCCGTTCGCGAAGTTCTTTATCGTCCATAAATCGCAGGGTTTGCTGGTCGTTTGGGGTGATGGACTGGCATGGCCGCCGCTCATTGAATCGGGCTGCTCACCCCGACGCCGTTGAAACTGGTCGAGCCGGCGTGCCCGCCTTCGTTGGCAGCCACCGTGCGCACGAAGACGTCCGTGACCATTTTCGCGTAACGTTCCAGGGTGCGATAAGGTGAGAACGGAACATAGACAATGTCGCGCGGTTCGAGCCGGACGTCTGACGCGCGGCCTGTCAGGATGGCTTTGAGGTTCACGATCGCGATCTTCGGCTGAGCGAGCGACCCGCGGACGATGGCTACTTGCGAGAGTTGTGCTGGGGGTTGGGTGCCTAGCGCCTTGCCAATCGCCGAAACGATCGTCATGTTGTCTTCAAATCCGACCGGGCAGGGACGGTTTACTGCCCCGAGCACATAGATTTCCTGCGACAGCGAGGAGGGCAAATAGAGAAAATCATCAGCCTGAAGGTAAATATTCTGCGACGTGTCGCCTTCCCGCAAGAGGCGCTGGAAGTTGATAGGCAGCCTTTCCCCGCCGCGGATGAGAAAACTGTGGTTGAGGTCGGCCAACTCCTCGGTGGTGCCGGAAAACCGGGAGGTGAACAGGCCGCCGGCTTGAGCGATCGCCTCAATGACAGTCGTTGGTTGCGCGAGCGGGAAGACGCCCGATTTGTTCAGCCGGCCCAGCACCCAAACGCATTTGCTCTCAACGGCTTGGAGGTTAACGACTACCTGCGGGTGCTTGTAATAGGCACTCAGCTCACGCTCTAGCAATTGCTTGGCCTCGAGTAGCGTGAGGCCCCAGGCATCGAGCCCCGGCAATAAGTCGTAGTAGATCTTGCCGTCGGGACAAACAAACGTGCTGGTTCGAGTGCCGGTGGATCCCAAAATCTCGATTTCGATCCGATCCCCCGGTCCGAGTCGGAATGGCTCACGGGAGGGCTTGAGCCACTCCGGTTGGATGAGATTGGTCGGACCGACGGCGACAAACGAGGCCGCGCCACCGTTGCTGCCCTTGACAGAGGCGCCGGGACCAGGCGGGCGGGGGTCGAAAGCCGGACCCCGTCTGGTGCAGGCGGCTACCAGCACGAGGCCCGCCAGCGACATCAACAGGCTGCTTCGTCGGCCCAACCTTGCGGATCGGACCGGCACGGCTTGGTTATGCCGCGAGGTGGCGTGGCTGGGGCAATCAGTGTCCGATTTGAGATGCACGCAGGGCTTCCTCTTACTTCAGGCTGGGCAGAACGGGGTGTTGGATGAGCGGTCCGATGTTCCCGCCCGTCCAGACGGTTACCATCGCCTGAATGAACGAGGTGACCGCCATGTCAGCCAGGTCCTCCACCCGCGACCAGGGCCGGTCGGACACGTACACAATGTCACGGGGTTGGAGTAAAAAATCCTTGGCTCTGCCCGACAGGGTATCGGCCGTGTTCACGATGATCCGTTCCGGGTGGTCGAGCGACCCCCGCACGACGAGCACACGCTGCTTATACGCATTGTCCGTATAGCCGCCAGCTAGGGTGACGGCGCTGAGCACCGATGCTCGGCTGGTCAGACCTTGGGCGCCTGGTCCTTTCACCGAACCGAGCACGTAGATCTCATTGGCGCTGGCCGAGGGGAAATAGAGATAATCATCGGGTTCCAGCAGGATGTTCTGGGACAGATCCCCCCGCAGGAACAGTTTCTCGAAATCTACCGGCAGGCGCCGACCCTGGCGAATCAGAAAACTGCGCGGCAAATCCGCCAGTTCGACGGTGTTGAGCTGGAAGAGGCCCGTTTCCAGTCCGCCTGCCATCGCCACGCCTTCAAGCAGGGTACGCGGGCGGTCGAGCATGAAGGCGCTCTTGTTGACCACTTTGCCAAGGACGAAGAACTTTTTGCTCTTGAAGGCGCCCGGCGTGACGATGATGCGCGCCCGCTTGTAATGCTTGGCCAATTCGGCGGTCATCACGTGGCGCAATTCATCGAGGGTCAAACCGGTCGCGACCACTCCCTGCGCCTGAAGGTAACTAACGCGTCCGTCGGGTTCGATGGTGACATCCGTCCGAGCCAGCTCCGGTCTTCCGTAAAACGAGAAGTTTACTACATCGCCTGGGCCGAGCGTAAGGTGTTGCTGCCAGGGGCTCTTGAACTTCGCATTGGAGCCGGCGAACACGAGCGGAGCGATCGCGGGGGACGGGGACGCCGCGGTCGACTCAGCCGCTGGCCTTGCATTGGCTGCGGCACAGGCTAAGAACAAACCCCAAGTCAGCTGGCCCGATATTTTCGCCATGCTCATCCGCCACCCTTCAAGGTTGGGAAGAGCTTTTTCTCCCGGTTTAACACCATTCCCACCAAACGGCAGCGGGCGTCGCGCAGCATGTCCAGGCGTCGGCTGGTCAAGGGTGCCCTCGCCTGGCCGCTGGAGCAAAGCCAGATGACTTGAGGCAAGGCTTCTGCCAGCAACAAGGTTCCAGGTTGATCGGGTCCTTTCAACTCGACGAGCACCACGACGTGGTCGGTGTGTCGCCAACGATCACAGGCACTGTGCCAGAGATTGCGCCGGGTTGCATCCCAACACCAGTCCGCCGGCGTCAGCAGCCACGTGATCGAACCGTGCCGCAGAACCAAGCTGGCGGGATCGCGTAACGCCTCACCCAAGGGCACACTGGTGCCGGTCCCAGAGGCTCGGTTGGTCACGGCCAGCACGGTAGCCTCGCGCAGGCTGGCCGCGCCGGCCAGCAGTTCAATCCACGTCGAAACCCCCTCGCCTTCGGTCGAGGCCATCCAGCCGCACACCACACCTCCCTTGAGGTCCCCGGCAAGCCTCGTTTGCAATCCCATCCAAGTCCGAAAGGCCCACCTTGCTTGCTCCGCCGCGTCCAGCCTCCCCAAAACCGGTAAGGTCGCCAGCAAGGGGAGCTTGGTCACGCGGCAGGCGTCGGCCACTGTTTTGATTCGGTCGTCGAGGGACTCGACCAAACCAACCAGCCCGAGCGCCAGCACCACTCCCAGCAAACCCCCGGCAACAGTGACGAGAATCAGTTTCTTGCTGCGGCTGGTGATCTCCACTTCCTCCGGTTTTGCCTCGAAGAACCGATAATATCCCGGGGGGTTCTCTTCGTAGATTTGAGCCTCCCGCTGGCGGCTGGCCAGTAAGGACGTGGCGGCCTCGAGTGATTGTTGTTTCGATTTGATTCGGGCGTACTGCATGCCTTTCTCCGGTAGCCCGTGAAGCTTGTTCTCGATGTCAGTACGGACGCTCTTGAGCTTCTCAAGTTGGGCGGCCAATACTTCCTTTTGTGTCCTCAACGAAACCAGTTCCTGGTAAAAACTGACCGCCAGACCACTGTCTCCCGGACGCGGAGCGGCAATCGTTGGCGTCGGCGTCTCCCGCAACTGCTTCTCCGCTTCCGCGACCCGGTCCTTTTGATCTTCCACCGCCGGATTGGTATCGGTGAGTTGGGTGCGCAGTTCGGCGAGTCGATCCCGTGCGGCCTGTACCCGCTCCATCAGCGGGTTGTGCTCCGACAGTTCCTTCTCCAGCGCATGGATTTTCATGTCGAGCGTCTCAAACTCGATCCGTGTGCTCTCGAAACGGAGGTCGAGATTGCCCAACTTCGTGAGGTAGGCGTCCATCTCTTTGTCCACGCTCACGATGCCGGCCTCCTTTGAGAATGCCAGGAGATCGTCGTTGATTTTGTGTAACTCCTCATCCGCTTTGGCAAGCTGCTCCTTGAGCAGGCGATTGACCTCAATGGCTTCTTGGGCTTGGAGTTCGCGGGTCAAGCGCACTACCTCGGCGCCGAAGAGATTCAGCACCCGGAGGGCGGTGGCGCTGCTCCGAGTGGACTTGAAGGCCACGGTGATGAGATCCGTGTTGCGTTCCGGGGTAATGGTCAGTCCGCGGAGAACGGCCGATGGTGAAAGCCGAGGTTTCGTTTGCTCACTGACGCCTTGCAAGACAGCCGGCGATTTCATGAAACTGACCAGGGTTGCCACCGAAAGTTGCCGGGGTTTGAACGGTTCTCCTAACTCGGAGGCGCGAAAGGTGCCGGACGTCTCCTGCCGCATAAGCTGGCCGGAGGCGGCGTAGGCAGCCTCGAACTTGGAGTAGCCGACGGCGGCGCCGAGCCCCGCCAGAAGGACGCCGCTCAGAAGCACCCANTACCATTTCCGAATGACGGCCGACACCAGCCGTAACGGGTCGAAGGGCAATTCGAAGGCGGGCTTGACGGGTGGCACGGCCGGTTCGTCTGGCGATACCATCGGGCTTGGCGGTTGCCTCCCGATCGGTCCTTCCTTTGGCATGTTATCTGAGGCTGGCATCAAGCAAATTCGTCGATGGCTTGTTCATATACCCCCAGGACTTGCTCCGCCGTGACCCCCCAATCAAAGCGGCGGGCGTTCCGCAATCCCATCTCGCGCAGGCGCAGTCGCTCGGTTGGATCTGCCGCCGTTTGCTCTAG
>TBL_comb47_HYPODRAFT_10003030_pt1 | contig 20248 bp, 17 predicted proteins | sample TroBogypolimnion_40_FD_10682 | JGI IMG/M metagenome (IMG submission 10682) | reverse complement strand
GATCAAAAAGCATGGCAATAAGGCCAAGAGTATTTTTAAACATGGATTAACATTTATTGCCACAGTTTTGCTAAACCCTAGTTTTCAGCCTGATATAGATATATTCAAATTTTTGTCATGTACTTAGAAAAATATTATAAAAGCAAATCTATAAATACTTAATGACAGATCATCAATCCTCCTATCGCCAAATTATGAAAGCAACCTCCCTTTTTGGCGGAGTGCAGGTTTTCAATATACTAATTGCGGTTATCCGATCAAAATTTGTCGCAGTGTTGCTTGGACCGGCAGGAATGGGGATAATGGGACTTTTAACCTCAACTTCTGGTATTATTAGTAGCTTGACTAATTTTGGTTTAGGAACCAGTGCGGTAAAAGACATTGCTGCTGCTTATGGAACAAATGATGAAAAAAGAATAGAAATAGTAGTAACAGTAATCCGAAAAATGGTTTGGTTTACTGGTTTCCTTGGACTTATAACTACAGCGATACTTTCTCCATTGCTCAGTCAACTCACCTTTGGAAATAAAGACTATACAGTCGCATTTTTATGGCTCGCTATAACATTACTATTTAATCAGTTGAGCAATGGTCAGTTAGTTGTTCTTCAGGGGCTTAGAAAAATAAACTATCTTGCAAAAGCAAATCTTTCTGGTAGTTTTATTGGTCTTTTTATTACCATTCCATTGTATTACCTATGGGGTCTCGATGGTATTGTTCCGGGGATCATTAGCACTTCTATGTTATCATTACTGATGTCGTGGTACTTCTCAGGAAAAACAAAACTCAATGTAACTCAATTATCACTTTCAGAAACCATTGCAGAAAGTAAAAACATGCTGCGGATGGGTTTTATGATTAGTCTAAGTGGTTTATTAACAGTTGGAACTTCTTATATTGTTCGCATTTTTATAAGCCGGACTGGTGGTGTTGAACAAGTGGGTTTATACAATGCAGGGTTTGTTATTATAAATACTTATGTGGGTTTAATATTTAGCGCAATGGCAACAGATTATTATCCCAGGCTTTCAGCAGTAGCATATGATAACAAACTATGCAAACAAGCTATAAATCAACAAGCTGAGATCGCGATATTAATTATGGCACCAATTCTGATTATCTTTTTGATTTTTATTAATTGGGTAATTATACTGCTCTATTCAAAGAAATTTATTGCGGTAAATACAATGATTTATTGGGCGGCATTGGGTATGTTCTTTAAAGCGGCTAGTTGGACAATAGCCTTTATTTTATTAGCAAAAAGTAGTAGCAAACTTTTCTTCTGGAATGAATTGATAGCCAATTTTTATTTATTGATTTTGAATTTAATCGGATATCACTATTTGGGCTTGACGGGGTTGGGGATCTCTTTTGCAATAGCCTATTTGCTCTATCTAATACAGATGTTTATTGTGAGCAAAATTAAATTTGACTTCGACTTCGAATACACTTTTTTAAAGATTTTCTTATTACAAATCGGTGCAGCTATTATTAGTCTTATAATAGTTAGTTTTCTTAAACAACCATATATATATATAGCGGGGATAGTTTTGATTGGGTTTTCTGGATGGTATTCAATTAGGGAGCTTGACAAAAGATTGGGATTTAAATATCTTATTAAAAATTACATATTTAAATAGCCCGTTATGCGATTGAAAATAAGTAATAAAATATTTAAAAAAAATTGTGCAATATATTGAAATACAATATATTAGTAGAATATAAACGCCAATTCACTATTCTACTTATGCACAACCTGAAGACAAATTTCGAAAAGTTTATTGGCATTACCAAATCGTTTTTTTCCAATAGTATCAATAGCTTTGATAATTTTCAAAACTATCCTAGGAATCCAAAGATGTCTGATTGTCAAATAATTGCATTAGCTATAACGGCTGAATCCATTGGAATTGACTCGGAAAATTACTTCTTTGGCAAACTGAAATCGGATTATTGGGAAGATTTTCCTAATCTGATTGACCGATGCAATTTTAATCGCAGGCGCAAACGCTTTTCTCCCAAAATTGCAGAATTGAACCTGGGTTTGGCAAACTTGCTTAATGAAGGAGAAGATACCTACATCGTTGATTCTATCCCTGTTCCTGTTTGCCTGATAGTCTGTGAGAAACGGAGCAAAATATGCCGTGAAAACTTTGAAACAGCCCCTGATAAAGGATATTCTGTTGTTAGTAAAGCCTATTATTACGGCCGCAAGTTACACCTTGTAACTTCGGTTCGTGGTGTATTCGCAAGCATGGATATGAGCAAAGCAAGTGTTCACGACATTTACTATTTGACCAACATTAAATACTCTAAATTAAGCAATTGCAAGCTAATCGGAGATAAAGGTTATCTATCAAAAGCACATCAGTTAGACTTATTCTCTTCATGCAACATTCGGTTAGAAACACCAAAAAGAAACAATCAAAAAGACAAAGAGCCCTTTGCATACATTTTTAGAAAATCCAGAAAACGAATCGAAACTTTATTCTCTCAGCTATGCGACCAATTTATGCTTAAACGTAATTATTCAAAATCCAACTTAGGAATTTCCGTTCGCATATTATTAAAAATTACAGCACTGACTGTACTTCAGTATATGAACTTCGTAAACAATAAACCGTTGAACAAGCTTAAGTATGCACTCGCTTCTTAATCGCACAACAGGTTATTCAAATAATAAAAATCAACTAACAATATACAATAAAAAAAACAAATCAAAACTATGGAATATGAAACAATTAATAAGCAACAAAAGACTACATACCCATTAGTTTCAATTATAGTAATTACATACAATTCATCGAAATATGTAATTGAAACACTTGAAAGTGCTAAAACTCAAAATTATCAAAATATTGAGCTGATTGTAAGTGATGATTGTTCGACCGATAATACAGTTAAAATATGTAGGGATTGGATTGAAAACAATAAGGAAAGGTTTGTAAGGACGGAATTGATTACTACTAAAAAAAACACAGGAATATCTGCAAATTGTAATCGAGGATTTAAAGTTGCTCAAGGAGAATGGGTGAAATCAATTGCAGGAGATGATATTTTATCGCAAGAATGTATTAGTACTTTTCAATCATACATTAATTTACATCCTGATATATGCTTCTTTTTTTCAGACATCGATATCTTTGGCTCTGAAGAATTCTCGCATAAAAGAGATCTTGTAAGAAATTGGATAGATAAATCAATAAAACGCATTGATTCACTTAAAACATCTAACGCACAATATAACGAACTAAAAATCAACAATATTATTTGTTCTCCAAGTGCCATTTATCAACGTGAAGCGTTTAATTTACTTGGCGGATTTGATGAAGATATAAAGTTGCTGGAAGATTATCCATTTTGGATTAACGTTACTAAAAATGGTTATAAAATAATTTGCATTAAAGAAAAGTTAGTTAAATACAGAATAAATGAACATAGTGTTCAATCTAGTTCCGCATACAAATTAGCTTTTGAACTTTTCTTACAAAAATATATATTCAAAAACTTTCTATATAGTTCTATTTCGAAATCGATTAATCAATTAAATATTGGAAAATCCGAATTATTTTTGTGTAATGTGCTAAAATCAACATCACTTCCACAAAGGTTTATTTGGAAACTTTCGAAAAAATTACAAAAATGATTTCTAAAATTTTTAAGCTATTTATGCAAGCTATTTATTACCTGATGTTTAACCCTAAGTTAGTCATATTCATATTGCATAATTATAGATCTGAAATCCATAAAAAGGCAATTATTAGATATAAAACACGAAAAACTATCGAATTAGGAAGCAATGTCATTATTGGAGCTTTCTCAGTATTGATTGTAGCAAATGACACATTTAAAGATTCTTATTTAGATTCACATTTAACGATAGGTAGAGGTACCTATATTGGCGAAGGAAATAATATTCGTGCAACTGGTGGAAAAATAGTGATTGGGATGAACTGTTCAATATCTCAACATGTAACAATTATTTGCTCTAATCATAACATGAAAAGAGACCACCCTATTAAACAACAGGGATGGTCAAAATTGAATAATTTTATTACAATTGGTGATGATGTATGGATTGGAGCAGGTAGCATAATATTACCCGGAACAAAAATTGGGAAGGGCGCAGTGATAGGCGCAGGAAGTATTGTAACTAAAAATATTCCGGATTATGCCATCGCTATTGGTAATCCGGCAAGAGTATTAAAATACAGATTATAAATCATTTAAGAATAAAATTAGCAATAATTTCTAAAACAACATAATATTTCATATCAAAATTAAAACCTCATTTGTGGGAACATTTCTTCAATTATTTAAAGATTTTTTTTTAATTATTGTCACTGGATTTATTACAATCTGGTTCTTAAAAGATTATAGAAAAGGATTAATGTGGTATTTATTTTTTTATGCTTTTATTAGCTTTGTTGGCTTAAATAGAGTAACATACAGCGATACAATAATCCTTCCATTAATGATTTTTGTAGGAGTATATCTCAAAGATAACAGATTATCGCAAATCAATCTATATTATATGAGCCTATTTGTATATATGTTATTTATAACATATATTAATGGTCAAACAGTAATGGATTCATATTCTGAAGGCGTATATCTGTTTATAATCATACTAGTGTTTTCAAATTATTTATTTAAGGATGCCAACTTTACTATTAAAGTAGTGTTTTTTATTTGGTTAATAACCATTGGCATAGCAGTAAATTCTATATTATTTGGAGAAAATCTTTTTTCAATTTCAAATATTAATCCAGATGAAAGAAACCTCATTGTAAATAACGGAATTCAAGGAAGTTATGCAAGTGATGAAGGTATAGATTTAAACTATTTTGGTAGTGGGCAGGCCACTGCAGCTATAATTACATTGCTATTTATTATCTTTCGCAAGAGTTTACTTAATTTTGTTTCACTTCCTTTTAAGATTAAAAAAATATTCGATCTTAGATCTTTTCAACTTTTTATGTATCTGATTTTGGGTGTAGAAATTTGGTTAGTATTGAGGGGAATTTCACGTGGAGGCTTGCTCGTATTTTTTGCTGGAGTTTTAGCAGTAATAATTGTCCTTCGAAAATATAAATATTTGTTTTATGGAGGATTGATCATAGTAGCAATGTATTATATTATGAATTATTTTGGAATTGTTGATTTGTATTCTGAACGAATTTCAAACGATGATACAGGTATTTCTGGCCGTGATATTATTTGGATTGCAATGTTTGGATCTATATACACACACGGAGGCATTGCACAAATAATCTTTGGCGGCGGAAACGGTTGGCCTTGGTGGGAAAACTGGGTTGATAATACTATGGATACCACACCATCTTCTCATAATCAATGGATGACAATATTTGTAAATGTTGGATTATTAGGGTTATTGCTTTTTCTTGTACCTTTATACAAAGGCATACATAACAGTATAAAACACAACAATCCGATTAATAATATACGAATTGTGCTTTTTGTTTGTTTATTTATTGAATCAATGAGCTTGGAACCATTAATTTTTACTCACTATCTGTGGTTTATATTGGCTATTGCAACTACTTATACCCCTAATATTATGAAAATTAAATAACATTATATTCTTATATATAAAATTAAATTATCATATATATGAATATTGTATGTGCAACGGATAATAATTTTGTGCAGCATTGCGCCGTTACTTTATTATCAATTTTAAAGAATAATAATGAAGTAGTAATTTATTTACTCACAGAAGGTCTTATCTATAGTAATGAAATTATCCTTCGTGAATTGGTATCAAACAATGGTGGAGAGATACACATCATAATGGTTGATTCTGAAGCATTAATGGATTGCCCAATGCCCATTATGTCAAATTTGAATCATATTAGTATTGCAACTTACTATAGATTATTAATTTCCAAATTAATTCCAAATCATGTTGATAAAGCAATCTATTTTGATTGTGATATTGTTGTTAGACATAGCTTGATTGATTTATGGAATTATTCTATATCTGAAAATGCAATTGGAGCTGTATACCAAGTATCTAAAACGAATATTATTGCAGCAAAAAGATTAGGATATCCTGCTAAATTTGGATATTTTAATGCTGGAGTCTTACTTATTAACTTAAAATATTGGAGAGAAAATCGCATTTCCGAAAAACTTTTTGAGTACTTGAATTTGAAGAAGGAAGTTATTGTTTTTCATGATCAGGATGCATTAAATGGACTTCTTTATGATAAATGTTTTAAACTTCCATGCAAATGGAATATGCTAACTATATTTTTCATGAAGGATACATTAACAATAAATGATTTTGAAAATGGAGAAATAATTAATAATTATAAGGATTACAAAGATCAAATGTTAATTGAAAAAAATGATCCATCCGTAATCCATTTTGTCTATAAACCAAAACCTTGGAATCCAGGATGTACTCATCCATACAAACACGAATATTTTCAATATTTACGTTTTACACCATGGAACAGATATAAAACTCCAAATTTATGGACTCTATTATTTGATGAACCTAAAGCATTCTATTTATTATTTAATGAAAAATTGAAACGTTATTATAAGGGAAATCCTTATTTTCAAGTTTAATTCTATCAGATTTCGAATCAGAAATTAAATGTCATAATCTCTAACAGTTTTAAATGATATTATAGCTAGGAAAATGAATTATAGAAATCCGATTTTCACAATCAATATAATTGCAAAACAAATCTATTTTTTAATTGGTAAAATAAACATATTAAACGCACTTTTATGGGGTGTTAAACTGGGTCGGAATACAAAGTTTGATGGCAAATGTCATTTCGAAAGATTTCCGGGTACTATAATTAGCATTGGCGATAATTGCCAATTCCGATCTAGGGAAAATTCTAATCTAATTGGGATTAATAGACCCTGCTCACTTTCTACAATAAATTCGAAGTATAGAGCTAAAATAGAAATTGGGAGTAATTGCGGTTTTAGTGGGACAGTGATTGGAGCATTTAAAAACATCAAAATTGGGAATAACGTAAGGTGTGGAGCTAACACTTTAATTACTGATTCTGATTGGCATTTAGACGACCCACGAAGTGGAGAACCATTGGATGTTGAGATAGGCGATAATGTTTGGCTGGGTGTTAATACTGTTGTTTTAAAAGGAGTATCAATTGGAAAAAATACAGTAATTGGGGCAAATAGCGTAGTAACTAAAAGTATTCCAGAGAATATTATTGCTGCAGGGAATCCATGTAGAGTGATTAAAAAAATAGAACCATGAATATTATATATTTTGGCAAATATACACTAAACAATTTTCATGCATCGGCGGGCGCCAAAAGAGTATTAAATCAGATAAAATATCTTGAAAAACAAAATAGGATTAAAGTCATATCAATATCCAAACATAAATCTTCATACAAATACAATATCAATTTTAAACGATTTGATAATAAATTACTTCAATTGTTATTCATGCCTTTATATTGGTTTGTGATTTGTGTATTACTAATTACCTATAGGCAAAAGGGTAAAAATATAATTTTACTTGAATCAATAGTCGAGCTAAATTTTTCAATACCTATATTATTTTGCAGGATTTTGGGGTATAAAATAATACATGACGTTGTTGAAAATTTTTTTATTCAAAATATCGAAACATCAAAAACCAAATTTGGTAATTCTTTCGTATCTCGTTTCTTTTATAGGTATACCTCAATATTAACGGATGGAATAATTGTTATCTCTGAAAACCTTTATAGACTATATTCTGAATTTCATAAACCATTAATAAAGATTTACAATTCTATTGAAATAAAAGATGTTGATTATAAAAGAAATCCACGGAATAAGGATTTCACATTTTTATATTCTGGCACATTTGGAACTAAAGATGGAGTGAAAGATTTAATACTGGCTTTCAATCAAATTTCTACCGATAACTTTAACCTAAAACTAGTTTTAACCGGTGTAAACAAATCCAAATATTTTTATGAATGTATGGATTTAATGAAAAATAATAATAAAATAAATTATTTAGGATATTTGAGCGAAGAAAATCTTCAAAAAGAATATCAAAATGCAGACGTCCTTATAGTAACACGTGATAATAGTCTATTTGCAGATTATGGATTTCCATATAAATTATCGGAATATTTAACATTCAAAAAACCGGTTATTTCATCTTCAGTAAGTGATATTCCACTTCTTTTTACAGATTATATTGATATTTTGTTCACAGAACCATCAAATGTCGATTCCATAATTGAGAAAATGAAATTTTCAATTAAGCATCAATCAGAACTGGAGCAGTTATCTCTAAATGGCTATAAAAAGGCGGAGGAATACTTTTCCATTTATAAAAATGGAAAAGTATTATATGATTTTTTATTAAAAATTTAGCATTATATAATGTCAAAATTATTAATAATTGAAAACTGTAATTTTATAGACTATCCGATAGGTGGAACTTTATCTTTTGCAAAGCAGTTAATACAAGAGTTACCTTCCAAAAAGATTGCACTTGTAGGTATTACAAACGAAAATATCAAAATTGGAGAATGGACTAGCATTGAAATAACAAATCAAACTTTTGAATTTTTTCCAATTCTAAGACTTGATCCAAATATAAAAAAACCAATAATTCCGTTAAGATTTAAATCGCTATTTGCATTGCTATTATATTTAAGGAAAATCCGTAAAAGGCCCTATAGATTTGTATTCACTCAGACGCCCCAATTTATATTCGCACTAACACTATTTCATTGGAAGAGCATTTGTTTTTGTTTTGCTGGCCTTGGAAATTCAGTCAAATTATCAAGATATAGAAGGTTACGTTTTTTAGGAGCAATCTATGAAACTACCTTAATAAGATTACTTAATAAATTCACTGACTGCATTTTTGCCGCTGCAGATACCAATTCAATTCATGAATTCGAGCAAAATCACACAAATGCATTAAAAAAGAACATAATAAGCTTACCTACTCGTTTCGATGATAATGTCTTTTATCCAAGGGATAAAAGAACTTCTAGAAGTAAATTGAAATTACCTCAAGATAAAACAATTTTGGTAACAACTGGAAGGCTCTGTTGGATAAAAGGATGGGACTTATTATTAGATGTTTTATCTCTCAGGGCAGAAGAAAATAATACAATTCTAATTTTCGTTGGAGACGGTGAAGATCGCAATCAAATAGAAGAAAGATATCCTGAATTATTTAATAAACAAATCTTAATTATAGGTTTTGTTGACTCAGCTACTGTTGCAGAATACCTAAATGCCGCAGATGTTTTCATTTTAGGATCTTATACTGAAGGATGGTCAACATCTCTAATAGAAGCACTTGCTTGTGGAAAACCAATTGTTACAACTTATGTTAGCAGTGCATTAGATATTGTAAAAGAAGGATTAACTGGTTTTATTGTGCGAGAAAGAAGTCAAACACTTTTTAATAAGTATATTGATAAGGCATTAGAATTGAAAAACGTTGAACCCGTTTCCATAGAAATAGCATTAAAATATAAAAAATCAACTCTTTACAATGATTTTATAAATAATTGGGAAAGTGGTAAACTAATATTTCAATGAGTCCATTATTATCGAGAATATATTATTTCAAAAGCTTTATTCAATTTAAGTCATTCGGTAGTAACATCATGTTTTCAAGAGGAGGTAAATTTCTTCGACCAAGAGAAATCAGCTTTGGAAGTAATATATTTATAAATAGCAATTTCCATATTTCTGCTAGGAATCTATCTATTGGATCAAATATAATGATAGGTCCAGGTTTGGTAATTGAATGTGACAATCACGAATATCATCGAATCGGGAAGACAATGTTCGAAACCCGAGATGAACGAAATATAGGATTTGTAACCATAGAAAATGATGCCTGGATTGGAGCAAATGTTATAATTCTCCCTAATGTGGTAATTGGAGAAGGCTGTATTGTTGGTGCCGGGAGCATTGTTACTAAGTCATTACTTCCTTATACAATCTGCGTTGGCAACCCTTGTCGTCCAATAAAATGCAGATACAATTCATTTCAACTTTCGGAGCACCTATCCTTAATGAAATCAGAAAAAAATGCTGAAGTAATAATTGAAAATTATAGAAATCATAAGTTATAAGCAATGTACCAACTCACACAAAAACTAAATAACGGAGAAATGTTGGTTCAGGAAGTACCGGCACCTCAATTGGGGAAAGGCATGGTATTAGTAAAAAACCATTACTCACTCATTAGTGCAGGAACTGAAAGTTCTACAGTTAAAGCTGCCCGGAAAAGTCTTATTGGCAAAGCAAAAGAACGTCCACAACAAGTAAAACTGGTTATTAATACTTTTCTACAGCAGGGGCCCTTACAAACTTATCGGGCAGTTACAAAGAAGCTTGAAGCTTATTCCCCTTTAGGTTATTCATGTTCAGGTGAAGTTATAGAAGTTGGAGAAGATGTTAAAGAGTTTTATAAAGGAGATTTTGTTGCTTGTGCTGGTGTTGGTTATGCCATACATGCAGAAATTATTTCTGTTCCAAAGAATTTGGTAGTAAGGATAAATCAGAAAACAGAACTAAAAAATGCAGCCTACAATACTTTAGGTGCAATTGCAATGCAAGGCATTCGACAAGCAGATCTTCGATTAGGTGAATCATGTGCTGTAATTGGGCTGGGTTTATTAGGGCAATTGACTTGTCTGATGTTAAAAGCTTCTGGAGTAAGAGTGGTTGGGATTGATGTGAGCTTATCAGCAGTTGAAACAGCTAGAAAGCATTGCGCCGAACTTGCTTTAATTCGAAATACAAATGGAATTGAAGAACAAATCAATCAATTTACCAACGGGATAGGAGTTGATGGAGTGATTATTGCAGCAGCAACCGAGAGTCTTGATCCAATTAATTTTACAGCATCAATAGCCCGAAAGAAGGGGAAGGTAGTCATATTAGGGGCTGTTCCTACTGGTTTTGAACGTGATCCATATTGGTATCGTAAAGAGTTGGAGTTAAAAATGTCTTGTTCCTATGGACCTGGTCGCTATGATTTTGGGTATGAAGAAAAAGGAATTGATTATCCTGTTGCCTATGTTCGTTGGACAGAAAAACGTAATATGGAGGCTTTTCAACAATTGATCTCAGATCGAAAAATCAACATAGATTACCTCACAACACATACTATTGACTTTAACGATGCGCCACATGCCTATGACATTATTTTGAACAAAACGGAACCCTATTTAGGGGTTGTTTTAAAGTACAATATTGAAACGGAACAGAAATTACATCAAAAAATAGAAATAAGAAAACCCGAACCAAATGCTAAAGTGAACATCGCATTCATTGGTGCTGGAAGTTATGCCCAAGGGAATCTATTACCCTGTCTTCCTAAAAATAATGATATAATAAGAAAAGGCATTTTGACTAATACTGGTGCAACATCCAAAAGAGTGGCAGAGCGTTTTGGTTTTGAATATTGCACGTCAGATGAAACAGATATATTACAGAATAAAGATATTAATACTATATTTATAGCTACCCGTCACGATTCTCATGCAGAATACGTTTTAAAATCACTTAAGAAAGGCAAAAACGTTTTTGTTGAGAAACCAATTTGTCTTACCCCGGATGAACTTGTGAATATATCAAACGAATATAATGGAGAACAACACCTTTTAGTAGGTTTTAATCGCCGATTTAGTAAGCTTTCAACCCTGTTAAAAGATCAAATTGGGAATGGTCCTATGTCTATGAATTATAGGATCAATGCAGGTAAGATTCCAGGCGATTCCTGGATTCAGGACAATGAAGTAGGAGGAGGAAGGATTATTGGTGAGGTATGTCATTTTATAGACTATCTAACCTGGCTAAATGGCAGTTTACCAATAAATGTATTTGCAACAACACTCCCTGATGCAGAAAATAACAATGATACACTCAATATACAGCTCACTTTTGCAAATGGATCAATTGGTGTAGTTTCTTATTACTCAAATGGGCCAAAATCTTTACCAAAAGAATATATTGAAGTTTTTCATGCTGGTTCAGCTGGAATAATCAGCAATTTCAAAGAATTGCATCTATATGGAAAGAAAAAAATCAAAAAGAAACTATTTAGTCAAGACAAAGGTCAATCGAAAATGGTACAGTATTTTATTGACTCAATTATAAAAGGAACACCATCACCAATATCCTTTAAAGAAATATCAGCCGTTACCAAAGCTTGCTTTGCTGTATTGGAATCATTAAAAACCGGTATCCGTGTAAATATCCAATAACAATGAATGATGAATTTATTGAAGATACCTTCTCGAAACTTGAAGAATATTGCAAGGAAGAATCCTTTAAAGGTTATGATCCTTTCGATGGGCTGAATAGTAACTTATTCAAATATTTCCCGGTACTAAAGAAAAGCAGCATTTTTAAGTTGGGGTGGATTCAGTTATTCAAACGCAGTCCCATTAATTTCAGAAAAATTGCAGGAATAAACAAAGAATATAACCCTAAAGGATTGGGACTTTTTCTTTCTGCGTATTGCAATTTGTATAGATTAAATCCATCTACTAAAAATTTAGTTCAAATACGTTTTTTTATCGATCAGATAAAAGTATGCCAATCTCCAGGTTATTCCGGGTTATGTTGGGGATATAATTTTGACTGGCAGTCCAAAGCCTTTTTTCAACCGAAAGGCACTCCCAGCGTAGTTGTAACATCATTTATAAGTTGTGCTTTGCTCGATGCTTATGAAATTACAAATGATAATGAATTACTGGAGATGGCACATTCGTCCTGCAGTTTTGTTTTAAAGGATTTAAACAGAACCTATGATAATGAAGGCGATTTTTCTTTTTCTTATTCACCAATTGATCATACACAAGTTTTTAATGCTTCCCTTTTAGGTGCAAGATTATTGTGCCGTACCTATTTATTTATAAAAGATCCAGTTTTGATCGAAGAATCACGAAAAGTTGTCTCATTTGTTTGTAAACATCAGCAGGAGAATGGTGCCTGGTCATACAGTCCGCTTTCATTTCATCAATGGATCGATAATTTCCATACAGGTTATAATTTGGAATGTATATATATTTATCAATCCATTTCAGGTGATCAATCATTTCAAAAACAGCTGGATAAAGGACTGAATTATTACCTCAATAATTTTTTCGAAGACTCAGGACTTCCCAAATATTACAGCAACTCAAAATATCCGCTTGATGTTCATACAACAGCACAATTAATAATCACACTCAGTAAAATGAACATATTAGGCCAAAACAAAAAACTGACTAACAAAGTGCTTTACTGGAGCATAACTAATATGTTTCACGAAAAAAAGAATTATTTCTATTGTTACAAAGAGAAATATTTTACGAATAAAATACCATATATGAGATGGACCCAGGCATGGATGTTTCTATGTCTATCGCATTATCTATTGCTAAATAAAGAAGAATTAAAAGAAGTAGAAATCTGATAGATGAAAAAAATACTATTAGTTTTCGGTACACGCCCTGAAGCCATTAAAATGGCTCCACTGGTAAAAATGCTTCAGCAACAACCTGAAGAATTTGAAACGGTAGTATGTGTAACAGGTCAGCACCGGGAAATGCTCGACCAGGTATTACGAATCTTTGAGATCATTCCTGACTATGATTTAGCAATCATGAAACCTGGTCAGGATTTATATGATATTACATCCAGGGTATTACTTGGAATGCGAGACGTACTAAAAAATGTTCAACCGGATATTGTATTGATCCATGGCGATACCACCACTTCAACAGTGGCTGCACTGGCGGCCTTTTACCAGCATATTCCTGTTGGTCATATTGAAGCTGGTTTACGCACCAGGAACATTTATAGTCCCTGGCCTGAGGAATTGAATCGACAGATCACCAGCCGCATTACGTCTATAAACTTTCCTCCTACACAAACAAGTCGTGGAAACCTGTTAAATGAAGGCATCGACGATAACAGGATAAAGGTTACCGGAAATACCGTGATTGATGCACTTAGGTTAATGATCGAGAGAATTAAATCTGATTCTGAAGTACAGTCTGAAATAATTTCCGTACTTACAGCCCAAGGAATTAATATCACACTATTGGATTCCTGGTCATCATCCCGACGATTGGTTTTGATAACCGGTCACAGGAGGGAAAATTTCGGAGAAGGTTTTTTAAATATCTGTCATGCCATCAAAGAAATGGCTGTTCAATACCCGGCTGTTGACTTTGTTTATCCAGTTCACCTTAATCCAAATGTTAAACAACCAGTTTTTGAAATACTGGGCAATAATGGTAACGGTATTTTACCCAATATCCACTTGATTGCGCCACTTGATTATCTTCCCTTTGTCTATTTAATGAACAAATGTTACCTGGTATTAACTGATTCAGGTGGAATACAGGAAGAAGCCCCAAGTTTGGGCAAACCGGTGCTGGTGATGCGCGATACTACAGAAAGGCCGGAAGCAGTGGATGCCGGGACTGTATTGCTCGTAGGTACAGATAAAAACATGATTGTGAAAGAAGTAGTTCGACTTTTTAATGAACAACAACATTATCTAAGCATGTCAAAAGCAACTAACCCATATGGAGACGGGCATGCCTGTGAACGCATTGTTGAAGTTTTAAAAAATATTTAATTGAGCCTTTCGGAAAAAATAAGTTAGAAAAATTACTAAAAAAGCAATACCAACATCAATGAACTTTAATCAAATCTGTTTTATGGGCCTGGGCTATATTGGTCTCCCAACTGCAGCAATTTCTGCGGGAAAAGGTCTTCATATATTAGGCGTCGATATTAATCAAAAGGTAGTTGAGACCATCAATAAAGGAGAAATTCACATTATTGAGCCAGGTCTGGGAGATTTGGTAAAACAAGTAGTTAGACGAGGCAATCTTCGTGCTGCCAGAGTACCTGAGGTAAGCAATGTTTACCTCATTGTCGTTCCTACTCCATTCAAAGGTAATCATGAACCAGATATATCTTTTGTGGAAGCAGCGACAATGGCAATACTTCCTTTGTTGAAAGAAGAGGATCTTTATATTATTGAATCGACCTCACCAGTAGGAACAACCGATTCAATGGCCTCACTCATTTTTACTTCAAGACCCGAATTAAAAGACAAAATCTATATTGCTTATTGTCCTGAACGTGTACTTCCGGGAAATGTGCTTTATGAATTAATTCATAATGACCGTGTAATTGGAGGAATAAATGAAGAATCGACCTTTAAGGCACAGAAATTTTATGCCACTTTTGTTGAAGGAAATCTACATGCAACTAATGCCCGAACTGCTGAAATGTGCAAATTGACAGAAAACTCATCACGGGATGTTCAAATTGCATTTGCAAATGAGCTTTCATTGATCTGCGATAAAGCGAACATCAATATTTGGGAACTGATAGAATTGGCAAACAAACACCCGAGAGTCAATATCCTGCAACCAGGATGTGGTGTTGGCGGACATTGCATCGCAGTGGATCCCTACTTCCTGACAGCAGATTTCCCAAGGGAATCACAAATCATTAGTAAAGCCCGTGAAATCAATAATTATAAATCGGTCTGGTGTGCAGAAAAGATTCGAGCTTCCATGCTTGAATTTGAATTGAAACATGGACATAAACCCAAAGTAGCAATAATGGGGCTGGCTTTTAAACCCAATATTGATGATCTTAGGGAAAGCCCATCGAAATATATTGCGCAAAAGGTTATGCAATCGGAACAAAATGGAATAATGATCGCGGAACCAAATATCAAAGAACATAGCGTTTTTCGGCTTACCAATTATAAAGATGCTTATGAAATGGCTGATATTGTTGCATTTTTGGTAGGACATAAAGAGTTTCAATTATTGGAATACCGCAAAGACAAAATAATTTTGGATTTTGCCGGGGTTTTTAAAAACGAACAGATATCATAAAAATGAAAATTTGGATTGATTTTATAAATACACCACAAGTTTCTTTTTGGGTTCCCTTTATAAAAGAGTTTCAAAATGAATATCATGAGGTTATTCTTACCTGTCGTGATTCAAGTAATACTATTGAACTATTAAAACAACAAGGATTGGATTATCAGGTTATTGGGGAAAGTGTTGGGAAAGGAATTATTCAAAAATTATTTTTTTTCCCGATAAGGTTATTAAAGCTCTACTCTTTTTCTCATAAATTAAGACCAGATATTGCCGTTAGTCAAAGTAGTTTTTATCAACCCCTAGTTGCCCGCTTGTTGGGGATTCCATGTCTATATACGAATGATAATGAACATGCAACAGGCAACTTTTTTGGTTTCGTTTTTGCAAAGAAAGTAATTCTGCCTGTTGCACTCAGCAATGAAGAATTTACAAGAAATTGGCCATTAAAATCGAAAGTTTTATTTTATCCAAGTGTAAAAGAAGCTATCTATCTTTCTCAACAACCAGAATTACTTCCATTGATTTCAGGAGAAAAAAGCGTAATCTACTTCAGACCTGAACCTTGGTCAGCACAGTATTATGACGGACCTTTGAATTTTTTTGATGAAACATTATTGCTATTAGCAACAGAGAACAAGATTATTATTCTTCCCAGGGATAAAAATCAAACAGATCATTACAAACACTCAAAATTTAAACTGATTAGAGTTGCTGACAAACCGTTAAAATTAAAAGACATCGTTACCGATTGCCTGCTATTTATAGGTGCCGGTGGATCAATGACCAGAGAATTAGCTGTTTTAGGCATACCTGTAATATCTATCTACCAATCAAAAATGTTAAGTGTAGATAAATATTTGGTCGATAAACATCTAATGAAAATAAAGCCGAATGTTTCCTATTCAGAAATCAAAATGATTCTTGAAAATGGCAGAATTATAAAAAATAATTTATCAGTTCTTAATGAAGGAAAAATATCATTCAATGTTATTAAAAATTTAATAGTTAATCTGAAATAATGAACAAGATAAAAGGAGCCATAATTGGTCTGGGCAAAATGGGACTATCTCATGCAGCCATTGTTGGAGCCCACCCGGATGTGGAAATGGTTGCAGTATGCGATACTTCATTGCTGGTTCAGGGGGCATTTAAAAAGTTCAGCAAAGTAAATGTTTACAATGATTACCTGGAAATGATAGAAAAGGAACCCCTGGATTTTGTATTGATAGCCACTCCTACTCGATTTCATTATCCAATGGTAAAATACGCACTTGAAAAAGGTCTGCATGTTTTCTGCGAGAAACCATTCAGTCTTAACATCCACGAGGGGAATGAACTGGTAAGTCTTGCAAAAAACAAGAACTTGGTTAATCAGATTGGTTACCACAATCAATTTATCGGCACGTTTAGGGAACTAAAACGGTTACATCAGACAGGTGTAATTGGCGAATTAGTTCATTTTACAGGTGAGGCATACGGACCGGTTGTCACTAAGGAAAAAGGAAGTACCTGGCGTTCCAAACCTGAAGAAGGTGGAGGCTGTTTGTATGACTATGCATCTCATGTTTTAAATCTGGTTCAGGAAATCATTGGACGCCCGGTAAAGGTTATAGGTTCACAATTAAAAAGTATTTATTCAAAAGGGGTTGAAGATGCAGTATACGGGACGCTAATACTTGAAAATGGTTTGAGCGGATTGTTATCGGTCAATTGGAGCGACGAAACCTACCGAAAGATGTCAACCTTGATAACGGTGCAAGGTAAGAATGGAAAAATTATTTGCGATGCCACTGAGATCAAGATCTATCTAAAGGAAGGTTCAAAAAAAGAAGGACTTGAAAAAGGTTGGACAATCAAATACATTACAGACTTTGCAATTCCTGTAAATTTCTATTTACGCGGTGAAGAGTATAGTGCACAAATCGACTATTTTGTAGATTGCATCAAAAGCAAAAATGAATCTGATTATAACACATTCGAGCAGGGATTATATACCGATAAAGTGATTGAAATGATAATTGCAGATTATAAACAACAATAGTTCATGGACAAGGTAATATTTGGAGACAATCAGTTTTTTGCAGTAAACCATGCATCTGACGATAAGGCAAGGGCGCAATCAATCCGGTTTAAGGAAGATGCTGCTATCATTAATGTAATCGATCAGGCAATAGATACAGGCATTAACACTTTTATGTGTACCACACACGACCGAATTGGTAATGTGTGTGACCATATGAGGACAAATCCTTCAAGATATAAGGATTTTAACATTTATCCATGTATGCCCTATGCACACAAGTATGCAAATGCTGTTACTGAATTAGGTATTATTGAAACTATAAAAAAATTTGTGCCGGGAAATTTATTTGGTTCTTTCGCAAAAGGTGGATATGCCCTTATTAACAAAGATTTTATTGGGTTGATGGAATTATTGATCGATGCAGAAATGAAGATGTTCAAAGGAATCAAAACTCCGGTAATATTTATTCAAAACATATTGGTAGATATGATACTTGGGCTTAAAATGTATGAAGTTTTTAAAGAATATGACACCTATATCCGAAAAAAGTATAATGCTGAACCAGGCTACATCACTATGAATTTGCCAATACTACTGGATTCCTTAAATTCAATTGGAATTGAAAATCCTATAATTTGTAGCTCAATTAATAAAATTGGATTCCGAATGAGCGGTGGAATTGAGATCTACGAAAAATATCTGAATGAAAAACAGTTACGGCCCATTGCTATGCAGGTTTTGGCTGCCGGGGCTTTGCGTCCTAAAGAAGCAATTGAATATCTTGGCAAGTTCACCAGGTTAGAATCAGTGCTTTTTGGAGCATCATCTAAAGAACACATTCAGGAAACAAAAAAGTTAATTGAACAGAATTTATAATACTTAATCCATAAATAAAAAAGTCCCCGGAACCATTTAGAACCGGGGACTTTGAACCCAACCATTTCTATTTACTAAGGATCAACTTTTGAATGATTTCATTTGAACCAATGATGGATTTTACAAGGTAAATTCCTGCAGGTTGCTGATCAAGATTAAACTCTTCAGAGGTATCTGTGATTATTTGTGAACTAATTTTTCTTCCGGTAATATCGAGAATTTCAATTCTGCTCCCGGATACAGGTATCTCAGAAAAACGAACAGTGATTTTTCCTTTACTTGGATTAGGAAATACATCAATTTTAATCCTATCTACAATATTCATAATTCCAGTTGACAATGATTTGAATTGTACCAAAACGCTTGCATTCTTTTCAAAACTCATTTGTCCGTCTACAACATCTAACATTGCAGTTGATTTTTCACCAGTCACATGATTCCAGACATAAATTTGTATAGGATCACCTTCCTTAAAGCCATCTTGGGTTACACTGTTGGTCAAATAGGAAGCAATTAGACCGGCTATTCCGGAATTCATATGATCTGAAGTAATCTTTAATGCACCTACACAAATATCACCATCATATGCAGCTATCTCATCACCAACAGAAAGACCTGACTGATTCAAATTAATGAAATTAATATTCATATGATTTATACCATTTCCTTCAACTTGTGAGGAAAAATATACTGGTTGTTCTACAGCAGCCAAAATATCTGCTGATTTCGGATAGTTTTGTTGAATGGTAAGAATTACATTATTATTCACATTAATTTTATATGCCTGACCAGGAATGAAATTCCCAATGTTATTCACCCAGCCACTGCCATTAATGTATTGTATAGAATTTCCCAATTCATCCTGTACTTTAACCAAACTGTTTTGGTCAATTAAGGATTGAATCATATACATGGCATTAACCTGATCTGTACGTGGATAGGAAATAATATTCCATCCTTTTGTTAAAGGAATAGCTAATGGAAGAACAATCATTTGTCCTGTAATTTGTAAAGTACAATTAAAATTTACGTTGATATTGTACCCTTCCGTTTTTACAATTGATCCAATTTTATTAATCCATCCTCCATAATTGCCCCAGTACTGGTATGAATTACCGGCTTCATCCTGCACTTTTGACAATGCATTTTGAGCTACAAGAGCTTGCATAACAACGTCGACTTTTGGGTTAGTTGGAATTAAATATGTAGAAAACAGATTATTTCCTTTTCGAAGTGGTATAATTTGAGTATATACATTATTGACAACAGTTACCGGATAATTAGCTGCAACTAAAGCAGTACATCCGTTGATATTTGAATAATTTACTGATACACTTTGTGCGCCAGCTGTATTCCAGGTTACGGTTACCGAATTATTGCTGATTCCGCTGCCGGAAGTTATTGTTCCTCCTGCCGAAACAGTCCACTGGTAGTTACTCATTCC
>TBL_comb47_HYPODRAFT_10003029_pt1 | contig 20251 bp, 17 predicted proteins | sample TroBogypolimnion_40_FD_10682 | JGI IMG/M metagenome (IMG submission 10682) | reverse complement strand
TGCTCTTCCAGGCAAAGGTTCAATTGAAGCAGCATTACATCCGACTCCGGGCACGGTTTTATATTATGTGGCAAAGGGTGATGGTACCCATAAATTTTCCGATACCATGAAAGAACAGGATAAGGCAGTTAAAAAATATTTACATCGCAAGTAATCGTTTATGAATGGATATTTTATTACACTTGAAGGTATTGAGGGGGCAGGGAAGAGCACCTCAATTCAATTTCTAGCTGAATATTTGCGTAGTAATAATATTGATTTTATTTTGACACGAGAACCAGGTGGAACTGAGATTGCCGAAAAAATTCGTCAAGTAATTTTAGCGCATTATCACGAACCAATGCACCCAGACACCGAGCTATTACTTTACTTTGCTGGGCGTGCGCAACATTTAAATCAAGTCATTCTTCCAGCGCTGCAGGGTGGACAATGGGTAATTTGTGATCGCTTTACCGATGCTAGCTATGCCTATCAAGGCGGTGGTCGTGGTTTGTCGCAAGAAAAAATTGCTATTTTAGAAAATTTTGTACAGGGTGATTTGCGTCCCGATTATACTTTGTTGTTTGATGTCGCCGTTACTACTGGGTTAAATCGTATAAAAAAGAATCGAACACTAGATCGTTTTGAGGTTGAGAAAGAATCGTTTTTTGAAAAAGTACGCAATTGTTATCTTGATCGTGTAAAAAAAGAGCCTAAACGTTTTTATATGATTGATGCCAATAAAATACCTGAAGAAGTAGCAGAACAAGTAAGGGTTTTTTTAGAAAAAATCATTTAACTATGCACTCCATATATCCGTGGCAACAGCAAGAATGGACGCAGTTACTCAGTCGCAAAAATAGCGCTCAGCTGCCCCATGCCATTTTAATAAAGGGTATGGAAGGTTTAGGTAAATACCATTTCGCTCAATGTCTGGCTGAGGTTTTACTCTGTCAAAATGGCTCAGCTCAAGCTTGTGGTGAATGTAGCGCCTGTCAATTATTAAAATCCAATAATCATCCTGATTTGATAATTATCCAGCCTGAAGAGGAAAATAAGACTATAAAAATTGATCAAATTCGTGAACTAGTTTCTGAACTAAACAATACCTCGCAGCAAGGCGGATATAAAATCGCTATTATTGAGCATGCCGAATTACTCAATATTGCCGCTTCTAATGCACTATTAAAAACCCTGGAAGAACCGGCGGTTAACGTTATTATAATTTTGATTTCGCACCATCTGGCAACACTCGCCGCTACTATTCGTAGTCGCTGCCAAATAATAACTATAAAAACGCCATCGTTTGCCGAAGCTCAAGAATGGCTTGAGCAACAAGCACCAGGTGCTGATTTTAAGTTGGCTCTTGCTTTGGCAGGAAATGCACCATTGAAAGCCTTAAATATTTTAAAAGAAGAAAACTTACAGAAGCGTCAAGAATTTTTTCAAAATCTTTATGCCTTACAAAACAAAAAAATGAGCACGGTTCAAATAGCACAGCAATACTTAGATTGGGATTTTAGATCATTGCTATTGACATTTATGCGCGTTGTTAGTGATCTTATTAAAATCAAATTAACCGCTATTGAAAATGTTATTAACCAAGATCAAATGAAGGAACTGATTCAGCTAGCAGCAAAAACCGATTTGCATAAGCTTTTTATTTATCAAAAGCAATTGCTTGAATTGCATCAGTATCTTATTAGAAATATCAATTTTAATCGGCAACTAACAGCCGAAAACTTAAGCTTAACTTGGGCACAATTGTTTGTGAAATGAATTATTATGTTAGCTGATTCCCATTGCCATTTAGACCTTATCGATCTTACTCCTTACGACGGAGACTTGCGCAAGGCTATCGCTGCGGCGCGAGCAAAAGATGTGAATTATATTCTTTGCCCAGGAGTTGATATTGAGAATTTCCCAAATATTTTAAAAATAGTCGAAACCGATAATAATATTTATGCAGCAGTTGGCTTACACCCATCTGAAAAAGACTCACGTGAGCCAAGTTTAGATGAATTAATAACTCTTGGACAAAACAAAAAGATTATTGGCATCGGCGAAACAGGGCTAGATTTTTATTATACCGTTGATGAATTAGAGCGCGAACACCAAAAGAAATTATTCAAGCTACATATTCAAGCAGCAAAGGCTTTAAATAAACCACTGATTGTGCATGCGCGTGATGCCGAAGTTGATATTATCAAATTATTAACTGATGAAGAAGCCATGATAGTGGGTGGGGTGATGCATTGTTTCACCGGAAGTAGTGCTTTTGCAGAAAAAGCAATAGAACTTGGTTTTTATGTTTCATTTTCAGGGATTGTGACTTTTCGCAGTGCTCAAGCTTTAAGAGAAATTGCCAAAAATATACCATTAGAGAATATGTTGATTGAAACTGATGCGCCATATTTAGCTCCGATTCCAGTTCGAGGTAAATCTAATGAGCCTATTTATCTGCATTACATTGCCGAATTCATGGCCGAGCTTCGTGGTATGTCTTATGAAGCATTTGCTGCCCAAATTACAACAAACTTTTTGCGTTTTTGTAAGATCTAACTAAAAATTATTCCGAAAATCCTTGCTTTTTCTGGGAAAATGTTTTAAAAATGTCATTGTTGTGTGGGGTGTTACCCATACCCATACTACGAGTTGTATTGTAACGTTACAATATAAATGACAATAGGGTGTTTGCTTTATGCTTTATGTTTACGCAAACAGATTTTTTAATTTTAGGTTAAAGGAACAAAAATGAAAAAGTTACTTTCAATCGTTGTAATCGCAGCGGCTTTCACTTTGGTCGGTTGCTCTGCTGCAAAACCAGGAACAACTGGTGTTACAGCTACAGGTTTTGCTCAAGCAAAAGAAACTTGCAAGGGCAAAAAATGTAAGCATCATCGCCATCATGGCAAATTAGGTGTCGAGAAAACCACTAAAGATACTGTTAAGTAAAAGTGTCTTATAGTTTTTCTTAATAAAAAGCCAGGGTAACCTGGCTTTTTATTGTGCACTAAAAACCCAAGCTAAGATGATTAGTGCAAAGTCTTATCCAATGTCAACTCGACCTGCTCAATGCTGTTAAAACGACTCGATATTTTTTTCGATGATTTATGTACTGCCTCAACATCTTCATGGGCTTGGTTAATATGCTTGGCTAGATTGTCCATGCGTTCCTGAAAACGCTCAAAATCCTTTCCAAGCAAAATTAGGTGCTCTTGGATAATATGAATTTGCTGGCGTGTTGCCGCATCTTTGATGACGGCGCGAGCTGTAGTTAAAATTGCCATTAAAGTAGTAGGGGAGACCAACCACACTTTAGAACGATGCGATAATTCAACCAGCTCCGGATAATGCCCATGAATTTCTGCAAACACTGCTTCCGCCGGAATAAACATTATCGCCCCATCAGCGGTTTCTCCAGGGATAATATATTTTTCCGCAATATCTTGAATATGTTTGCGGATGTCCAACCGAAATTGTTGTTGTGCGGTTAGCCTTTCTTTTTCGCCTAAATGCGGGTTTGATAATTTTTGATAATTTTCGAGCGGAAATTTTGCATCAACTGTAATGTTGCCAGTTGGTTCTGGTAAAAACAAAATACAATCCACACGTTTGCCATTAGATAAAGTATGTTGCAGCGCAAAATTCTCTTGCGGCAAAACATTATGTAACAGTACCGAAAGTTGCACTTCACCAAATGCACCGCGAGCACGCTTATCTGCTAAAATTTCTTGTAAATTTACTATGTTGCTAGATAGATCTGTTATTTTTTTCTGGGCTTCATCAATTAAAGCCAAACGTTTTACCACATCGGTAAAGGTTGCAGTGGTTTTCTCAAAACCTTCAGTCAGACGCTTATCAACTTGGCCACTTATTTCTTGTAGTTTTGCATCAGTTGCCTGAGTTAATTTTTCAACTCGCAGGCTCAGCTCAGTTGCATGATTGTTCAAAGCACTAGTTATTTGCACACGCACATCACCCATACCAGCTTGCATGCTTTCAATAATGGTTTTTAAACCATGCAATTGGTGCTCGCTAAATTGTTGTCGCTGTTCAAACAACAAACGCGTGATACTATCGCGTAATTCATTATTAAGGCGATCGCGTTCATCTAGACGAGTGACTAAAGCAGTAATGGCTTCCGTACTTTGGGGCTTATGAAAAAACAGTCTTATTGCGATGGCGATTACTGATATTAATGTACTTATTATAAGAACAATTGATAGCATATTCATAACTTCATTGTATCACAAATGAACATTATGCAAACAACGATTGACCCCGTTACAATTGTTTGTTAGATATAGTAGTACTTTGAGAACGAATTATGAAAAAAATAACACGAAAGCAACTAATTACTATAATGATTTCTTTAGCTGTAGCAGGCTTGGGGTTTTTTTTAATTAAACATGTTTTTTTTAAGCATCCAATAACATATATAACTGCAGATGTTAGCAAACGAGATATCGAAGAAAAAGTGTTGGCGAGTGGTACATTAAACGCTTTTAAAACTGTAAAAGTTGGAGCACAAGTTTCCGGACAATTGAAAAAATTATACGTTACTCTTGGTGATCGTGTTAAAACCGGACAATTATTAGCGGAAATTGACCCGGTAGTGGAACGAAATGAACTAAAAAGAGCAGAAGCAGCGGTAGAAGGTCATGTGGCCGATAAGTTTTCTAGGCAGGCCTTGCTAAAGCAGTATGAATTAGCTTATCGACGCCAACTAAAAATGGTAGTCAAAGGTGCTTCTTCTCGTGCGGATTTTGAAAAAGCACAAACTCAGCTTGATAGTACCAAGGCTGAAATAGCCGCACTAGATGCTCAAATAAAGCAAGCTAAAATTGCTGTTGATATTGGAGCAGCCAAGCTTGGCTTCACTAAAATCATAGCTCCAATGGATGGTATAGTTGTATCTATTACTACCGAAGAAGGACAAACGGTAGTGTCAGCACAAACTGCAACCACAATTTTAGAATTAGCTAATCTTGATACTATCACCGTTAAAGCAGGAATCTCTGAAGCAGATGTTATGCGCATCCACCCAGAACAAAATGTTTATTTTACTACTATTGGTGATACTGATAATAAATACTACAGCAAATTGCGCGCGATCGAACCAGGACCAAATTCAAGCAAGAACGGATCATCACCAGAAAATAGTCAATCAAGTGGTAATGCGGCGATTTATTACAATGGATTATTTGATGTACCTAACCCTGATCATAAGTTAAGAATATCGATGACGGTTCAAGTCTCCATTGTGTTACAAGAAGCAAAACAAGTATTATGTGTTCCAGCTTCTGTTCTTGAAAACAAAGGAAAAGATGGTTATTACACTGTTAAGGTTCTGCGTAACAATATTTCTGAGGATCATAAAGTAAAGATTGGCATCACAGATAATGTTTACACGCAAGTTTTAAGTGGTTTACAACTGGGTGATAAAATTATCTTAGGCGATAGTTTATCAGCTGAAAAAAATCATAAGTCTGGTGCCTCAATGGCAGTAATGGGATAAAAACATGCGTAAACCACTGCTTGAATTGACGCACCTGAGTCGCCACTTTATTACTGACGGACAAAAAACTGTTGTTTTAAAAAATATTAACTTGACCATTCATGCTGGAGAGATGATAGCTATTGTCGGAGCATCTGGTTCGGGAAAATCAACTTTGATGAATATATTGGGATGCTTGGACCGACCAAGTGAAGGTATTTACAGAGTTGCCGGTCAAGCAGTTGGTACTCTAGATAGCGATGCTTTGGCCAAATTACGGCGTGAATACTTCGGTTTTATATTTCAACATTACCATTTATTACCACATTTAAATGCCACCCAAAATACTGAAATGCCAGCAGTTTACTCTGGAATTGATAAATCCCAGCGTCACATCCGTGCTCAAGAATTGTTGAAACGTTTGGGGCTTAGCGATCGTTATGCATACCGACCAAGTCAGCTATCTGGTGGTCAACAACAACGCGTAAGTATTGCACGAGCATTAATGAATGGCGGTGATGTAATTCTTGCTGATGAGCCGACCGGTGCGCTTGATAGTAAAAGTGGCCAGGAGATAATGAATATATTGCACGAGCTGCATGAGCGTGGACACACTATTATTCTGGTTACTCACAATACAAATATCGCTAATTATGCCGAACGTATAATTGAAATTAGTGATGGGGAAATCATTAATGATCGACCGAATTTAGAGATAACAAAAAAAGCCTTAGTACTACCTAACAAACATCCGACAAATAAATCTACTAGTGTTTTTCAGGCTGGTTGGTGGCGCTTTGCTGAAGCATTCAAAATGGCGCTGATTGCGATCACAGCTCACAAAATACGTACTTTGCTCACTATGTTAGGAATAATTATTGGCATAACAGCAGTAGTTTCTGTAGTGGCAATAGGTCAAGGTACGCGTCAAAAAATAATTGCTGACATTAACTCAATGGGCACCAATGTTATAAATATTTACGCCGGTGGTGATTGGGGTGATGATCAGCATGCTCAAGGCGCCCATGCCTTGGTGCAATCGGATTTAGAAGTGCTTAAATATCAAGTTTACACGGATAGTATTACTCCCGAAGTATATGGTAGTTCACTTCTGCTGCGCTATAACAATATAAAAATTAGCGCTTCAATTACCGGTGTTAGCGAACAATATTTTCGCGTACGGGGAATAGGAATAGCCCAAGGTATAGCATTCAGAACTAGTGACATACAAAGGTTGGCGCAAGTTGTAATTATAGATCACAATACTAGTAAAAAATTATTTCCCAATCATGACAATCCTATTGGAAAAATAATTTTTATCGGTAATCTGCCTACTCAGATAATTGGGGTAACGAAAGAAAAAGAAAACTCATTTGGAATGTTTGGTAGAAATCTAAATATTTGGTTGCCGTATACTACTGTTATGGGAAAGTTGTCGGGACAACAACGCTTTAATTCAATTGCAGTGCGCATTAAAGATGGTTTATCAAATCAAATTGCTGAGGACAGCATCACTAAATTGCTCAAAGCTCGCCATGGAGGTCGCAAAGATTTTTTTATCCAGAGCATTGACAATATACTTAGAGCCGTCAAAAAAACCACTGCTAATATGACACTAATGATTTCAGCTATTGCACTCATTTCTTTATTGGTCGGTGGAATTGGCGTGATGAACATAATGTTGGTTTCAGTTTCTGAGCGTACCCATGAGATCGGTATTCGCATGGCCGTAGGAGCGAGACAAAGCGATATTATGCAACAGTTTTTGATTGAAGCAATTATTGTATGTTTGGTTGGTGGTATTATAGGTATTGCACTATCCTATGCGATAGGAATAATTTTTTCTTTGTTTATTACTACTATTACAATGAAGTTTTCTATTCTGTCTTGCATAATAGCCTTTTTTTGTTCGTCATTAATAGGTATGATATTTGGGTTTTTGCCGGCGCGCAACGCGGCAAGGTTAGATCCGATTGTTGCTTTGGCGCGGGATTAATAAACAATGATTTTTTTCTCACATAAAAATTCTCTTACCATTATTACTATCTTAACACTTAGCTGTTTAAGTGGTTGTATACATAGCGTGTATAAGACTCCAAGAGTTTCTATACCAAAACAATGGCAAGGACAAACCACAACGGGTACGAATATCGCTAACAATGAAAATTGGTGGAAACGTTTCAATGACCCGCTTTTGAGTAGCTTGATCGATCGTGCTTTGCGTACTAATAATGATTTGGCGATAGCTGCTATAAAAGTGCGCCGCGCCCAACTACAAGCATCTTTAACTGATCTTAATTTAATTCCTGCGGCGACAGCTTCTATCAGCAGCACAGGTTATAATCGAGATTTTAAATATGAACTTAATTCACCGTCACATGCTGTTGTGGGCGCGTTAAGTTATGAGGTAGATTTGTGGGGCAAATTGTCGAGTGCGCGTAGCGCCGCTCGCTTTGAAGCAGAAGCAACCGAAGCAGATCGTCAAAGTGTAGCATTAAGTTTAATTGACACCGTTGCATCCTCATATTGGGAAGTTGCTTATCTAAACCGATGCATAGACCTAAGTAAAGATAGTATTAACTATAGTAAAAAAATATTAGCATTAGTTCAAATAAAATATCATGTTGGCGAGGTTTCGCATTTAGAGGTGATAACGGCACAAAAAAATGTTGTCACGCAAGAAGTAAACCTAAATAAATTGTTGCAGCAGCGTGTCGAAGCACGCAATGCATTAGCAATACTTTTTGATCAGGCGCCAGAGAATAGCGTTCCTGAACGAAAAACACTGCTTATGAATAAATTACCTGTAATTGCAGCAGGCATGCCAGCCAGCTTGCTTGGAAGGCGTCCAGATCTTTTGGCTTCAGAATTGCGTTTGCGCGAATGTTTAGCTAATGTTGATGAAACACGAGCTTCTTTTTATCCTGCTCTTACTCTGACTGGAAGCGCTAGCAGCAATAGCAGCACCGGTTTACTCAACATTCTGCAACATCCAACAGCCGCTTTAGGTGTTGGATTAAGCCTGCCTTTCATCCAATGGAATACAACCAAACTTAAAATAAAAGTTTCAGAAACAAAATATGCAGAAGCCGTTGTTAATTTCAGGCAAAATTTATATAAAGCTTTGGGCGAAGTTGAAAATGCGCTTTCTGCGAATGCCAAAGATCAAACCGAAGAATTATATTTAGAACGTAGTTTAGCTTTAGCAAGAAAAGCAGAGCAATTAGCCAAAATAAGATATCGAGCTGGAGAAGTTGACGTTCAATCCTGGTTAGACGCACAGGAAAGCTTCAGAGCTACTCAAATAAATATATTGACTCATAGATTGAATAGACTTAAACATTTAATGGGTCTGTATAAATCTCTAGGCGGGGGATAAATTTGTAGAACTTTTATGATTATTAATTCTCTCTTAGACACCGACCTCTATAAATTGACCATGATGCAGGTTATTTTTCATCATTTTCCTGAATCTACAGTGGAGTACGAATTTAAATGTCGTACCCCAAATATTGATTTATTTCTTTATGCAGCAGAAATTAAAAAAGAAATTGATCGTTTCTGTACACTTAGATTTACCCAAGAAGAGCTCACATATCTTAAAAGCCTCTCTTTTTTTAAAAATGATTTCATTCACTTGCTAGATAACTTTAAGCTTAATAGCAAGCATATTATATTTAATTCCACCAAACCATTTGGCATAACGATTAAAGGCCCATGGCTACAAACTATTCTATTTGAAGTGCCTTTGTTAGCCATCATTAGTGAAGTTTATGCGCACAGCCAATATCCTAATTGTGATTATTCCATAGCAAAAAAACGTTTAGCAGAAAAAATTAATTTAGTTAAGACTAATTCATTGCTAGAAAACTTCTTATTTTCCGATTTTGGTACTCGTCGGCGTTTTTCTTTTACCTGGCATGAAGAATTAATTTCTACATTAACTAAAGAATTGCCTAACAACTTTTGCGGTACTAGCAATGTATTTTTCGCTAAAAAATTTAATCTAAATCCAATTGGTACAATGGCGCACGAGTACATTCAAGGCTGTCAAGCACTTAGCCCTTCACTGCGAGAGAGTCAAAAATATGCACTCGAGCTCTGGACAAAAGAATATGGTCATGATTTAAGTATTGCTCTATCAGACACGTATAGTTTAAAAGTTTTTTTAAAGGATTTTGATTCTAATTTGTGCAAAATGTTTGATGGTGTTCGCCAAGACTCTGGTGACCCTTTCAACTGCGGGAACCTTATATTGGATCACTATGAAAGCATGGGAGTTAATCCCAGAACTAAGAAAATAGTATTCAGCGATGGCCTAACCTTTCCCTTAGCTATAAGATTATATAATTATTTTAAAGCGCGTACTAATCCTGTGTTTGGCATTGGCACCAATATAACTAATGACTTAGAATATGCACCCATTCAAATTGTTATTAAAATGACAGAATGCAATGGACAACCGGTTGCTAAAATTACCGACAGTCCTGATAAGGTTACTTGCAAGGATCCATCGTATCTTGCTTATTTAAAGAAAGTATTCGAAATGAATTCATAAAGATTCATATACCCAAGCGCTGGGGTACCGGTACAATATCAATTGATAATAAGGGGTTTTTCTATGTTAGAAACTACATTTTTAAATTTAAAATTCAAAAATCCTTTGGTGCTTGCTTCCGGCGTACGCGGTGTGACAGCTGCTAGCTTGCAGCATATGGTCAAAAAGGGTTGTGGCGGAGTTACTCTAAAATCTGTTTCTCTGCAACCACGAGCTGGTCATCCTAATCCTACTATGGTTAGCAATAGTCATTTTATAATTAATGCCATAGGGCTATCTAATCCAGGTGTTGATGAGATTAATACAGAGATTACTCAATTTAAAAAACTTTGTACTGCACCGCTAATAGCCAGCGTTTTTGCTGGAAGTGTTGACGAATTTGTACGAGTTGCGGAAAAAATTTGCGCGGCAAATATCGATGCGTTAGAGCTTAATCTTTCATGCCCAAATGTTACTGCTGAATTTGGCGAGCCTTTCGCTTACTCTATTCAGGCAGTTGCCGCTGTTACCAAACAAGTTAAAGCAAAAATTACTACCGTCCCGCTTATAGTAAAGTTATCACCGCAAGCATGGAATATCGCTGCTATTGCAAAGGCTGCTGAGGATAGTGGCGCTGACGCTATTAATGCAATTAACACAATTAGTGGCATGGTGATCGACATCAAAACTCGCCAGCCGATTTTGCATAATAAGATTGGCGGAGTATCGGGGCCAGTGTTGTTTCCTATCGCATTAAGATGTGTGCACGATATTTTTAAAGTGGTAAAAATTCCGATTATTGGTACTGGAGGTATTACCACGTGGGATGATGCTATCGCCATGATCATGGCTGGTGCTACGTTGCTAGGAATTGGTTCTGCAGTTTACTATCGCGGGCAAAATGTTTTCAAAAAGATTTCTATAGGAATGGAAAATTTTATGCAACAACAAGGTGTTAGATCGCTAGATGAAATTAGAGGATGTATTTACAATAAAATTTTTTAAAAATGTATTGCAGAGCATCAAAAAATTGTGTACGTTATCGTTTTAATGCACAGCGAAACGTCAACATTAAAAATTAACAATTATCTACAAAGCTCCATTTTCTTTATTTTCTTTCTTCTTTACCGGGTATTTCTTTTTGCCAATAATTTTGATTTTTATTATAAGCCTCTTATTAAGAGGCTTTTTTTTGCCCTTTTGCTGCATAATTTTTCCGTTTTATTTAATACAAATCCTTTTCAATATAACTTAAATGAGGAGACACTTAATGCAAAATATCTTTCACTATGATTTTATCATCAAAAAATTTCGCGATTTTTTTCAAAACAAGAAAAAATTCATTGAAGTTCCAGCGCAATCACGGCTGTCTATTTTAGCTGCTTGTGAGGATCCAAAAACCATATCAGTGTTTAATTTTAACGACGTAGATTATCCTTTACCCCAGACCGGACAGATGTGGTTGGAACATGAATTATTAAAAAACCCTAAAGTACCCGGAGTATTTTGTGTTACTACTAGTTATCGTAATGAGCCTAACCCAATCCCAGGACGACATGATAAAATATTTCCGATGTTTGAATTTGAAAGCCACGGTTCAGTAAAGGATTTAAAAAAATTAATTAGTGAGTTGTTAGAGCATTTCGGTTTTGCTAAGCCGGTTAGTTGTTTATACAATGACATGTGTAAAAAATATCAGGTTGCTACCTTAGAGGCTGAACATGAAACCGAGATGCAGCATGAATATGGCAATGTGATTGCCCTAGAGCAATTTCCTCAACGTTCGCATCCTTTTTGGAATATGAAACATGCAGGGGAAAATTTATACAATAAAATTGATGTATTGTTATATGGTATGGAAACATTTGGCACAGCGGAGCGTTCGGTTGATACCAAAGAAATGCGGCATAATTTCTTAACAATTTCTGATGGTATGTATGCCGATTTGCTATTCAAAAGATTTGGTAAAGAGAGAGTTTTGACCGAGCTTGATGCCTATTTAAGTTTGCCAATGTTTCCACGTTTTGGTGGTGGAATTGGAATAACACGTATGGAGCGTGCATTAAAAATAGCTGAGTTAATGGATTAATATAGATGGATAACTTTTATACGCTGCCGATAAAAAATATTATTATTGAATCATCGATGGTTAAAACCTTTTGTTTTTCACATGATCTGAAGAGCAAAGCAGGGCAATTTGTTATGCTTTGGGTTCCTGGGGTAGGGCAAAAACCATTTTCAATCGCTTATGCTGACAGTAATGAATTCTACCTCACTATTTTGCGGTGTGGTCCTGTAACGGCAAAATTATTTACGTTGCAGGTTGGTGACAATGTTGGCATTGCAGGTCCTTATGGTACGGTCTTTACCGCTCAACCCAACACCCATTATATTATGGTAGCTGGTGGCATAGGGGTGCCACCACTAAGGTTTTTAGCGGAGCACGTATCTTTGCTGAAGGGTACAACTATAGATTTTTGCTTAGGAGCAAGAAACCAAGAATCTTTAATTTTTGAAAAAATTTTACAAAAAATACCTGGGTTACGTCTGCATGTTGCTACCGATGATGGCAGTAAAGGTTACCATGGTTATGTTACTGATCTTTTACCAACCTTGATTGAGTCCGTTGGCGCGGGTGGAAATGATCAGAAAATAATGGTTGCTGTTTGTGGTCCAGAGCTAATGGAGAAAAAAATTTTAGATATTTGCAATCGTTATCAAATCCCATGTGAAATTAGTATTGAGCGCTATATCAAGTGTGGTGTTGGCGTTTGCGGACAATGCGCTGTTGATGGTTTAGGTATTTGTTTATGTAAAGAGGGGCCGGTAGTTTCGCGCCAAACAGCAAATAAAATTACGGAATTTGGCCTCTATGCTCGTGATAAGCACGGATTGAAACATTTTTTTTGAGGAGAATTTGTATGGCTGTAAATAATAAAATTAACAACATTGCGGCGAAATTAATTTTAGATTTGTATGAAATTAATGCAATTAAATTTGGTGAATTTAAATTAAAAAGCGGAATCATATCGCCAATTTATCTTGATTTACGCTTGAGCATTTCCTACCCCAAGATTCTTGGCAAAATTGCTGCGGTTATGTGGGAACAAGTAAAACCATTGCAATTCGATATTCTTTGCGGTGTTCCTTACACTGCTATTCCTTTTGCTACTATTATTGCGATAAACCACAATATTCCAATGGTTATGTGTCGCAAAGAATCAAAGCAGCACGGAACAAAAAAAATCATTGAGGGCTATTTTCAATGTGGTCAAACTTGCCTGCTAGTTGAAGATTTAATTACTAGCGGAAGCAGTATCTTAGAAACCATAGCTCCATTAGAAGAAGTCGGTTTGATTGTCAAAGATAGCATCGTGCTGATTGATCGTGAACAAAACGGGAAAACTTTACTCGAGGGTAGGGGGTATAATATTCATGCAGTATTTACTTTAAGTCAAATGCTAGAAGTTCTACAACATGAAAATAAAATAGACCCTACGACTTCCATGCAAATAAAAAAATTTATGCAAGAATATCAGTTTTAAAATAAGAGGCATTATACTATGTTAAGCTACTCTGCACGCGCAAAATTTTGTACTAACCAGACTGGAAAAGCCTTGTTGGAGCTAATGGAGCGTAAACAGACCAATTTAGCTATTGCTGCTGATGTTACAACTAGTGCTGAATTATTAAAAATAGCTTCTACTTTGGGAGCAGAGATATGTGTTTTAAAGACGCATATTGATATCATCGAGGATTTTTCTCCGGAATTGATTGAGAAACTATCAGCTCTTGCCGCTCAATATGATTTTCTTTTATTTGAAGACCGTAAATTTGCTGATATTGGCAATACGGTTAAACATCAATATAGCGGGGGAATTTATCATATCGCTAATTGGGCGCATATCACTAATGCTCACACTGTTCCAGGAGCTGGCATTATCGAAGGCTTACAAACCATTGGTTTGCAGAAAGGAAGAGGTTTGTTATTGCTCGCCGAAATGAGTTCTGCCGGAAATTTAGCCTATGGAGAGTATACCGAGCGAACGCTGGAAATGGCCGAAATCTATCGTGAATTTGTTATTGGTTTTATCACCACGCGTCAGTTAATCGATAAACCATATTTTATTAATTTTACCCCTGGTATAAATCTAGATAAAATTTCTGATGATTTAAAGCAACAGTATATAACTCCATATCAGGCTATCGTAGAACGGGGAACGGATATAATTATTGTTGGCCGAGGAATATACAATTCTCAAAATCCAGTGGAAATGGCGCAGCAATATCGTGAGCAGGGATGGAAAGCCTACAAAAAAAGATGTGATTTTTATTAATATGATCGGTAGGCAGGCTTTAGCCTAATGGCGCCAACTTAAGATAGAACGCTTTTTACCCTATGTATAAATATATTTACCCGCAACAAATGTAGTGAACATAAAATAAATAACGCCCGAAGGGCAAAATCCTGATAGCCCAGCCTAAATACCGCGTTTTTTGCGGGATGCAGGGCTGGGTGTAATGCAAAGGTTGATTAAGCTCGTAGAGCGTGATTGATGTTTTTATGATAGATTTAAATTTTATTTCGCTCTGCGAGCTTGAACATTTTATGTTAGCTACCTAGGCCTGCGACTCGCAAAAAACACGAGTCTTAGCCTAGGCTATCAGGATTTAGCCCTTCGGGCGTGGGTTGTTTAATTATTTTTATTTCTTAAAGCCACTTAAGCCTCCCTTAATGTTTTATATAAAAAACCTGCTATAAATGTAGAGAATAAGAATACGTTACGGATTTATGATTTTAAACAAAAAGGTATAAAGGTGTTTATGAAAAAAATAATAAAAATTTGCTTTTTAAAAAATATTTTCTTGGTTTTTATCGCTTTAGCTTTAATTAACCCATCTTCTGTTTTTGCTTTTTCTGCTACTGCTAATGAAATGGTAGCATTTAAGTGTGAAGAATATGTTGGTTTTACACCCGAAGCAAAAGCTCTGATCAAAAAATCAAGAGAAGCTCTTCTAAAACGCAAAGAAGTATTTTCGAAAAAATTTAGACAGTTTGAATCTATTTATCATGCCGCCAACCTCATGCGCATGATGAAGGGCAATATGTTTCTATATGGCCCTCCAGGAGGAGCAAAATCTTTTTTTGTAAACTGGCTACTCGGATACGAAAAAGAACCCCCATTTAAGATCCAAATGCATCAAATGATGACTGAACAAGTTTTTGTTGGTGGACAAAACTATGAGTCCGCAAAAGCAGGCAAATATGAAGTAAATATTGAGGGTAGCTTGGCCGACCATAAAACAGCAATAATTGATGAAATAGACAAAGCTAATCCAGCAACATCAGCAGCACTTCTTAGCCTGTTAAATGAAAGGGTTGTCTATTTGGGCAGCAAAACTTTCCACTCCCCATTAGAAACAATTTTTTCTACCAGCAATGAGAATTTGTATGAATTTCATGAGGAATTTAAAAGAAATGGCCAAGGCTCAACCGCAAAAGCTTTATTAAACCGTTTTTCATGCATTACCTTTGTTCCTAACTGGTTGGAGAGAAAGGATCGGTTAGCTTTAGATAAGGAACGTGCAAGAAATAAGAACGATGCTTTTTATGGAAAACAAGAAAAAGTAGATGAAGCATCTCTTAGGTTAGATTGGGACGGTCTGCGAGCTTTAGCAAATGCTCTATTCGAAACAACAGATGAATTCGACAGCATTTTAGATGATTTTATCGAAAAAATGCGCAAAGAATCGATTGATTATACCAAAAAACAAGAAAATCAGTTTGATAAAGACTCGCTGCTTTATTATCCAACTGTTCAATACACTGAGCGTTTACGACAAAAAGTGACAGAGGTAATCCTCATGTCCTTAACTCTAGATTTTTTAACTTCGTCATTAACAGATGATGTAGATAAATTAGAAGCAACCCTTAAAAACACCAAAAATCATCGCTTTTCTCTAACTCCTTTATCGCTTTGGCGAGCATACACTATCTTAACTACTGTAAGCTATGGCACAACAGAGTTAGAGTTAAAAGATAACGCCCCATCGATCAATTTCAGTGATTTTCTAGATAATTATAAGGCAGAAGACCAAAGAGTCGAACAAATGATTGGTTACATCAAACAAGAACGTGGCAATTTTAAATCTGCCTTAGAAGAAATTTGGAAGAACCACCAAGACGCGGTAAAAGATGCCTCATCATCATCAGCAATGGTTAATTGCTTACAAGATAATACTATTGTAACGCAAGACATTGAGAGAATATTGCTTTTGACTAAAAAATAGGCTGTAAACAATGCTAAAACAACTTCTATCTGTTCTTCTTATTGGTTTGGTCGTTTTTACGACCAAACCAATCTATGCATTTTCGGATATTGATCAAGCAAATAATTATCAAAAATTCTTTTTAAAAACTCAAGAGCTAATACATATCTATGAAAAACAACTGGGTTATAACGCCGACCCTTTTGCTTATGTTTTCAATAACGATGAAGCCAATCGTATTTATAAAGATTTATTAACTCAAGAGGGCACGTTTTTTTGTGAAGATTCCTATTTTTTTAAAATCAGGCTTGAGTTGATAAAAAACAACTACAATCTTAATTTAGAATTTATACAAGAGTTCCTCGCCGCAGCAGAAAGAGCTGCCAAAAGTAGCACGGCAAATCTTAATGAAAAACAATCCCATTTGCTTGGTCTAAAAATGTTGTCCCCATACCTATTTCGTTTTGTCGAGAACCAAGAAATCGGAGACACAAAAGAACAACCAGAAAAAAAAGAAAAAGAGAAAGAACAGAATAAAGAACAAGAAAAAAAACAAGATGCAGCAGCCCCTGAGTGGCCGCCAGAATCAGACGATTCTTATAAACCTAACACCAAAGATTTGGGCAAAGAAAAAGATGATAGAAAAAAGATTATTATTGCTGAGGTAAATTTTAAAACACCCGTGTTTGGGCAAGTTATATATGACAGCATAGTTCGAAAAAGTAGTTCCCCATTTCTCGCAACCGATCAACCTTGGTCAACTGAAAAATCTCCTATTGCAAAAAGCGGCTTAACCAATGAATATATGAAAATTTATACGCTAGGGAAACAAGATCTAAAATTATTTATGCCCACAGGATATATACCTGGCGCTCTTGATGAATCTGAAGCAGTAATTACATCTACGGAAAAAGGAGGTTATAGATTACATCTTAAAAAAGATTTTAAGGAACTAAGCATCCCTCTGCATCAAACTCCATCTAGCCAGTTAAGCAGTTATCAAAAAGATATTTATACTAGGCCTGTAGGAATATCCATAGATGAGTTACCAGAAAAAGCTCAGGTTGCTATTATCCACAAATTTGATCCAAAAGCTGAATATAAAGCAGAAGAGGTCACAAAAGCCATTGCCACGCATTTGGCTAAAGATTATCTGTATAGTTCGGGAGCTCGTCCTGAAACAGATCCTATTGCCGCCCTAAGCGCTGGGATTTTTCAATGTGATATGGCCGCCTATATTATGACCGCCATACTACGCGATATCTATAAAATTCCTTCTCGAATTGTCGCCGGATATCGCGCTAAACGCGCAAATCATGACAATAAAATGTACAGCTACTTGGTGACACCAGAAGATGGGCATGCTTGGGTGGAGGTATTTATCGATGGTAGCTGGCGTTATTTTGATCCGACCCCCACAAAAAAAGACAAAGAAGATGACAAAAAAGAAAAAGAGAAAAAAGATTTCAGCGACTGGAATGACGAAGAGCCAACAACCAACAAACCTCCTGAAAATGAACCGCCAACTGACCAAGGCAAAACCCAAGAAAATAAGGACGATAAAGATAAAGCAAAGGAGGATGAACAAAATAAAGCAAACACCGAGAGCAAAGATACAAATAACGATGAGAAACAATTCTTGCGCGATCAATTAGATCAAAAACTGCTTGATGTTTTATTGCAACAAGAACCAGAAACCAATCCGCTAAAAAAGAACGCTTGGCGAACTATTTTAATCCAAATACTAAATCCATTCCAATCTTCTCATGATATCCAAAATAAGCTATACACTTATGAGAACGTATTTGGAAATACCCAAGAATTAAAAAAAGTTTTATCTGAAGCCAAGGAAGCTCATAAAAAATCACACTGTCCTTTAGCGCAATGGTTTGATGAGCTTAGCAAAAAAATCTTCAATCAAGATATCAATGAAACTTATAAAGATCTATTAAGGATAATTCGAATTCTCGAAATATATCACGAAATTTCCGACAGAGCAGACATCAAAGACTTGATCCTGGAGATAAAAAAACCTTTAGGGGCTATTATAAAGATTCTCAACAAAATGAACTCTGCTATTGCCGAAGACATAGCATTAGTTGATGACTTTAAAGACAACTCGCCATCCCTTTTATGGAAATCTCTTAGAAAAGATTACAGCCTTGGCGTGATCGGCGCCAACATTCCCACCCAAAATCTAGCAAAAGATATTCGAGCTGGGAAATTAAATGATAAAAAATTAATCAATGCTCTTTATGAACACACTAACTTCATTCTGAACTCCTCTTTTAAACCAGGCAAAATGGAAGTAAAAACATGGCTACAAGAATCATTAATAAGAGGGCCAGATATCCTGCCGCTAACACAGTTTTCTGACCAAAGAAATGCAATTCTAATGAGACCCGATTTGGATATAGTAGAAAACATGCAGAGAGGAACTGCATATCACCTAACCAATCGTAAAAAAATATTTACCGAATCTAAAAAAGAACAAAACGAAGCCCAAAGAATTACCATCGTTGGTTTTGACACCTCTGGCAGTATGTCTGGGGGATTAGATGAATTTCAAGCTGCCTTGATTACCGCTTTTGCCTGCCGGGCAATTGATGACGTAACCGCTTCTGGCAAACATCGACATAAAATATTATTAATTCCCTTTGATGACAAGGTCGGAACTCCCATGAAAATTAATAATATTGACGATATTTTGAACTTAATCACCAACTATAAATCTTGGTTAAAAAATACCAGCGGTGGCACTGACATCCAAAAATTTTTACTTCAGGCTATGGCTCTCATTGTGGAAGCCCAAACAAATGCTAAAAATCCATTAGACGCAGCTAACATTATTGTTATGTCGGACGGAGGATCAGCAATAGATTATGAAGAACTAAGCAAAGCTCGCAAGGCAATTCACCGCGACACTCCACTACAAGCGATGTTCATCGCCCTTGGATCGTCAAACCCAGATTTAAAAAGGTTTGCGCAAGATGCTAAGAAAATGGGGATGAATTCACAAGATTTATATCGGTCTTTTACCCATAACGAAATAAACAATCTTATGCAAAAATCACAAAAAAATGATTTAGAAGAATATCAAAAAGCTTTCTATTCTCTAAAAAAACCTCAAGACATATCCCAAATTGATCGCATGGAAATAACCAATTTATTTAAGGTAATGACAGAAAGAACCAAGCAGTTTAAAGAAAAAACACTAATCAGGACAACTCCATCTAAACAACCCATCTCCCATAAATACGACTTATCTGCCAAAACAAAGTCTATAAGCAAAAAAAACCACCAAGAAAGAAAAATTGAAGCGTGGTTGCACGAATTTCGCGAATGGGTCAAAAAATATGATCTTAATAAAGACTCTAAATTATTTGCACTAATCTTGGATGATCTAATGATAAATTTCGAAAAAACGCTAAATGTTAAATTCGAAGATTTAGGCCATTTCGAATTGGAGCAGCTAAACCATTTGTTGCAAACAAATGAATGAAAAATTTTTAATCCATGGAGAGCAGATTTGGTTGGCGTATGCTTGGTAGATGTATGTTTGGTAGGGGCAAGGTCAGGCTAAATTATTACGCTCTTTCAGAGCTCAAAATATTAGGGGCGCCTTTCTTGGGGTTCCCTTCACCGCTTCGCGGTCGGTCACCCCAAGCTGTAACTATGACTGTTACTTCGTAACGTTTTTGAGCTTATCGATCTGGTAAATTGTTCTGATCGGTAAATATTTTGTTTTTTAGAGCATTTTTTATTGAGTATTTTTCTAATAATTTGTTTTGATTTGAGTGGTGTTGTACTTTGAAGGCCAACTACGAAGCACAAGTTTTGTGGTTTGATATAATTATTATAGAAAACTGATGTAAAACTTTCCGAAGGAAACGTAATAGTTATAGCCCGGGGTGACGAAACTACGAAGTAGTGAGGTAACCCCGGGTAAGATGCCCCAAAGATTT
>TBL_comb47_HYPODRAFT_10003028_pt1 | contig 20251 bp, 20 predicted proteins | sample TroBogypolimnion_40_FD_10682 | JGI IMG/M metagenome (IMG submission 10682) | reverse complement strand
TTATAGCACGTATCACTGATACACCTGGCCCCGGGCTGTCAATGGCGTTTAATGCACTAACAGCAATGACAATCTTTTTCTTTTTAGTTGATATTTCACTCATTTCATTCGTTTTCAATTTCATTTAACCATTCTTGCAAAAATTAATCTATAAAGAAAGCCATTTATATATCAACGTCATTTATTTAAGTATATTGATTAAATGCAATCTTTGTGTCCGTCGGCTGACGGATTGTGCTTTTTGTGTCTACTATCTTACTAATTGCAAGCCGTTAATTATCAATTTATTGTGTTATGTTAAACACTTTTCCGATAAACCGGAATGTGCCATGTTTTTCTTTTTTTTACCCTTCGTAGAAAACCTAGCACCCTACGAATCGACCCTTATTTCCCTTATTAAAAAAAGGATTAAGGATGATTGTTTTCTTTATTGTTGTTCGATCTCTGATAGTGGGAGAACTTAGTGGCTGATATTTTCTTGCCACAAAGTCTCTAAGCCACAAAGTCTCACAAAGAAAAAATACAAAACGACATTGATTTATATATCCCAAATCATATTGTCAATAGTTTAACTTTTCATCCAATTAACTAATCCAGAATCGTATAATCCCTCAACTGGCAAATAAAATCATCCAAATCTTTTTCGAATTGATGTTGCTCAACTTCATACTTCGAAGAGATCATTCCAATAATCTCTTTCATGCTTTTTTCTTCTTTAAGCATTGAAATAATGTCTGTTCCAATAGGATTTGTTGAAAAGGAATCTCCGGTTCCCGGATTGTAAATAAATCCTTCTTCACTGGTGGCAATATTCTTTTTGAGCTTCATGGTTCTTGGGTTAATGTATCAAAGATATGAAATGCAAAGTTAATAAACAATTTGAATCAATAAAATATCTTTAGTTATAAGTGGAACCTTTGATTTCTTCAGTTAAAACCACTGATAACAACATGGATAATACTGATTAGGATATAAAATAGATACTCGTACCAAACAAAATACTTCAATTGACTGTATCTGAATAATTCTGTAGTGATGAATACAGGCCTTTTTCTTACTTGCTAAAAAAAGAAATAACTACTTCAAAAGGTAACTTGAAGTAGTTATAATAATTCTGCACCTTTCATAAAGGTATTAAACCTGAAAGGCTAAAACTAATCCATAAAAGTTTTGTCTATAAATGCCTGAAAATTATCTTTGTATTGATCACCAATAGGAATAAATACTTTTTGATCGAAAACAATTCTATTACGGTCAATTACTTTTACTTTGTCTAGATTAACTATAAATGAACGATGCACTCTCATAAATTTATCTTTTGGAAGTTGATCTTCCATTGACTTTAGACGGATTAATGTGGTTACCGGATGATCATTTTGTAAATGAATCTGAATATATTCATTGGCACTTTCAATATATTTTATCTCTGATAAAAGTATCTTTACCAGTTTATACTCTGACTTTACAAAAATACATTCGGGAGAGGACTGGATTGAATCAATATGCTTTTGATTTAATTCAAACCATGTTTTGGCCTTTGTTACTGATTTTAGAAAAACAGTATAACTAATAGGTTTAAGTATGTAATCAATGGCATCGACCTGAAAACCCTCCATGGCATAATCACTGTAAGCTGTAGTAAAAATAACCTGAGGACGGTTAGAAAGTGATTTTACAAAATCCATTCCGTTAATGTCGGGCATATTTATATCCACAAACATTAAATCAATATCATTTTTTGAAAGATAGTCCATGGCTTCAAAAGCACTTTGGCAAAGCGCTACATTTTCCAGAAACGGAGTGTTGTTTATATACGAACTTATTTGTTTAAGAGCTAGAGGTTCGTCATCAATGGCTAAGCACCTTATTTTCATAAACCGGTATTTTTAGTTGAACTTCAAAATCGTTGTCATTTTCGTTAATATTGAGTGTGTAATCGTTTTTGAATAGTAATTCAAGACTTTTACGGATATTTGTCAATCCTATTCCGGAATAACTCTTGTCATGGCTTTCTTTCGAAACATGTTTGCTGTTTTTGATAATGCAACTAATATCATTTTCATTAAGTTGTAAGCTAAATGAAACGTAAGAATTTGCCTGATAGCTTACCCCGTGTTTAAATGCATTTTCAAGAAAGGATATAAATAGCATCGGTGGTATCTGAATATCAGGTATTTTTTTCGGCAGATCTACCGTAATGATCACTTTTTTTGAGAAACGTAGTTGCATCAACGTTATGTAACTCTCAATAAAATCCACTTCCTTTTTTAAACTGGTTTGGCCCTGGGCAGTATCATATAATAAATAACGCATCAAAGTTGATAGACGGATGATGGCATCTTTTGCTGTTTCAACGTTTATATCAATCATGGCATGAATATTATTGAGTGTATTCATGAAAAAGTGAGGACTTACCTGATGTCGTAGCAGAGCAAGTTCAGTCTTCAATTGCTCTTTTTCCAGATCGATCCTTCTGTTTTCCTCATTAATCCACTGGGACATCATTTTTAAGGTAGTTCCCGCACCTACAACAAGAATCGAGATGATAATATTATCCGTAAAAATCATAAAAATTGACTTTTGCTCTTGTAAATGGGGTGTCCTGAAGCCCAAAGGTGGAGGCATTCTCTTTCCTAACTCCATGGGGGGCATACCCGGTCCCAAATTCATGGGTGGCATTGACAGAGGTTCAACCGGCAAAAAAAAATACTGAATAACAATGCTAATTGCTATTACAATGAATATTGTCAATAGAGTATATGCAATATACGACAGGTATTTTTTTTGAAATAATAATCCTGGAACAAAATAGAAAGCATTGATTACAAAAATGACTAAAAAGGAAAACATCCGAATCCATTCAATAAATACGTTGCTCCAATCGACTAAACCATATTGCCGGTTTTGAAAAAAGGGAATAGTGAAAATCCCCAACCAAATCATGGTGAGCACTACTATTTCAATGGCCTTGAAATTGAGAGGCTTGTTTTGAGTGTATTTCATTTCTAATCTAAAAAAAGGGGAAGTTTGAAATAACTTCCCCTCATTCAAATAATGGTGCTTTTTTAATTGATAACTGATGAAATTTTGGGGAGATGAATTACTAAACCTGAAATCCAATCCCTCCGGGTCTTCTTTTTACATGTTTTTCTTGTTCATGTAAATATCCCAGGCAACCCAGTCAACTACACTTGTGGCAAAATAAACCTGATGCAAAGAGGTGAATAATGTTCTTACATCGGTAATTGTTGAACCTAATAACTGACTAACAGTTTGGGTTGTTCCATCATCAAATGTAATTTTCAAATCACGTCTGTGATCTATAATACTAAATTCAGTGGTATCGGACCTATTGGCTGTATTGTCGACAATCACAACTTTAGATTTTGTCTGTAAAACACCACCTACATAAACTTTGGCGCTATCCAATCCATTGTTGCCTGGAGTAGGAGTTCGTACAATCTTCACATTCCCGACGATCAACGTATATTGTTTTTCTCTGTGGCGGGTAGCCGTATCAGCTTTAATCGATGTGAACTGTTCTTCAAAAAGAATTGTCCCACCCTTGGAAATACTATAATCGGAAAGGATGGTGTCACCTGTAGAATAAGTCATGGAAGCATCATACCCATTGGCAAAAGTGAAATCAGACATGTAATGATAACCGTTTGCCCGGTTATTCGACGATTGGATACTCAATGTCCCTACTTCAATACTATCAACTGTGATAGTAGATGCCAGGGTGTAATTCCAGAGAAAACGGCCAAAATTATAATTGTACTTAGTTACATCAATCACATAGTTATTTACCAGTGTAGTATCCGAAGCTGTAAAACGCAATAATGATCCCGGATTTGTTACTTTCGATTTCGGTAACCGAACAATGAAATCCGGACTTGTTGCCGATTTTATAAAGAAATTCAATAATTCAGGATGCCATCTTTTATAATTGGCAGCCTTGTAATCGTAGATTCCTGCAATGCCTGACAACGAAATTGTATCCAGTGGAGCCGAAACAAATGTTGCTGAAGTGGTTTTTGTAGATTGAACCAGATTAGGACCGGAAGTAGGAGCCGAAATTGCCAGTACCTGATATCCTGCAGAGGTTGTTATCGCTGTCATTGCTGTTGTCAGATTCTGAGCACTCGCAGTTATCGAGGTTTTTAAAGATCCCTGAGCGGCAGAAGTTCCACTCAATTCATCTTTGTTCGAACAACTCCATGCTAAAAAGCCCAGTAAAACTAAACCTAAATAATAAATCTTTGTTTTCATAATCTAATTTTTTTTTTATAATTATTAAACTGCTTTTTCTACTAAATTAAACTGCAATTTTCGATTATTATTGCGAGGCAAATATAATAAAGAACAATCCAATTATCAAACAGTTTCAGTGAAAAGCTACTTTTTTTAAGTATAAAGGCATCTTTTTTACTTTTACTAAAAATAGAGCCCTAACCTGGACAAGCCAGAACAAAAAAATGTAGTAATTATTGTATTAACATAAAGCACAACTCTATCTTAACCCCTTTAGGAATGTAATGATTGTAATTAACTTTATATCAGGCTGTCTCATAATCCCGTGGGGATGACATTCTTTATTGTTCAGGGCAATATTTACCTCAACAGGTAACAGAACATGATTTTTTTGTGCCTGTCTTTTTATGTCACCCCTAAAGTTCTTCATATTCTGTGTTACTCTTCATTTCTACAATCATGTCAACCCGATGGGTTTAAAGATATTGTTCAGTTTATAAATCAATATTGTGTCAATAAATACGTCAATTTAAGACATAATATACTAAGTATTTAAGAATTGGCTTGTCTATTTGTGTTTTGTGAAGAGAAAGAATAGGATTTGTTTTAGACAATATCATCATTTTCTTCATTTTCCAGATGATCAATATCTTCGGGTTCCGCATGAATATACACTTCACTGCGTACAACGCGTTTCTTTATTTCCGATTCTATTTTGTCGCAAACTTCATGCACCTGGCGAAGACTTAATTCCGGATCGAAATGAACATTGAACTTGATAAATGTATCAGCTCCGGCAGTACGCGCTTTGAGACCATGAAATTTCAACACTTCGGGGAACTCTTTTAATGTTTCATGAACTATCTTCGTTGTATTAACGGGTGATTTGTCCAGAAGCACGTCCACCGCTTTCCTGCCAAGTTGATATGAAACATATAACACAATAACTGCTACAAAAAGTGCAGCAATGGAATCGGCTTTATGCCAGCCAAGAAATTGATAACAAATTAATCCAAACAATACCACCATCGAACTCCATATGTCAGTCGAGAAATGCAGGGCATCAGCTTCCAAGGCCTGGCTGTTATGTTTTTTTGCAACCCGGTATAAAGCACGTGACCTGGTGAAGTCAATCACGATAGAACTGACAACGACTACATAACTCCACACACTCACTTCAATATCCGTTTTCCCTGAGGCAAGGCGGTGAATAGCTTCATAGATGATCCATAAGCAGGTAACCAGTAAAAGGATGGTTTCTATGAATGCCGACAAATTCTCTACTTTCCCGTGCCCGTAATTATGTTCGCGATCGGCAGGTTTGTCGGAAACCCTGACAGAGAAATAAGTCATCATGGCCGCCAGCATATCAAGTCCCGAATGCAATGCTTCGGACAAAATACCCAAACTGCCGGTCATTAACCCTATTACTAACTTAAATCCGGTAATAAAAACAGCTGCCATAACCGATCCTAAAGCCACATTCTTTTTTTCCTGAACCATTAAGGGATTGAATTTAAAAAGTAAACAAACAAATTTGGAGTAATAATCGTTGGCAAAAATACGCAAAGTATTTATAGTAACATCAAAAACAACATTCATTTTAAGAAGTAGAAGTGCTATAAAGAAAATAATGTTGTTTTAAATGATTATCCGCCAAGTATTCTAATGTTTCAAAAACAAGTATCTGCACTTCACGGATAATCATATTCTGTTATGCATCAACCCGTAAAAAACTCCACCGATGAGCTATCAGGGGTTATGAGGGCAGACTTTTATTCCGGACATATTGATTTTGATCGGGATTGTTGGATGTTAAATGCCCCATTTTTAAACTTAACAGGACAGTAGATGAATAAAAAATTTCAATTGAATGAACCTTTCATGTACGTAGGCGTATGGACATTTAACGACATTTTGATTTTATATACCATATTTTTAATCGCCACACACCGGACATTAACCTGCTTTCCTTTTAGGTATAAAGAGGTATTCGATAGGCTTTCCTTAGGGTTGCCATAGGGTTCCGATAGGTAGACCTATACCAACCCTATACCAACCCTATACCAACCCTATGGCAACCCTATAGCAACCCTATGGCAACCCTATGGCAAGTAAGAACAAAATACGGAGGTTAATAGGACTAAAACAGAAAGAAGCAAACAAGATGAAGAATATAAAAATTGAAGATTTACAGGGGGGTAAAATCATATAATAACAAATATTAAAACAATTCTTTTTATATTTGCGTCGTAAAAATTCATTTGAAAATGGATAAGCAGAAATTGGAAACCGGACGGAAGATAACAGGTATAGTCCGGCAATCGATAGGTTCGGAGGAAAAGGTTATTGTAAGTAACTTTAGTTTGAAGAAGAGTTTGGCGGATTTTAAATCCTTATAATACAGAGAACTGGGATTGTAAATCCCAGTAACAGGCGTGACCTTTTGTACATCTAAATAAGATATTATATTTTTGGCAGGACGGGGGAAGATTCCCAGATGATTAGATTGAACATAAATCTGTAAATGCAAAATAAATATGAACAAGTCAAACTATGAATCAGTTGAAAATAATGTTTTTAATAAAGTTAAAGATAAGCTAGACGATTGGAACCTATTTCTGAGTAAGAAAGGATTTAAAATAGGTGATTTATCAATTTCGAGGAATGGTATTGATAAAACTTATTTCTCTGAAATTGAAATTGTTGTATGGAAAGACAATAATATTGAATCTGTATTCTCTATAATTATATTTTCAGAAGGTGAGCAATGTATTGAAATAGAAAAAATTTCTGAAATTATAGATGAAGAATTTAGCATATTAGGATAATGATCGGTAGTGTATCAAATTTGACGTTATAAAGTAAATTCCTGTAAATCAACAATAAATCAAAATGGCTGAAATGAAATGGTGGGTGTTTGCCTGCCATTTCCTATTTTAACGGGGTATAACGAATTAAAAAGAGTCCATATGGATTAAAACAACCCTTCATGCTTCAAATTTGGCGTTTCTCCATAAATTAGAAATGGTGCTGCCTGTTACGAATTCCAGTAACAGGCATGATCTTTTGTACATCTGAATAGGTTTGTATATCCGGCGGGACAGGAAGAACAACCACTAAGTCACTAAGAACACAAAGAATCACTAAAAATTTTAGATAAATACAGGACAGTAATATAAAAACACTTTGTTTTTATTGTTGTAAATCAATGATTTTAAAAATGGATGACAAATAAAAAACATTCATTTTTTTATTCTTCGTGTTCTTTTTTTAGCAAGAGAGAATATCAGTAATTTTAATCTTTGTGTACTCTGTGTTCTTAGTGACTTAGTGGTAAGTCTTTTCTACTTTACAATCTTTTATTTTGCTTTCTTCTTTTTCAGTTTATTGTAATCGATGTAGTAAAGTACTTTTACAGACAGGCTGTTCGTTTGGTTTAGCCAGGATTTATTCAGGTTCGACCAAAGATTATTTACGAAGGTAGATTCGTCGGTCAGGGAAGCAGTTTTCCATGCACAGTCGAGTTCGGAGCCGGGAGCAAAGTTCCAGGTAAAGATCATATCGACTGTAAAGTCATTGTAATTCTGGTCCTTGTTTTGGGTATAGGAAGGATCTACAGCAAGCGACCCGTTTTGTTGAAGCAAAGAATAGGTTTTATTTGAAGCTCCCGACCAATAATGACGAACCCTTAAACTTAAACTGGCTTTATTGCTTAGAATATAAGATGTGGTAAGGATATTTTCCAACGAATACACATTTCTTTTGGCAAAAATGATGGAATCGTTTGAATCGTTTTTATCTACAAAGCCAACTCCATTTATGGTGTTATTGAAACTAAAGGAATAATCGAACTCAAACCGTTGTCCAACACGTAGGGTGGATTGGAAATCACCAAAATAAGCATACTGATCGGTTGAAAGCTGATTGGCAAACCCGTAATGAAAATAAAAGCTTAACGGTTTGCGGTTGTCGGTATTCAGATTAAAGTTCAGGTTGTAGAATTTGGGACTAACATAATAACGCCCTGTCACCCGTGGCTCAAAGTAGTCGTTCAGATCGGTTGAATATCCTCCGTTTATGTTCACGTTGTAATTGTTTTTGAACATGACGTTGGCATTGAACCCCGCCTGGTTTCCATAAAGCGTATTTGGATTATACATTCGGATATAATCCCACCAAATGTTTCCGTTGTATTCCCTGATTTCCCAGAATGGTTCTACTTTTTGCAGGTAAATATACGATTCGGTAGTGAGCTGGTTATTTCGCTGAAGGTAACCCAGGTCGTTCTGATTGTATTTATCGGAATAGAGGTTTTGAGAGACACCGTATTGTAAATTTCCTTTGTTCTTCAGCAATTGAAGAAATCCGTAATATCCTGTATCGATGGTCGTATCGCCTCTCATGCTAATGGCTCCCTTTCCTTTGAGGGCATACGTTTTCGTATTATCCCTGAACTGAAATTCAGTAGCGGTTACATTTGCCCTGAAAGGATTGCCAAACATGTAAACGTTCGTATTGATAAGGCTGATATACGAGTTATTCTTCAATGATTTATCAACTGCCAGTACATTGTAGTTGGTCAGCGGTTGTACCATGACATTCCGTTTATTGCCTGTGAGCGTATCCTTCAGGATGGCATACGATGGCAATGAAAGTGCATTCAATACTCCAATACCCCAACCGTCTGTGGTGCGCCCTGAAATTTTGGTCGCATTCACCAACTGTGTTTCGCTTGGATTGTAGTCGACAATTTCGTTGGTGGCAAGGGAATTGTCGGCAGAAAATACAGGTGCTGCACCGATACGCCTGGAATAAAAGATATTTGCCCGTTGAAAAAGCTCGGTGCCTTCGTTAAAGAATTGCCTTTTTTCACTGTAATACAACTCATACGGGGATAGGTTAAGCTTTTTATCGTCCGATTGTATCTGTCCGAAATCGGGAACAAGCATCATATCAAGCGTAAAAGCATCATTGATGCCGTATTTCAGATCGAGGCCTCCCTTGTATAAAAAACTGGAGGAACCTGCACTGCTTTTTGGCTGGAAATAAGTAGCCAGATAGGGTGTCAACGAAAGGCGGACAGGTGGATTTATATCTTTAATGCCTGTCAATTGACCCTCCTGATGAATAAATCCGGAAACCTTTCGGTCAATAAAGTTCCATGAATTATTTGAGTTGTATCTCCTGATATTCCTGAGCATATTCAGTCCCCAGGTCTTAGCAGTATTCCCTGAAAACCTGAGTTCTGAGAAGGGGATACGCATTTCCACTGTCCAGCCTTTATCGCTGATTTTGGTTTTGCTTTCCCATACAGCATTCCAGTTGGCATCTTCGTTATCGTCATCACTTTTGATGGCTTTTGAATCCATTTGAACGCCTGCCGGCGTAATAAAGAACCCAAATGCGAGTTGCCCCTGGTCGTATGGATCGATATAAACGCCGAAATAATCGGACATTCCCGTGTTATCCCGTGCCGTAAGATAATTGAAAATGCTGTCGGGTTTATCATAGAGCATGGCACCTATATAGATGGCAGATTCGTCGTAGAAGATGTAAACTTCTGTGGATTGCATGGAAGGTTTGCCATTGTAGGGCTGTATCTGAAGAAAATCTTTTGCTGGCTTTGCCTGTTTATAGACTTCTTCATCGAGAATACCATCGATAGTCAGGGGCTTGGTAATGCGGATTGCTTCTACGCTTTTCTTAACCTGAGCAATGGAGACGGTAAAAAATGCCAGCATGATTAAAAGCAAGGTGCCTTGTTTCATATTTTTTCAGAAAAAATCATGAAATATAGAAGAACTAAGCATGTAGAAGCTTTAGATAAAATAAACCGATAATCCGAAATTATAGTTTCAGGTTGCAAAGATAAGAGAACTATTCAATATATTAACTTTTATGAGTAAAAAGAATTAATTTTACCTGTTTTCCGGTAAAATATCAAAAGAAATAACAGAGTCGAACTGTGTTTTCTATGTTTATTTATTTACATTTTTATTGAATCTGTTTTTTGCTGATGAACTGCAAAAAGGATTGAATGATAGTAATTTATTTGTTTAGTATAGGATGGCGGACATAACACAAAAAAGACGGGACGATCTTTTAGTCATCCCGTCATCTTATTTTGTTTAATTTGACTTTTATCTGTTGGCTTGTATCTTTCTGACTGCACTGATAAGTTTATCAATTTCATCCGTTGTATTATAAAATGAAAACGAAGGACGAACAGTATCTTCCACCCCCAATCGACGCAACGCCGGTTGAGCACAATGGTGACCGGCACGCAAAGCAATTCCGGCTTCTTTGTCGAGTAAACGACCAACTTCTGGAGTTGGAATATCTTTCAAAACAAATGAAACCACACTGACACGCTCACGAGGATTACCTATCAGGCGTAATCCATTGATTTTAGCTAAATTCTCACGGGCATACTCGGTAAGGAAATGTTCGTATTTCGAGATATTGATTAATCCGATTTTACTCACATAATCCAACGCTGCTCCCAGACCTACTGCATCTGCCACGTTTGGCGTTCCGGCTTCAAAACGGGCAGGCGGGCCATTGAATATAGTTTCTTCAAAAGTTACATCTTGAATCATATTGCCGCCACCTTGCCATGGAGGCAAAATGTCCATAACCTCTTTTTTCCCATATACTACGCCAATGCCATCCGGTGCATAAATTTTATGACCCGAAAAAACGAAGAAGTCGCAACCCAACGCCTGAACATCTACAGGTGTATGAGCTACAGATTGCGCACCGTCAATTAAAACTCTGGCACCATAACGTTTGGCCATATCAATCATAGTTTTCACCGGAAGTATAGTTCCAAAGGTGTTATTCACCTGTCCAAATGATACAATTTTGGTTCGTGGAGAGAGCAAACGCTCATATTCTTCGAGAATGATTTCTCCGTTATCGTTGATTGGGATAACCAGTAATTTAGCCTTTTTTTCTTTGGCTAATTGCTGCCAGGGTACAATGTTCGCATGATGGTCAAGAGTCGAAATAATGATTTCGTCTCCTTCCTGAATAAATTTACGACCGTAAGTCTGTGTTACCAGGTTGATTCCTTCTGTCGTCCCACGAACAAAAATGATTTCGTCTGAGCTTGAAGCGTTGATAAAATCCTTGACTTTACTGCGGGCATTTTCATAAGCATCCGTTGAACGGCCTGCCAACGTGTGTGCAGCACGATGAATGTTGGAATTGTCCTGCTGATAAAAACGGGAAAGCGTATTAATAACATGTGCCGGTTTTTGGGTAGTGGCCGCATTGTCGAACCAAATCAAATCCTTTCCATTTACTTTTTGATGTAAAATAGGAAAATCCTTCCGAATGGTTTGTACGTCAAACGCCTCACGATTACTGTAATTGAATTCCTGATCGCGCAGAAATGAATAGTCGGAATATGAATTATCGGCAAACTGATTCTGAGCAGCAGTTGATAAATTCTGTTTCCCAGTTGGGTTTTTAACATCAGGGAAAAACAAATTTCCCAATTCATTGGTAAAAGGGAATCCGGTAGTTAAATCGGGAATAATCAACCCACCGGAACTAATACCAGGAGGATTTTGCAATTGACTAAACGAGGCAAACACACTTTCCAGATGAATATCATCGGGAATTACCTGTTTCACAACCTGACTAACTTCCTCCGGACAAAACTCACGTGCAATTTCTCGTAGTCGTCCTATATCAGCCCATTCGCCCCCAATGTTTACATTTTCAGAAAAACCATTCAGGCTTTCCACATCGGAAAATGATGAAAACGGTTGTTGATTATCTATTGACATAAATAAAAGTGTTTAGTGTTTTAATGGTTAACGATAAGTGATTAACGATAAACGATAAGTGATATGAGATAATCACCAATCGTTTATCACTATTTCTCCGTTTTCCGGTTCTGATAATCGTGATAGTAACCTACTTCCACATTCTCCAATACTGCAATGGCATCATCGGTCAGGGAAGCCAGTGAAAAATATTTAGTCAACAGATAGGCTGCAACACCAAATTTGTCCAATCCCATCAATCGTGCCGAAAGACTTGGGGCTATTTCACCGGGAATACCTATTTGATGTAAACCGACAACACCTTGCTCAGCTTCACCGGTACGAACCAGAATAATACTGGTTGTGCCTACACCACGATTGGTAAGATATTGACCCTGAATCTCCACTTTGTCGCTAGGAATAATAGGTACACCCCGCCATGTAATTACCGGAACACCAAATACATTGGTAGTTACTGGTGGAACTCCCCGCCAGGTACATTCGCGCTCGAAAGCAGCAATAGCGCGTGGATGAGCCAGAAAAAACGAAGGTGATTTCCAAACTAACGAAAGCAATTCATCCAAATCGTCGGGAGTCGGTGAACCATAACGGGTACTGATTCGATAGCTTGGTTCCACACTGGCCAACAGTCCAAAATGAATGTTATTAACAAGTTCCCATTCCTGGCGTTCCTTGATGCTTTCAATGCTCAGACGCATTTGCTGCTCCAATTGATTATAAGGAATATTATATAAATCAGACACCCGGGTGTGAACACGAACCACTGTTTGCAAAGTATTCAAGGAGTATTCACGTGGAGTTTCTTCATAATCAATATAAGTTTCAGGTATGATATTATCCTCTTCGTGACCGGAAACTAAATCGATATGCTTTTCACCATGTGTATTAACTGTAGCTTTAAGACGCAGATGCGAGTCAACAGCTTTCTGGAATTGCTCACGAAAGTTAGGTACTTCTTTAATAATGCTTTCCAACTCAGCACTGTTTAATGTGAAAAATACACCGGGTGTAATGGTACGAACTGTTACCGAAGATGGTTTATCCGAAATAATATCTGCTTCACCAAAATATTCGCCTTCTGATAATAAGGCAATACGTAAGTTTTCTCCATGTGTTCCTTTGCTCAGAATTTCTACCTGACCTTTGGCTACTATGAAGAATTTCTGACGATCCTGTCCCTCTTTAATCAGGTTTCCACCCAGATCAACTTGCTCCACCTGAAATTTCTTAGCTAAACGGTTTACAATATCTTCGTCAATATGCGAAAACAAAGGAATGCGACGGAATGACTCCACGCGGAATGCAGGCACACCATCGAAAAATTCTACTTCGATACGTTCAGCACTTTTAAGTTCTACTTTAGTGCTGTTCACTCGGTAAGTCCCCGAATCAACCTGTGTCCAGGGAAGTAATTTGAGCAATAAACGAGGAGTAATAGACCCCATTTGAGGAGCAGTCTTGGTTGTAGTTGCCAATTGCCTGGCAGTAGCAGTAGTTATACTGCGCTGTAAATCATTTTTAGCCATAATGTTTCTGTTTTGGTTGTTTTTGGTAATTTACCTGTAGAATTATATATTTTGTGTTGTTGTAAATGGCAAGAATTGTAAATTCTTAAATTAATTCAAATTCCAAGTCCATCATTAAATGCACTGACTATTGCTTTTTGCTGTAATATTTTAGACCCGGGTGGAACACTTGTTGTTAGCCAGACATTACCACCTATTGTGGAGTCGTGTCCTATGGTTATTCTTCCTAAAATGCTTGAATTTGCATAGATCACTACATTATCTTCAATGATTGGATGACGCGTGATATTTAAAGGATTCCCATCTCCGTCGAGTGAGAAACTTTTGGCTCCTAAAGTTACTCCCTGATAAAGTTTAACGTGGTTGCCAATAATACTGGTTTCTCCAATTACAACTCCTGTTCCGTGGTCAATACTGAAATACTCACCAATTTTTGCTCCCGGATGAATATCAATTCCTGTTTCGGAGTGTGCCAATTCAGTAATCACTCGAGGTATGACAGGCACCCCTAATTTTAGTAATTCGTGAGCAATACGGTAATTAAAAACAGCACGAATAGTAGGATAGCAAAAAATTACTTCACCATAACTCTTTGATGCAGGGTCACCGTCGTAGGTTGCTTTTATATCGGTTGAAACAATGCGTTTTAATTCCGGAAGTTTATTTATCATGGCTTTCGCAATAGCCGGCGCCAGTTTTTCCGACTCAATACATTCATCTTCGGTGGCGTTAAAACACAAACCATTCTGAACGTGAACTTTGAGAAGATTAAACAATCGCTCAATATTCACACCCATATGAAAACCCAGCGTTATGTTATCTGTAACTGTATCACCAAAATAACCCGGGAAAATAATTGAACGATATAAATCCACTATCTGAGATAATTTTTGTAACGAGGGCAATGGCTTATCGTGAAAGGGGATGTATTTGTATTCCTCCACATTGTCACTAATTAAAAGTGATATGTTTTTTTGAATTAATTTTGATATTGTCGGCTTCATAGTTCGGATATTAAGAATTTGTAGACCCTGTTATCTCAATCAGTATTTCAGAACTTGTACCATTTTGTATTTTAAAAGCTTTTAAAATAGGTTTTTCTACAGCCAATGAAACAATAAAGTAAAGAATATCAGGATCATAAGCCAGTCGAATATCTTCTTTTGAAGGCCGGGATGGCGTTTCGGGATGACTGTGAAAGTTGGCAACAATACTCAATCCATCAGCACGAGCTGCACGAAGTACCTGAAATTGTTCTGTCGGATCGAAAGAAAAATGTTCGGGACTGTGATCGATGTTGGTCATTGCAAATAGCTTCACTACTTCAGATTCTTTTCCTGCCAACAAACCACATGTTTCGTTCGGCAATTCAGCGTAAGCTTGCTCAATGATTGCATCAACTATATATTGAGGTACTTTTATCATTTTTGAATCACGACTAAATGAGTTCCTTTAACTTCGGCCTTGCTTATCGAAAGTACTTTAAAACCTTGTTCGGTTGAACTTCGTGGAACATTTTCGAGGGGTTCGCCTTCGGTGAGTAACACTTCAAGCGTATCGCCCGGATTCAGCTTTGACAGTTCGATTTTTGTTTTCACAAAAGTCATTGGACAATGTTCCTTGGTAATATCTAATTTGTAGTTTGCCATCTTGAATTTCGTATTATAAATTGTGAATTATATAAAGAGCGTTTGACCACCGTCAGCCAACTTCAGAAAAGTGGCCACGCCGAGTATATCTTTAACTTCAGGAATTAAATCGGATTTCTGAATTCCCAGAATGTGCATTGCCATTTCGCAAGCGTAAAAATTAATTCCAAGAACTTTGGCCGCTTCAACCAGTTCTTCGAGAGTAGCCACATTGTTTTTCCTCATTAAATAACGAAAAATCTCTGGGCTGATACCGCCAAAGTTCAATCGACTAACAGGAGCACTCTTCAATCCACCCATAAACACACCGAAAACTTTAGGCAAAAAGCCTTTCCCAACTGCACTTCTACCTTGCTTAATTTTGATAGCATCCAGTCCCCAAAACGTAAAAAACACATTCACTTCATAACCCACTGCAGCTGCACCTGTTGCCAATGTGAAAACAGCTGTTAGTTTATCGAAATCACCACTGAAACTGATAAGTGATAATTTTTTTGTACTTTGATCGAGTTTAATATTTGCTATTGCCATAATTAGTTCTTTAATTTTCTATGATTTTCTATATCACAAACTGCTTGTTCGTAATCAATCAATCCGGTGACGGTTGGATGATTTCCACAAACTGGACAGTTTTCTGTTGGTTTTGTATTTATTGTTCTGAATTCCATTGTTTTTGCATTGAAAGTCAGAAGTCGGTTCGTCAATAAATTGCCTACTCCGGTCAGATATTTCAATACTTCTGCAGCCTGAATTGTACCTAACATTCCGGCTATTGCTCCCAAAACTCCGGCTTGTGAACAAGTTGGTACTGCATCCGGAGGAGGAGGTGAATGAAATAAACATCGGTAACATGCTGTTCCCGGAACATAAGTCATTGTTTGTCCGTCGAAACGCAAAATGCCTCCATGTGAAAAAGGCTTTTTAGCTATCACACAAGCATCGTTGATCAGGAATTTTACAGGAAAATTATCTGTTCCATCCACTATAAAATCATAGTCCTGTATGATTTCCAGAGCGTTTTCGGCCGTCAGCAACTTCTGATAGGTAATCACATGAACATCCGGGTTGATCAGATTAATCTTTTCTTTTGCCGAGATAACTTTTGGCTTATTTACATCGGGTGTAAAATGTATGATTTGTCGTTGCAAATTACTCAAATCTACTACGTCGCCGTCAATTATTCCAATCGTTCCTACACCTGCAGCAGCCAGATAAAGTGCGATAGGTGCACCCAATCCACCGGCTCCGACAATCAGGACTTTGCCATTGTTTATCTTTTCTTGTCCCTCCACACCTACATCTTGAAGCAAAATATGTCGACTGTATCGTTGTATTTGATCTTCTGTAAAATCCATGATTATATGTTAAATCGATTAATTATTGAAACGAATAAGTAATTGTTCTTTTCAAATTGATGTCATTTGGTATCTGTCAGATCCACCACCCATAAAATATAGAAAATCAACTTCATCTCCATCATTTAATAGGGTGTTGTCAAAATCGTCACGCAAAACAAATTTTCCATTCAGTTGCACTGAAACCAAACTGGGTTGTGCAACATTATTTGTTTTAATAAGTTCTGTCAATGAAACAGGGTTTGCCAGTTCCTGTGTTTTTCCGTTAAATTTAATTGAGCTCATTTAGTTGAATTATTTTTTTGTTTATAATTGTTTGTTTTTATTTGTTTAAACTTAAAACTGAAACAGGGGTGTAGAAAGGTATCTTTCCCCTACATCCGGTAAAATAACAACGATAGTTTTACCTTTATTCTCCTGACGTTTGGCAACTTCTATAGCAGCATACGTGGCAGCTCCCGAAGAAATACCTATTAAAAGTCCTTCTGTACGGACTAAATCTCTACCTGTTGCAAAAGCATCTTCATTACTGACTTTGAATATCTCATCTACAATATCTGGATTGAATACTCCGGGAATAAAACCGGCACCAATACCCTGTATTTTATGAGGACCCGGCTTTCCTCCTGAAAGGACTGGTGAATCCTTTGGCTCAACAGCAATAACTTTTATATTCGGATTGTATTTCTTGAGAACTTCGCCTGCACCGGTAATTGTTCCTCCGGTTCCAACTCCGGCAATCAGAATATCGATTTTACCATCAGTATCCCGCCAGATTTCTTCTGCTGTTGTTTTCCTGTGAATTTCAGGATTGGCTGCATTTAGAAATTGTTGAGGTACAAACGAATGAGGATAAAGTTTCTGCAATTCTTCTGCTTTACGAATGGCTCCACCCATACCTTCAAATCCGGGAGTCAGGACGATTTCGGCTCCTAATGCTTTTAATAATGTACGACGTTCCAAACTCATGCTTTCAGGCATAGTGATAATGATTCGATAGCCTTTTGATGCGGCAACTAATGCAAGGGCAATACCGGTATTACCACTCGTTGGTTCAATAATAACACTGTTTTTGTTCAAAATTCCAAGCTTCTCAGCAGTTTCAATCAATGCTAAACCAATTCGGTCTTTTACACTGCGTCCAGGATTGAAATACTCTAGTTTCCCAATCAATGTTGCTTTGAGCTTATTTTTCTTTGCAATTCTGGATAATTCTAATAAAGGCGTATTGCCTATTAAATCAGTAATTTTAGTTGCTATTTTTGCCATGATTTTAAATTGTTGAATTGAACGCTACAAAGGTCTGAAATGAAAATGTTTCTGCAAATACCATTTATCAGGCATTTTAATACCCTATTTATGGTACAAAGCAGATATAACCAACAGCATAGCACATATATCTTAGGCTTAGCTGGTAAGTTTATAAAAAAATGCAGGATTTTAAATAAAATGATGCATCGAGTAAATGAAATAACAATAGTTTGAAATATTAAGAGCAAGTATTGTACTGAAAAAAATGTAAATGGCATTATATATACTTTGATTATCCGCATAATGTTCCAAAACAAGATGATTGTTTGATCCTTTAGGAAGAATCGAAACTTGTTTTTGTAACATGAGGACACTTTACGGATATTGATTTAATTTATTGCAATTATGGGGCGTTGGATTTGTGGAATAATAAATTGTTATATCATAGCTTACCAGATATTTTTCAAGCCTTTTTGGTCGATTTATTCTGCGGCTAAATCCAATGTAACTTCAGTATAACTCCTGAGATTTAATAAGGATGTAATAAGGATGCAATAACTTATACATAAGTTATAACATCCTTATTAAATCTAAGACATATATCTAAGGTCGCTAAATTAAATCTAAGGAGTTACACCGAAGTTACATACAAGATAAGAAGATGTTTAATCCCCTTGTTTTTACAGTCACTGACAAAGAGAGGGTAATGGTGGTGCTATTTAAAATTGAACCTGTAAATTTGAAAACTTTTTGAATATGATCAGAGAAATATTACATTTTAAACTTTTTGTTAATAAGATTTGTTTAATACTTCTAATCTTTTATTTGATAATCTTTTCTTATTATCTATCTTTGCACATTGTAGAAAACGAATAAATATAAAGTAATTTTAAAATGGAACAAATTGTCAACCGTATTTCATTGCTTCGTGAAGCTATGAAACAACAAGGGATCTCTGCTTGCATCATTCCGGGAACCGATCCTCATGCCAGTGAATATATTGCTGAGTATTGGAAAGAACGTGTATGGATTTCCGGTTTTGACGGTTCCGCAGGTACTGCTGTCATAACATTAACCGGTGCTGGTTTATGGACTGACTCTCGTTATTTCCTTCATGCAGCTGAACAGCTCGAAGGAACAGGGATTGAATTAATGAAACAGGGATTGCCTGAAACGCTTGAAATTTTACCATGGCTTGCTATCCAACTTAAAAGTGGTGAAAAAGTTGGGGTAAATGCTCAAATGTTTTCGCTCAATAGTTATTCTGCCATGAAAACTGAACTGAAGCTGAATAACCTGGAACTTGTTTCCATCGATTTGCCTGCTCTGGTTTGGAAGGATCGTCCTTCGTTGCCTTTAAATCCGTTCTTTATATTTGATACGCAATATGCAGGAAAATCAACTATTGAGAAACTGGAATTAGTACGTGCTGAAATGAAAAAAAATCATGCAGATGTTTATGTGATTTCAGCTTTGGATGATATTGCCTGGTTATTTAATATCCGTGGCAATGATGTAGATTATAATCCTGTTGTGATTGCTTATGCGTTGGTTGAAAATGAAAATGTAACTTTATTTATCGCTCCCGAAAAACTGACTGTTGAAACGAGTGAGTATCTTCATCATCAAGGTGTGACTGTAAAATCCTATTTGGCAATTTACGACCAGTTGAAAAAAATATCCTTAACAAAAGCTGTTTTGGTGGATGGAGGAAAACTAAACCAGGCTTTGTTCGAATCAATTCCAGAAAAATGTGCTATCAGAAACTCCATGTCTCCGGTTTTTAAACTGAAAGGAGTAAAGAATGAGGTGGAGATGGCCGGAGTACGTAAAGCAATGGCTAAAGATGGAGTTGCGTTAACTAAATTTTTTATATGGCTTGAAGAAGGAATTAAAAGTAACAATCTGACAGAAATTTCAGTTTCACTTAAACTACGTCAATTCAGAAGCGAACAGGAGAATTTTGTAGGTGAGAGTTTTGGTACAATAGCCGGATATGCTGCTCATGGAGCCATCGTTCATTATAGCGCCACTCCTGAATCGGATGTGAAGTTGAAGGCTGAAAATATCTTTTTACTTGATTCAGGCGGGCAGTATCTGGATGGCACCACCGATATAACACGCACTGTAGCATTAGGAACTCCAACGGCTCAACAAAAAACTGATAATACACTGGTATTAAAAGGACATATTGCCCTGGCGACTGCAATATTCCCTGTTGGAACACGTGGTTCCCAACTTGATATTCTCGCCCGAAAAGCTATGTGGGATCTGGGTCTAAATTATGGACATGGAACAGGACATGGAGTAGGGCATTTCCTTTGTGTTCATGAAGGTCCCCAGAATATCAGGATGGACGAAAATCCTACTGTTTTACAACCAGGCATGATGATTTCCAATGAACCCGGTATGTATCG
>TBL_comb47_HYPODRAFT_10003027_pt1 | contig 20261 bp, 14 predicted proteins | sample TroBogypolimnion_40_FD_10682 | JGI IMG/M metagenome (IMG submission 10682) | reverse complement strand
ATTTAAATTATGGTGCTTTTACTGAACGCTTAAATAAATATAATTTTAAAAATAAATATTTTGCATCAGAAAAGCATGATATATTTGAAAATTATATTAAATTTTTAGATTTTATTGTTAATCATCAAGAAGAAAAACAAGATTTTTATAAATTAAATCAAAATATACAATATAATAGATGGTATTTGGAGAACTATTAGAGGTGTAAAGCTACATAATATTTCTTTCACACAAGCTATGTCCACCTGTATTTCAAAATAGATTTTAAAAATTGATTTATTATTTATTTTAAAAATATAAAACTATAATCAAATAAAAAATATAATTAGAGAAAAAGTAACACAAGAAAAAAATGGAAAATTCTATTGATGAAATTATTAACAAAATAACAGATTTAAACCTAAATAATAACAATAAAAGCCATGAACATCCTATTATAGAAGACAGTATTATATGTCATTGGACACATATACTGCATTATCTTAAATATGATGGTAAATCAGAGATTGAAATTACTTCTACTCAAATTAAAGATTCAAGTACTTCATGGAAAGGACCCAAAAATCAATTTGAGCCGCGGCTATTGTGTAAACAAGATTCTGACCAAGAAAGACCCGATATTTTTAAAAAATATGGTTTATATATTATATCCATTAAGAATGGAACTTATCTTTTGACAAAAACAAATATATATTATGAATTAGATTCTATGTTTGGTGGAGAAAAAGAAATAGATAAATTAGAAAAAAATCACTCTTCATTATTACTTAAAATTGGAAATAGTGAAACATCAACCATAGATAATTTACGTTATACTGGATTATTTGAGCGAGAAAACTATTTAGGAGAGCCAATTTTATTTGGTTCTTTGCTAAATGGTCGTCATCGCTGTAGTTTCAAAACAGTAATTGGAGAAAAAGAAATTGAAATATCTGGAAGCCAATATGAAACGGATGCTTGTTATGAAAGTGAGCATAAAATTTTACTTATTGAAGCAAAAAGTCATGTTGATAAAAGTTTCAATATTCGTCAACTTTATTATCCTTACCGAAGTATATATGACGCGATTAAAGAATATAGTGACAAAGGAGAGGGTAATTCTAATAAAGAAAATAAAGAGATTATATCACTATTTATTAGTATTGATAAAAAAAAAATAATAAATATTTGGAAATTTATTTTTGAAGACCCATTGGTGATGACTAGTATTAAATGTATTGGTTATGATAAATATTTATTTTGTTAATTAAGATATAACTAAAAATTTTTTATAATTACTTCTTTTGCCTTCGCATCAGGTTTTTTTGAATTAATTGTTCTTTTACATTCAATCGATTCTATTTTAAAAATAGTATTTGTAAAATTTTCTCGAACTAATTCTACATCAGCATTACTCATAATAATTTTCTTGTCTTCTAATGAAATTTTATTACATAGTCCAAATAATTTTTTATGAACTTCTATATTAAATCCATATTCTGTATATTTAACAAATGATGTACTATCTTCTGGACTATAAGGTGGGTCTAGATAAGCAAAATCTCCTTCAACTATATTATTTATTGATTCTTCAAAATCACAGCATCTAAAAATAACGTTTTGAATAAGATTGTGAATAGTATCTAAATGTACTCTGTTAATAATCTCAGGATTTTTATAATTACCATATGGTGTATTGAATTGTCCTTTATTATTTAGACGATATAATCCTCGAAAACATGTTTTGTTTAAAAATATGAATAAAGCAGAACCAACTATGTCTTTTTTCTCATCTTTCGTTAATTTGTTATATTTTTCTCGCATCCAATAATAATAACTTTCTTTTGAGCTCTGCGCTTCTTCTATATTTTTAGGCTTTCTGTTATTATTTTTTTTTGTAGTATTATCTTTTGTAGTATCATTTTTTGCAGTATCATTTTTTGTAGTATCATCTTTTGTAGTATCATTTTTTGTAGTATCATTTTTTGTAGTATCATCTTTTGCATTATTTAATGCATCATCTTCTGCTTCATTATATTCTATAATAAATTCTCTTAATTTATCATATAATTCATCGTGTTTTGTTTGAATATTTATATACATATGTATTAATGGTTCATTGATATCATATGCATATATCTTATTTTGAATATTTATTTTATTTTGTTTAATATGTGTTAAAAATCCTAATAAAACACTTCCTCCTCCTAAAAATATTTCATGATAACAATTTATTTCTTTTGGAAAATCATTTAATAATTTATCTAAAATTTGTGTTTTACCACCAACCCATTTTATTAACGGTTTTGGTATATTCATTGCATATATTTATTATATAAATTTATTTTTATATTATTTTTTATTATCAATTTTTATTAAATTTTTAAAAAATATAAAAAATAATATAAAAAATATCATGCTATTAACTGTAATAATTGATTTATATAAATTGTTTGATTAAAATTTTCTGTAATAAATTCTAAATTTTTATTTATCATATCAGAAGTAGATGATTCCATATTAATTAATTTAATAATACTATCTGATATTTGATTCATATTTTTATTCCATACTTTTATTTTAGAATCATTAGGATTTGGTAATAAATGAGGTATTAATAGTTCGACGCCATCGAATATTTTATTAGAAAAATTCTCATTTTTAACATATCCAATACATTCTAAATGTTGTTGATAATTTTCAATATAAACAAGTCTTTGTTCTAAATCTCGTATATCATCGTATTCATATAATAATCCATTTTTAAGAATTTCATGATTACCTCCTACATTACTTGCTATAATTGGAACTCCATAATTCATTGCTTCAATAATATTATATGAACATCCTTCCGAAACTGACGGTAATACAATAAAATCAAATAGTTCATAATATTTTCTTGTATTTTCTTGATATCCTTCAAAATATACAAATTTATTAATTTTAAAATATGTATTTACAAGTGATTTTAAATAAGCATCATATTTTTCATTATGTGTTCCAACTAAATAACATTTATAATCAGGATATAATTGAAATACTTTTATTAATGAATTTAAAAACATTGGTATATTTTTATCTTCACTAAATCGCATGATAACGCCAAATATTTTTCTTTTTTTTTGTTCTGGATTTATTGGAGATGAATTTATATCTACATAATTAATTAATTTATAAAATTTTTGAGAATCTATATCTAATAATTTAGTCATTTTTGTAATTGTATAATTATTAACAGTAATAATTTTATAAAAATATTTATAATATTTTGAAATAAAAAAATTTGCATATGCAACATCACTATGTGTTACAAAAAATATTTTAAAATTTAATTGAAATAATCTTTCTAAATTAGATTGGTAATAAGGAATATCAGAATTAAAAAAAATATAAGTTGGATTAAAATTTTTGATATATTCAATATTACAAATTTCAAAATTTATTATATCACTGTCTAATATTTTTTTATATTTTTCATCACCATGATTTATTTTATTTGTATATCCATATATTGGAATAATTTTAACATTAAATCCAAATATTTTATATATCATATAAATATTTATTATAAATTGATTACCACCTCCTAATGATAAGGATGGTGTGAACAATAGTATATTAATTTTTTCAGATGTGTTAGATGTATTATATGTATTATATTCAATAAATTTATTATCTAGTGGTATTAATTTTGCAGTTTCACTATTTTTCAAACTATTTATTATATTTAAATCATTTATGTCTCTTGAATCAATCATTGAACTTCTACTAGCAAACTCATCCAACGACGTTCTTTTTATTTCATAGAAGACTGGATAATTATAATGATATTTTTGCATATGTGGTTGCATTAAATAAGGTTCAGTATATTCACATACTTCTCCATCATACCATTTAAAATTATTTTTATATGAAAATACCCTAAATTCATTGTAAAATGATGAATGATTATAGTAATACATTTCATTATTTTCAAATAATGTTTTTCCAGTACACCATAATGCAAATTTATCAGTTCGCGAACGAAGATTATATAAGTCTATCATATTTTGAAAGTTATTTCGAATACATATAAAATCAGCATCCCATTTAAAAACATTATAAAAAGTGGCTTTTGACAAACACCAATTATAAAATGTTCCAAGTGTATTTTTATTTTCAGATTCTAATGCTGCTTTATGTTCTACACCAACTTTTGAAACAGCAATATTATACGAATATAATTTTATTTTAGGATAGTTAGATGCATATTCTTTTACTAATTGATAAGTATTATCTGTACTTCCATTATCTACAAAAATAATTTCATCAACTAAATCAATTACTGATTCAATACATTGTTTAATATTAGGTTCTTCATTTTTTGCACGAATAATTAATGAAAGTCCTGGCTCTAATACTGGTTTTTCTTGTTTTAAATCAATAAGCACTTCATAAATATTATTTACTATATCTCGTCCAATTATTTTTTGATTTTTTGGTTTATTTAGATTATTATTTTTATTTTCAGTGGCTCCCAATAGGGCTTGTCCCGGATGCGGAGCTGCTGGAGTCTGGAGCTTGCGAAAGACTCCAATATATTGATATATATCCTTATTCATCCATGTTATAATATTATTTTCTTGTTCGTTAATAGTTATTTCAGAATCATAAGTTGATTTTAGTTCAGGATATATATTATAAAATGATTCTATCGAATAAATTCTATTTTGATATATACCTTTTTTATACCAATGTACAATTAATTCTATGGTACTCATATTTTCTATGTCTTTATTTAATTGTTTATATATATTTATGCTAAAATTAGGATATGTTTGTAAAAATATTGGCATATTATATAGTTTTTTATCAGAATTTAAAAAATGAATTATTATTTGTTCGTTTTCCATTTTTTTTTCTAATATTCCGCTAAATAATTTATAAAATTCTAAATCAAAATCTTGATATTTATCATAAAAGGTTTTATTAGAATATATAATATTTTCTTTTGAATTATTTATAAAATTTAAAATTAATTCTTTTTCTAAATTTAGATTAATATTATTAATAAAGCTTCTATAAATATTTATATTAAAATCTGGATATTTGGAATAAAAATCTTGTACAGAAATTATTACGTCATTATTATTTTTATTCAAGATACTATTATGGTAAAAATTAAATATTTCATATTTATCTTCCTGAAAATTTGATATAAGTTCTTTATTAAATACTTTAAATTCTTCTAATACAAAGTTTGGATATATATGATAAAATATTTTTTCTGAATAAATATTTTTAAATTTGTTAATATTTTTAAAATAATAATATATAATTTTCTTTTTATCAGAAGTTATAGAACCTGGATAATCTTTATAAAATAATTCAAAATTAAAATCATATGAATCCATTACTTATAAGTTATAGATAAATTTTATGAAAAATCCTCATAATTTAATAATATCTTTGGAAATCTTTTTTTCTTATTTTTGTCTATATTTTCTTCTTTATAAGATTTACATTTTACAAAATAGGACACATATTCAGATATTATTATTTTATGACCATTATTTTGCAAACGTTTTAAATACATAAAATCTTCATAAATATGATTATCAAATTTATATTTATGTGCAATATCAATATTAATACAAAAACTTATTCCAACTTTTTTTAAAATAATATTTCTATCTTGTTGCATTGGTAATACTAATCCATTTTCATAAGCCATTCTAAAAATAACAACTTCAGGCTTACAAAAATTAGAGACTTTGTCTATATTTAATTCTGCTTTTAAATTATCAATGTAATCAGGTGATAAACAATCATCATCATCTACAAAACCTATCCAATGGAAATCGGAATCTTTGATGCAATCTTTTTTATATTTGTTCACCGCCATTTCTATACCAATATTTCTTACTAATCCGGCCCTACTTTTACCATGTTCTTGTAATCCTGTTTTTTCTATGGTTTTTGTAATAATTCGTTCATCTTTTATTGGACTTTCATATTTTACACCATCAAAAATAATAATAGCATTCCAATCAGAATCATTAAGATTTAATAATGAATTTAAAGTATCTTTTAATGAATCACGACCGATAGATGGTATAATAAAAGTTATAAAAGGACTTGGAGTCTTTCGCAAGCTCCAGACTCCAGCGGCTCCGCATCCGGGACAAGCCCTCCTGGGAGCCGCTGAAATTTCTGTATTTTTATTATCCATTTTTTATTTTTTATGTTGCTATATCTTTTATAAGAACATAAAAATTTTATTAAAAAAATTAATTATCAACGTGATAGCTAGTCATTAGTATTTCTCTATTTTTTTCTTCAAAATTTACAATATGATAAAATTCTCCAATAACTTTTTCTTTAAGAACTATATTTTTCTGACTAAAATTAGGAAAACACTTATGTATTCCCATTACATTTATTTTATCCACCTTAATTAAGTTTTTTTCTCGTCCAGAATCCCAATAATTTCCTAATATAATTTTATTTAAATCAAACTCTTTATCAAAATCATTATACTTAATAAGATTAGTACCCATTTTACAAAATCTATTTTTAAATACAAAAACATCATTATCTATATTTTCTTTAATTAATTTTGGAAAGTTTTCGCAATCAGAAAAATATTCATCTAAATCATTATAAACTATATATTGTACATGATTTTTTAAAATATGTAAGCTATCATTAATTGCCATAGTTTGAGCATGATGATGTTTTTTTAGAAAGAATGAATCACATTTCCACCAATATTCAAAATTCCATTCTACTAAATATATTTTAATCGATGAATTTATTAATGTTTTTATAAAGTCTATAATTTCATTATTTATGCTGGAGTCAAGAGTTTGTGAAAGACTCCCGTTATAATACAAAAAAAATAATGAAACACCTAAATTAGAATAATATGAAATATATTTTTTTAATAATAAATAATCATCTTTAAATAATGTCATTGCAGCTATTTCAGCGGCTCCCAGGAGGGCTTGTCCCGGATGCGGAGCCGCTGGAGTCTGGAGCTTGCGAAAGACTCCATCAGTTTCTAATTTTAAATCTTCTAAATAAATAGATGTATTAACCAGATTTTTATACTTTACATTCAATATTAAATGATTCACTTCTTTATCTAATTCTAATATAATGGATAAAGAACTTTCGTAATCATCATTTTCATAAATATATTTATTAAGAATAATTGCATTATCTGTTTCTAAATATATTTCATTTATATTCCATGGATTTTCTTTATAATAAACGGATGTACATATTATTTTATTTTTACATAATGATATATTACTAAATAAAACACGACTCCCTATAAAAATACTATTTGGTTTAATAATATGGAGTTCATTCTTATTTAGGTCATCTAATGAATAAAAAAGATTATTGCAAAATCTCTTTTTTTCACCATTTGACCAAGTCATAGTTAGTAGATTATCTTGAATATTATATGTTCCATAATTAGTAGAATGTTGATATATATTATAAAAATTTTTCGTTAATTTATTACATATAAATTTTTCTATTTTATTATTGATGCTTAATTCGATATTAAAATATATAGCTTCTATACTATCATAAAAATATAAATTTTGACTTATTTTTTTATATTTTTTAATAATATGATTATGAAAATAAAAAATAATAAGGAGTCTTTCGCAATCTTCAGTTTCATGTGTATAAATATATTTTCCATAAAACTTATCTTTATTCCATACTACAAATTGTTGGGTTTTAATATCTAAAATTATTAAATATTTAAGTTCTCTATCTAATATATATATATCTTGATAATTTTCATAATATAGCGAATTCAAAAAAAAAGATGATAAATTATAGTTACTAAAATAATGTTCTGTATCCCATTTTTCCCAATGTATAGATAATTTATTTTCAACTATTTTATATGTTCCAAATTCTTCGGGTAACTCTTTACGATATATAGTATTTTTAATAGGATCTAATACACAATATCCTTTCCAATCTTTATGGTAGATATAAATTTCAGAGGCTTTGACGAGGGTTTGTCTGGACGTAGAGCTGTTATAATCAGGAATAATAAAGGAATGAATAATTTCAGACATTAATAATATTTATAATATTTTTAAGTATTATGAACTTAAAAGTATTATTTGAAGATTAAGTTAGAAAGATTTTTTTTATGATACTTTTTACTTATATAAATTTTTATATATTTACCATGTGGCGGTTGTTAATACAGTTTCACAATTTGATGTTCCTAAATATTGAGCTTGTGCAATATCAGGATACATATATTTCAAATCAATAAATTTAAATACTATAGATACTATGTTTTTATCATCACCATTAACAAGCTTACTATAAGGAAATTCATCTCCACAATCTCCAATAGAAATAATTCTATCGTCATTATCTAATAAATAAAACGGTACTATATCTGTATAAGTTATAAGAGTATCAAATAATTGTAAAATTGTCATATTTGGATTTGTTATATTTTTAGTGGTTAAAGTCTCATCACTTGGTGTAGGAGGAACTTGTATCATTATTTTATTAAATAATAAATCAAATTTTCGTTGAACAATTTTTTTTTTTGTTGCGTCAGTTTCAGAAGCCATAGTAATATATTTTTTGTTTACTGCAGTATTTAGCAAATTCATAACTGCTTGTACTTTTCCGTATTGACAATTATAAACTAATCTTGGTCCATTATAAATAGCAATAAGCTTTAGATTTGATGTTTTTGGGGTTGGGTTTGTGCCTCCATTTTTAAGTTTACCGGTTGATAAAATGGTACATTCTTTTATAGAAGTATTTTCCATATATATATTTATTTTAGTAGATAAACCACTCTTTGCATAACCACCGTATATTGCACTAGGTGGACTTAAAACACGTAAAGTTGATCGTGGTAATGATTGAAATCTTTCCATATTGCTAAATTTTTCAACCGAATCTCCAAATTTAGTATTGCATTGAGTTAATTTTGATTGACACATATCTAACATATTTTGGCAATTTCCTTAAGGAGCAGATACTACAATAGGCGCAGCATGAGATTTATTTGTTACCATGTAAATAACAATAATAATTGCAAGTGCAATTACGACGATGTAAAGCATATTCATATCTATACGAACATTTGAATTTCGAGCCATTTTTCTTATAAATATATATAAGAAAATAATTAATTTCTTAAATAATTAATTTCTTAAATAATATCCCATAGAATTTTTCCTTTCCATTTATTTACAAAATATTCCCAATTTTTCCTAAATAAATCCTTAAATTCCTTACCACTACCACCCCATTCGTGGTCTATATATTCTTTTTGTGAAATTCTATAATTTGCTTTATTTAATGCTAATGATTGCATTGATAAATCAGTATCTTCTACCCAAAATTTTCCATAATATGAATCTAAACCAAATCCCATATGAAATAAATCACGTCGGAAAGCTTGACAACATCCCGCAATATGGTCTGCAAAATATTCATTTTCATCTTCATTTGGAATATCTATTTGCGAACCAAAATCCCACCCATTAATAAATGCTCCAGAAATTCCGATTATTCCAAAACGTTCATTATATAATAAATCACGAACCACGTTAAAAAATTGTATCTTTAATAATCTTGCATCAGAATCTAAACTAATAATAATGTCGCCAACTGCTTCTTTAAATAGTACCATTCTTCCATGACATACTCCCAAATTTTCATCTGAAAAAATTATCTTAATTTTTGAATGTTTATTCTTAAATTCCAATAAATATGATACAAAATCCTGGTTGCTATTATTATCTAAAATAATTAATTCTTCAATAAAATCAATATCTAATGCAGGCAAATAACTTTCTAAACATTTTTTTGTAACTTCATATCGATTATAAGTTAAAAATACTAAACTAATCGTATTTTTTAAGAATTTCCTTGAAAAAATATTATATAAAGTATGTTCTTGAAATATATTATCTATTGTTAATTTTTTAAGATATTCATTACTATAAGTATCCCATAAATGTATGCAATAATTATTTTGAATTATTTTTTTATATGGTTCTAATTGTATATTGTTTTTATCGATTGCTGTAAATAATACTTCATGAATATCATACCATAATGGATAAAAAAAACAATCATCATCAATTATTTTTATTTCATTTTCATATATCTCAGATAATTCTAATGGTTTTTTTACACTATGTTCATCCCAATGAATATCACGTCCTTTTGCTCGAAATGTTTTATAAGTATCTAACCATTTATTTGCAAAACTAGAATCTTTACTACTTAATATAACTGCATTGCATAATCCATAAATTATACTATGGTCACTATTATATTGCTTACCCATTACAAAATCATATTGCAATAAATCTGTATAAGGTTTTAATGTAATTGTATCAATATCTAAATATATACCACCGTGTTCAATTAATTTTTGTAATCGAATAATATCTGCTTGGTGAGCATAGTGATAAACTTTTTTTCCAAAAATCTGTTTTGGAGGACTTACTTTTTCTAATGTTAAATATGGCTTTATTTTATTCCACCAAAAACCAAATGGTTCATAATTATAATAAAAATATACTTTATCCGGTTTATTTAAATCAATTGCAGATTTTATTGATAAATATCTATATAATTCAAATTCTTCAGTTTGTTCTTTAAATCCAAAAATAAAATGAATTATATTTGGAATCTTTTGATTATTAATCTTATTCAAAATATTATTTATTCTATGGTTATATTTTAAAAGTTTATTATTATAATCTAAATCAGTATCAACATAATTATATATTTCCCATGATACTTCATAATATTCTTCTTCGTTTTGTTCACTTTCTTTATCTTCTGTTTTTGCAAGAACAAACTTTCCAAAATAATTTTCAGATTTTCTATATATAATATTATTTTTATAATCAATATAACAAGTATCTTCCCATTCAGAATTATGAAAATATATTTCATTACATAAATAATAAATATTATCTTCTGTATTTTTAATAAATATTTCTGTATCCCAATTTTCCCATTTTAAGTACATTATATGGTTATTTTTTTCAAAAGTACCTTTTTCTTCACTAAAAGATTCTCTATAAAATGTTTTATTATTTATATTAAATATTATATTATCATCCCATTCTTTATGAAAAATTTTAATTTTTTTAATCATATTTATTTAATACACTATAATTTAATTATAAATTAAACATATCTATAAATATGTTTATATTTATAAAGATATTTATATAAAAAATCTTAAATTATTCATTAAAAAATAATTTTTCTTGTTCTTCTTTTTCATTTGTATATTCTAATTTTGTATAAATAATTTTGTATATTATATTCCAATTATATTCTTTTAATCTATAAAAAGCTTCTTTTGAATATATACGGTTTTTATCCATATGATAATTATAATTTATTTCTATAAAATTATCTAAATTATTAATTTTATTATATATAGATTTATTATGATTATTACTTTCATATATATTTATAAAATAAACTTTTAGCACTGGATTTAATTCTTTTATAATTTCAATAAACTCGCATATTTGGGATTCATTTTCAATTCCATATCGAATAAAAAATATTATATTTTCATTTTTAATATATTCAATTAAACGATGATATCTTCTTTTATATTTTTTAAAAAAATTATTTAATTCATCAACGGTATGGTCAACTTTTAAATCATGATGACTATATATTTTATCAAAATTACTAAACATTATTGTTCTTTTATTAGTATTATTTATAAAACTATTATTTTCATCTATACTTAAATAATTAATATCATTTTCTTTTAATCTTAATATTTGTAATATAGATGTAAAACTTATTTCTAAATAATCAAAAAAATTAGTTTTATAATTATTATTGTAAAATTTTTTTTTTATACAACATGCTATTGCACATGCCGGTCCAGCAATATTAGAAGAAAGCGATATAATTTTCATATATATTGTTCTATTATAAAAAATAATTTATAAATATAACTAATGAATAATATTTATCATTATATATGTTTTGACAATTCAAATAATGATTTATTTACATATCAATACTTTTCTATAAAATCATTAATTAATCAAGATAATCTAAATAATACTTTAAAAATTTATTTTCATTATTATGATGATAAATTATTAGAGGGATTATTATTCAATAAACTTAAAAATAATTTAATATTAGAAAAAATATTTTTTTATAGTAATGAAGAAAAATTATATTTAGAATCAGTATTAAAAAAATATGGAGGTGTTTATGTAGATTTTAAAACATTATTTATAAATATAAAAGAAGAAAAATATACTTTATACAGTAATTCAAATGAATTATCATCAGAATTAATTTTTAACGAAATTAATAATTATTCTTTTAAAGATTATTTTAATTTAGTGAATAACTATAATATTATTCATTTTGATGTAAATAATGATTTTTTAAAAAATATATCTATGAATTTTATTTTTAATAATATTACTATATATACTTTATTAATAAGATATATAATAGGTAAACCATATTATAATGTTAATATAGAAGAAAATATAGAACACATAAAAAAACTAGAAGAAAAATATAATCTTATAAATAATATTGATTATATTTTTTGGATAAACTTAGAAAAATCAAATGATAGAAAAGAAAATATGGTTAATATATTAAATAATTTCAAAATACCGAATATAAGAATAAGTGCTGTTGATGGTAATCTAATTTCAGATATAAATAAAACCTATTATTATTGTCAAGACCAATCCAGTGAATTTCCTAATTTTAGTAATAAAGAATATGCTGTTCTACTTTCACATTTAAATACTATTGAAAAGTTTTCTAAAATGGAACAATCCACATTAAAATATGAAATTGCATTAATATGTGAAGATGATTTATCAATTGATTTTATTGATTATTGGTCAAATGATTTAAAAACAATAATTGAAAATGCTCCATTAGAATGGGATATAATTATGTTAGGATATTTTTCATTAAATTTAGATAGAAAAGGTTTATATAATAAATGGTGTGGAGAATTTAGTGCAATATCATATTTAATAAATTATAATGGTGCGAAAAAATTATGTGAATTAAAAATTCAGAACGTAAAAAATAGTGCTGGAGTCTTTCGCAAGCTCCAGACTCCAGCGGATCCGCATCCGGGACAAGCCCTACTGGGAGCCGCTGAAAATGATAACAAACAAAATGACCAAGAATTATGGACATGTAATAAAGATGATTTAATGGTATCTGATAGCTATATATTTTCTAAATTAAATACTTATGTTTATAAATATCCTTTATTTACTTTTCCTGAAAATATTGATAGTACAATTCATCAAGACCATGTTCAATATCATATAATATATAAAAATAATAATTATATTACTTTGGAAAATATTTATGAAGAATATATATAGCCAATAATGATGCAGCGATGTCTATTGGTACCACAAATTATATTTTATTTATAGGGGTTGAAGGGTGTGCGTAGCAACTTGGTTCTCTGCTAATAATCCATAAATTTAAGTTCATAATTATCTTTTAAATAACATGGTGGAACTAAACAATATTTACCATGAATTCTATCATCAACTGAATATGTTCTATATTCAGTATTATGAACATGTGTTGTTATTATATCATAACATGGATTAGTCACTTTTAAACCGGAATCATGCATAACATTTGCAAAAATACTATCACATCCTAATGTTCCAAATGAAAAATTTATTTTATCTAAATCTACTTTTAATGGACTTTTAAATATCCATGAATCTTGTGAATCATTTCTTGGTTCATCAAAAAATTTAAATATATGTTTATTTCCATTTTTGTCTTCATCATATCGTAATAAAGCAAATAAATTATTTTCATTCAATCTATTTTTATCACATATTTTGGAAAGACTATTGTCAAAATATATATCACTATTTGATAATATGCATATACTTTCTTGTAAATTATTATTTATAAATTTAATTGCATCATTATATTTTAATTTATAATTTTTTTCATTTGTTATAATAACTTGTTCAATTTTTTTTTGATTAAATATGAAATCTAAATTAAATATTTCATTATTCAATAAATATATTTTTTCAATATAATTATTTTCACTATTTTTAATTAAACATCTATCTAATTCCTTCTGTCTATCTTTATTATCTGAAATATAATAAGTCGTTATTAAAATCATTATATATTTATATAAATATATATTTACGGTTTATTCTTTAAAACAATTTTATAGTTAATTATATATAATTTTATGAATGAGTTAAATTATTATCTATTATTTAATCCAGAATTAAAAAATTTAAATATAAATACTATAAAAAAACTATATAATAATGATTTAAAATTAAATGAAGAAAATGATAAAAATTTAAAAGTAATTTCATTAGAATCTTTTTTTAAAAAATATCCTAATTATAATAAAAAAAATTTAAATATACAAGAATTAGTATATTGGCATAACGAGAATTTACTTAAAAATATATCATATGAACAACCACTTTTTTCGAAAAATTATTTGAATGAAGAAAATATTGTTACTCCATTAGAAATAATAAATGAAAATATTATAAACACTGGAGTCTTTTGCAAGCTCCATCAGCCTGCAGCAAGTCCGCCAGAAATCATGCACAATCTCCCACAACCTTTCGGTAAGTCTTGCGAATTGGCCAAAGATTGTAGCGAAAACGGAAGTTTTCAAAATATGTCTTGTAACCTAATTGTTTCAGATGATTCTAAAAAAAAATTAGCACATATTTTCGTTCATTTTTTTGAAGTAGGTGGAGGAGAAAGATATTTATCTAAATTTAATAAATATAATATATATAATAATATTTTTCAAGAAACACTTTTTATTAAAAATGAAAAAAATAAAATAAAAACACTTTTTACTTTTAATTTGAATATTATATATTACGAATCGTATAAAGAATTAAATGAATTATTAATAAAAAATAATTTTGATATTATACTTGACCACCAACTTTATTGGTATAATATAGATATTGAAAAAAAAGTTTTTAATAATATAGAACCACTATCGATAATACGAATTATTCATGGAGTACCAATTCATTATGAAGATATTACATCACGAAATTTTTATTATTCTGTAGAATTATATATTGAAAAAGATAGTCATATATCATGGAATAATCATATTAAATTGTATCATAATCTAGGTATTCAGCGACTCCCGGATGCGGAGTCGCTTGACTTACCGAAGGTTGTTGAAGATATTAGAAATGATTATAATCTCATATTGTCAAATGAATTAAATGATATTAATATTGCTATTGTTGGTCGTATTGATTCAGAAAAAGTACCTATAAAATTTTTAGATCAATTAATTATTTTTATAAATCGAAAAAATAATGACAAAAATAATAACAAAAATAATGACAAAAAAAATTATATATTTAATTTTTATGGTTCATGTGATAAATCATATGAAAAATATTTTTTAAATAAAATAAATAATGAAGAATTTAAAAAAAATTATGACGAAGAATATAACGAAGAGAAAAAATATAAAGAAAAAAATAAAAAACTCATATATCATGGAATTATTAATCCAGAAAATGTTTCAACTATTTATTTAACTAATCAGATTTTATTACATCCTTCTAAAACTGAATGCGGTGCAACTGTAATATTAGAAGCAATGTCATATGGTTTACCTGTATTATGCAGAAATAATGGTGGATTGCCACATGCATTATCTGAAGAAAATAGAGATTTTTGTAAAGATATTAATCGAAATGATAAAGATTTTTTTGATAAATTACTAGAGTTAACAAATGATATAAATAAAGAAAGATTATTTAATCTTTTAATTAAAAAAAATAGATTAAAAGTAAGTTTAGAAAATAATGAAACAATAGTTTATCCTAAATTAATTCAAAATATTTATGATTTATCTTTAGTAAATAAATTGGAATCTATTCCAAATATAATTCATTATATTTTTGGATTGAAGTTACAAAATGAACCATTTTTATTTGTATATTATCTTTCAATTTATTCAAACATAATAATTAATAAACCGCATATAATATATTTTCACTATCAATATGAACCATATGGAATATGGTGGGATAAAATAAAACCCTATTTACATATGAATTATATTAACGCGGAAAATTTATATTGGGGTAAAAAAAAGATTAAGAAAACTGCACATAAAGCGGATAAATTACGACTTGAAATTCTATATAAATATGGTGGTATCTATATGGATATTGATACAATTTCTTATCAGCCTTATTTAGAAAAAATAAATAAATTTAATAAATATGATTTTATTATAGGAATACAAGAAGAAAATTATGGACCTAAAAAAATAACTTTATATTGTAATGCTATTTTATTTGCTAAAAAAAATAATATTTTTATTAAAAAATGGATGGATATGTATGAAGCATCATTTTTACCAAATGGGTGGTGTGAAGCATCAATTCATTTACCAACAAAAATATTTGATTTATTAAAATCAGAAGAAATTTCTAAAATAAAAATATTTAATAAACATGTATTTTATTATCCTTCATATGATGAAACTCATAAAATTTTCGAAGAAAACTCTGAACCAAATAAAAATTTAATTACATTGCATTTTTGGAATTCATATTCTTATAAATATTTAAAAAATATTAATGGATTTGAGTATATAGATACAAATAATTCATTATATAGCAAACTTATGAAAAATATATATGATAAAGCAGGGAACTCATAATGACTCATCATAAGCGATGCAAGAGATGCAAGAGAACGCAACCCTGTAACCCATCGTGTTTGATGAATAATTTAAAACTTCTTATCAGTTATTATAAGATTATTTCTTTATAGAGTCTTTTATAAGCTCTTGATTTATGGCTAAAAAATCGTAAATAAATAATGGGTTCCGAGTGGATAAAGAAAAAATATACAGAACCGCTGGACTAACTGAAGGTTGTTGGAGCTTGCGAAAGACTCTAAATAAAAATAAAAATATAAATAAAAATATAAATAAAAATATAAATAAAGTATAAATTAGTTAAATATCTAAATTTTTTTTGTTTATAAAACTATAAACAAAAAATGATTCAAAATTTATTAATCACTGGAGGTTGTGGATTTATTGGTTCAAATTTCATTAATTATTATTTCAATAAACATCAAACTGTCAATATTATTAATTTAGATGCAATGTATTATTGTGCAAATGAAAAAAATGTATCTGATGAAATTCGTAATTCCACTCGTTATACATTAGTTAAAGGAAATTTATGTTCAATTGATTTACTTAATCATATATTAAATACCCATAAAATTGATACTGTAATTCATTTTGCTGCCCAATCTCACGTAGAAAACTCGTTTGAAGATTCCCTAAAATATACCCATGATAATATATTAGGTACTCATACTTTACTTGAAAGTTGTCGTAAATATGGTAAGATTACTAAATTTATCCATATTTCTACTGACGAAGTTTATGGAGAATCGTTATTATCAGATGATGAAGAAAAAAAGAATGAACAATCTATCTTATGTCCAACAAATCCATATGCTGCTACTAAAGCTGGTGCAGAATTAATTGCTAATTCTTATCGTTATTCATTTAAGATGCCTATTATTATTACTCGTGGTAATAATGTTTATGGACCAAATCAATATCCTGAAAAACTAATTCCTCGTTTTATTGAATTACTTAAGAATAATAAGAAAGTAACTATTCAAGGGGATGGTTCAAATGTTCGTGCATTTTTACATGCATATGATGTAGCAAAAGCTCTTGATTTGATTTTAGAAAATGGTAATGTTGGTGAAATTTATAACATTGGAAGTGATGAAGATAAAGAATATACTGTTTTAGAAATTGCTCATATCTTAATTGAATTAATTAAAGGGTCAAAAGATTATAATGATTTTATTGAATATATTGAAGACCGTCCATTTAATGATAAAAGATATTATATCAGTAATGAAAAAGTAAAAGAGTTAGGTTGGGTTATTGAAAAAGATTTTATTGAAGGATTAAAAGAATTGCTTTAGCGCGGGAGTCTTTCGCAAGCTCCTACAACCTTCGGTAAGTCCAGCGGCTCCTCATCCGGGATATTCGATATCGGAAGACCAAAGGGATGGAGATATCCAAGCCCTACTGGGAGCCGCTGAAGTCATTGTATTATCATGATTTTTTAAATATTATAATTAACGATTTACTGTAGCCATATCCGGTTAGTCATTGGATTATTATTTTCAAATTTTTTTTAAAAATAATAAATAAAATCTACAGTAATTATTGTTAAATAAATATTAAAAAATAAAAAAAAATTTAAAAAAAATCAAGTGACTAACCGCGGGTAAATGGATAATTATTTTCAAAATATTTTTTAAAAATAATAAATAAATCTTTCAATAATCACTGTTATATAAATCTTAAAAAAATTTAAAAATATTTATCTAATTACCCACCGTTTCTAGCTAGTCTGCACGATATCTACTAGAAACTGACGGAAAGAAGGTTTCTATATATGAAACGAATCATAATCTGGTCCATACATTGAATCAAATATTTTCTTTTCTAAAAAATCAAAATCATTATATGTAACTGGACCAAGAATAGTTTTTACCATTCCTAATTTTATATTAGTTGATGGAATCTTTTGCAAGCTCCAACAACCTTCGGTAAGTGCAGTGGATATGTATCCGGGATTTGTCGAAATACTGGACGACTGATTGCGATACCGAAGGGAAAGTATCCAATCCCTTCTGGGAGCATCTGGAGTCTTTCGCAAGCTCCCGATTTCTGTCGAACTATCAATATATTTTTTTATATTTTTCTTTTGATAATATATTGCTTGTTTTTTTTTAGCTTTAACATCCTTTTTTTTGTGATGATTAATTTTATTATTATTTCTTCTTAAAATTAATTCAATATTACATACGTATCTGCACAACATTATTCTACATTCTGTACTTATTTTTCGACCACTTCCTCCAATATATATTTTATTTTCCAAAATATTTGAAACTAAATCTAAAGTATATTGTAATGTAGGATTTTCAAATAATTCATTTGCATGTAAAAAAAAATTATAGTAGTTAAGCAATAATGGTGCTTCTTCCAAGATATTATTATTTTCATTTTCTTGGATTGAAAAAGATGATTTCCACCAACAACTTTGTTCTTTCTTAAAATAATCAAATTTTTCTAAAAATATTTTAGAATTATCGATGAAATTTTTTGCCTTGAATAAATTTCCATATATATGTAAAATAATGGAATCATAAAGAATTTTATTATCATAATATGATTTTGTATAACTTCCGTTAATATAAGTAACAACTAAATAATTTAATTCAGTTATTGACAAAATTTTTTTATCATCATATAAAATATCAAATGTTTTTTCAATTATTTTATCAACTAAATTTCTATCATATTTTTGATAATTATGATGAGTTATGTATCTAATTTTTTTGATTAAATTTTCTTTTTTATCTATAGAATCAATAATATTTTCAGGAATTAAAATATGTTCCATCATACATGCTATTATATTTTCAAAAATATATATAATTTATATTTATAATATTATTTTAAATCAATTTTTTTAATAAAAAAATTAATTTAAAATATTGTATGGTGTCTTTCAGCGGCTCCCAGTAGGGCTTGTCCCGGATGCGGAGCCGCTGGAGTCTGGAGCTTGCGAAAGACTCCGCAAACTCCAGACTTCTGAAGAAATCATGCGAAAGACTCCACCCCAATATAATAGCTTTTTAAATTCTATCCAATAAAATATAAATTCGTTTATATTTATATATATATATATATTATTAAGAATATATAAATCCAAATATAAAAATGAAGTTTTTAGTCTATGGTGTAAATGGATGGATTGGAGGAAAAGTTTATAAATTACTTCAAGAAAAAGGACTAGAAGTCATTGCAGGAAATTGTCGTGTAAATGATGTTTCAAAATTAGAAGAAGAAATTTTGAGTGTGAAACCCACCCACGTAATTTCATTAATCGGTCGTACTCATGGTACATATAATGATAAAGTATATGGAACTATTGATTACTTAGAACAACCTGGAAAATTAGTAGAAAATGTTCGTGATAATCTTTTTGGGCCAATTGTATTAGGTTTATTATCTAAAAAACATGATTTCCATTTTACTTATTTAGGTACTGGATGTATTTTTGAATTTGATAAAGACCATCCTTTTGGTGAAGAAGTAAATGGATTTGATGAAAAATCATTACCAAATTTTTTCG
>TBL_comb47_HYPODRAFT_10003025_pt1 | contig 20274 bp, 20 predicted proteins | sample TroBogypolimnion_40_FD_10682 | JGI IMG/M metagenome (IMG submission 10682) | reverse complement strand
GAAGAGGTTTTCTGGCCCGACGAACACGACAAACAGCCCAATACACTTGACCTGATCAAAAGCAGAAAAGTCGAAATGGTGATCAATATTCCCAAAGATCATACAACAAGGGAGTTATCGAATGGGTACAGGATCCGCAGGAATGCGATCGATTTTAACATTCCGTTGATCACAAACGCAAGAGTTGCAAGTGCCTTTATCTATGCCATTTGCAAACTCGACCTTGATAATATTTCGATCAAAGCCTGGAACGAATATAAGTAGGGACGAAAAGCGGTGAAGGGAGACGGGAGAACGGAAACCGAAAAACAGAGACTGGAGGAGAAAAAAGATACCAGATAATGGCCCATCCTGTCAGGTGATTAAAATCTGCCTGACTGGATGGGTCTTTATCATAAGTTCAAATTGCATCGAATAAATTTCCCGCAGCTTTATCTGATTTGTCTCCTGCTTTAGCTGGTGAAGAACAGATTTTTTATTTTAATGGGTTTAGCCAAATATTATTCTTATTACTTATATTGAAATTAATACATCAATTGGGAAGACTTGTTAAGTCTTTAATTCTTGGAGTTTCTCGTTGGTTACACATCTGCTTCTTTTCCACGTAAATCTTTTATTAGCAATATTATCTATTCCCAATAATTTAATATCTCCATCTTTTCGATCTCGGTCCCTTCGTAATTGAACTCCCCAATCCCTTTCCCTTCCAAAAGTAATTCTTCTGGTCTTGTAATAATAATCTTTGGAACGGACCTTTTACAATTTTGACCAAACTGTCGTTGAAGTACCTTATTTGACACTTGCGTGCTAACTTTTTTTTCTGATGAATGTAGTTTGACATTCATAATTTCTTCTTCAAGGATGAAAATTCAAGGCTTATTTCTGATAAATTTGAGGCACGATTGTTCCTGTATAGTGCCGACTTCAAAACTTAAATGACATGTAAAGTGTTATTACCTTAAAAATGGAATGAAAATTCTGCTTACCGGGGCGACCGGATATATTGCTCAACGTTTATTGCCTGTTTTGCTACAAAACGGTCATGAAGTGGTTTGTTGTGTCCGCGACCGGTCACGGTTTAACCATCAGCGGTATCAATCCGAAAATGTCACGGTCATCGAAGCCAACTTCCTTGATGAGCAAGCTCTTCAACAAATCCCTGATGATATTGACATGGCTTATTATCTGATCCATTCTATGTCAACAAGTACTGGCGATTTTTCAAAAATGGAAGATGTATCGGCCAGAAATTTCAAATTGAAAATTGAGCAGACCAGGGCTATCCAGGTAATCTATTTAAGTGGGATTACAAATATCGAAAAGCTCTCCAAGCATCTCTCTTCACGAAAAAATGTTGAGGATATATTAAGGTCAGAGAAATATGCGCTGACAACACTTCGGGCTGGCATTATTATTGGGTCGGGTAGTGCTTCGTTTGAAATTATCCGTGACCTGGTCGAGAAATTGCCTGTGATCATCGGGCCTCGCTGGCTGGATACCCGCTCACAGCCGATTGCGATAAGGAATGTCGTCGAATACCTGATTGGGGTTCTCGATAATAAACAAACGTTTAACAACAGTTACGATATTGGTGGTCCGCGTGTCCATACCTATAAAGAAATGTTGCTTCGTTTCGCCAAAGTGAGGGGATTAAGACGATGGATTGGTGTAGTCCCTGTGATGACACCTCGGCTTTCGTGCTACTGGCTCTATTTTGTTACTTCAACCTCTTATTCATTGGCCAAGCACCTGGTCAACAGCATGAAAGTCGAAATTATCTGCAAGGAGAGCAACATTAATGAATTGATTGGCGGTATTAAGCTCATTGGGTTTAACAAAGCCATACAGTTGGCTTTTGGGAAGATTGAACAAAACCAGGTTTTGTCGAGCTGGAAAGATGCTTTGACAAGTTCTGTTCTGAACGACGGAATTTCACAACACATTCAGGTACCTGTTAATGGTTGTTACACAGATAAAAGCCAACTTGAAATCCAGAACAGCGATCGGGTCCTGCAAAATATTTTGTCGATTGGTGGAACAAAAGGGTGGTATTATGCCAATTGGCTCTGGAAAATGAGGGGCGCAATCGACAAATTGGCAGGAGGTGTTGGGTTAAGACGTGGAAGAAAAAGTCCTACAGAACTGACAGTGGGCGATTCGCTTGATTTCTGGCGTGTTATCATGGTAAGCAGGGAAGAGAAAAGGTTGCTTCTCTATGCCGAAATGAAACTTCCCGGCGAAGCCTGGCTTGAGTTCCGGATTATCAACGACAAAATATTGACCCAAACGGCAACTTTCAGGCCATTGGGTGTGTGGGGCCGGTTGTATTGGTTCTCCGTACTCCCTTTCCATGGTTTTATATTCCCGGGGATGATCAATAAAATTGCAAAAAGTTAATTTTTAACAAGTATAAACCTTATAATATATAGATAATGAACATTTTAAAATATAGTCCATCATTTTTGATTTGTCTTCTGATCCCATTGACAATTGGTGGCTTGTCGGGATATTCCACTAGTTCGGCCATCAACGATTGGTATGTGACCTTAAATAAACCATTCTTTAATCCCCCGAATTACCTTTTTGCCCCGGTTTGGACTTGTCTATACGCTTTGATGGGTATATCATTGTTTCTGGTTTGGAAATCGCCTAAAGGAAAACTTCGCAACAAAGCAATCGTAATTTTTTCAGTCCAGATCATTTTGAATTTCTTCTGGAGCCTTTTGTTTTTTAATCTTAGAAATCCGGGAATGGCACTGATTGAAATTGTCATGTTATGGACAAGTATCCTGCTGATGGTTCTGTTTTATCGTCGCATCAGTAAGCTTGCCGGATATCTCCAGGTCCCTTATTTACTCTGGGTCACGTTTGCTTCGGTTCTCAACACTGCCATCTGGTATTTAAATTAATCAGACCCATGCCTGTATATACTTTGCGCCAAACTCAGAAAGTCCCATCTACGATGGAAAAAGTATGGGATTTTATTTCAGATCCCGGTAACCTGAAAAACATTACACCTGGTTATATGGGTTTTGACATTACAACTAAAAATCTACCTGATAAAATGTATCCCGGAATGATCATTGGTTATCAGGTCAAGCCACTCCTGGGTATAAAAACAACATGGATTACAGAAATAACCCATATCCGTGAATTGAGCTATTTTGTTGATGAACAAAGGGTAGGCCCTTATAAGATGTGGCATCACCAACACTTTATCGAACCGGTTGAAGGAGGTGTTTTGATGACAGATATTGTTGATTATCGGCCACCCTTAGGATTTCTTGGGGCAATTGCCAATACATTGATGATTAAGAAGCAGTTAAATACGATTTTTAGTTTCAGGACCAAAAAACTTGAAGAGTACTTCGGAAAATTCAAATGAGTCCCATTTGATCATTTCTTTTGACTGCAAAAACATTTACAGATGAAATTAGTTTATTGCACCCTTATTTTATTGATTTCGTGTAACCTCTCTTTTGCTAAAAATGCAGAAAGACAAATAGGTACAGAGGATTCAGGTCGGGTATATCATGACAAACCCAATACAGAGGTTTTAAGGATTCTTACTTACAATGTCCGTAACTGTTCGGGCATGGATGGGAAAACTGATTATAGCCGTGTTGCCGATGTGATCACCGCAATCCATCCTGAAGCAGTCGCTTTGCAGGAACTTGATAGTGTAACATCCCGGAGTAATGGATCTGACGTATTAAAAGTGCTGGCAAATAAGTGCCTGATGAACTATATCTATGGTGCGTCTATTCCCTATAAGGGAGGCAAATATGGGATCGGGGTACTTTCACGCGAAATGCCACTAAAAACTTCTTTTGTGCCTTTGCCGGGAAGGGAAGAAAAGAGGGGGTTGTTGATTGCCGAATTTTTAGATTATGTGTTGTTTTGTACTCATTTTTCGTTGACTGAGTCCGACAGGCTTGCCTCAGTTAAAATCATTAACCTAAAAGTACATGAATTTCAAAAACCAGTCATCCTGGCCGGTGATTTTAATGCATCTCCATCTTCAAATGCAATCAATTCATTATCTGGAGAATGGATTAATCTGAGTGGCAAAAAGCCAACTTTCCCTTCCAACCAGCCCGTTGAATGTATCGACTATGTCTGGGGATTTAGTTGCTGTAACCAGCACATTCAGGTGATAAAACAAGAAGTAGTGCCTGAAAAAATGGCTTCAGATCATCGCCCCGTCTTTGTAGATATCAGGTTAAAATGAAAGTTAATTTAAACCTGATATACAGCAATCGCTTGCCTCGCTGAACGGTAAAAAAATTAATGCTTTAACTTCAATTTTATGTAATATTTTGACCAACTTCGTGACTTAATAATAAAATAGAATCCTGTATGTTTCTGGAACGTGTTTACGAAGGTAAAAATGATATTGGCAGATGGGTGGCTATGATCGTCATTCTGGTTATTGTCACCGAATTAGTGGGTGGGATACCCCTTGGCGTTATGATGTTTCTGAACATGTCAAACAATCCCGATCTTGAACCTAACCTTGAAAACCCATATGATTTAACAGCTTATGGAATCACTCCGCTTACTGGTTTCGTTTTGATGATCATCCCTTTTATTTTGGGATTGGTTGCTGTTTTGCTTTTGATGAAACCTGTTCACGAAAGATCATGGCTTTCGTTGTTGACCGGCCATATTCATTTTCGGTGGAAAAGGTATTTCTGGGGGGCTGGGTTATGGCTTATACTACTGGGAACCTATGCCCTTGTGGCGACATTNAGCGGAGTACAGAAAAATGAACTGCAGTTTGACCCAAACACTTTTTTTACGCTGATCATTTTTTCATTGGTTCTTTTACCCTTTCAGACNGGGTTCGAGGAGATACTGTTCCGGGGATACCTGATGCAGGGGTTTGGGTTGTTGTTCAAATACAAGTGGATCGCGTTATTGATTACATCGCTGCTTTTTGGGGCATTGCACTATTTTAATCCTGAGGTAAAAGAGTTCGGCACCTGGATCACGATGCCGCAATACATTTGGTTTGGCATCTTTTTTGGAATTTGTGCGCTGATGGACGATGGACTTGAATTGTCATGGGGAGTCCATACAATCAACAATATATTTTTGTCTGTTATTTTCACACAGGATTCAAGTGCATTGCAAACGCCTGCCCTTTATCGGATTACGGATTTTAATCCGGGTATCGATTTAATTGCACTGTTTATTCTTACCTTAATTTTTATCTTTCTGGCCTATAAAAAATTCGGGTGGAACTCCTGGAACAATTTGTTTTCAAAAATTGATCCACCCGAAATAACCGAAGATGACCAACCGGAATACAATGTGAATGAATATGATGAGTACGAGATGGATGAAGAGAATTGATCACTTAACTTATATTTATAATGGAATTATTTTCAGCAAGGGAAGTTTCAAAAACCTATGCCAGTCATCAGGCATTGACGAAAGTCTCAATTTCAGTTGAACAAGGGACTATTTTTGGATTGCTCGGGCCAAACGGTGCTGGCAAAACGACACTGATCAGGATCATTAATCAGATCACAGCGCCTGATAGCGGTACGATCTGGCTGAACGGACACCCTTTGAATAGCGATGATGTCTATAAAATTGGGTATCTGCCCGAAGAACGTGGTTTGTACAAAAAAATGAAAGTCGGGGAACAGGCGCTCTACCTGGGACAGTTAAAAGGACTGTCTAGGCGTGATGCAATGAAGGAACTAAAAATCTGGTTCGAGAAGTTTGAGATTACTGCATGGTGGGACAAAAAAGCGATGGAACTTTCAAAGGGAATGCAGCAAAAGGTCCAATTTATCTGCTCGGTACTTCATCGGCCCAGTCTGTTGATTTTTGACGAACCTTTCAGCGGGTTTGACCCGATTAATGCCGACATCATAACACGAGAGATCCTTCAAATGAAAAAAGAAGGGGCAACAATTATTTTTTCTACCCACAATATGGAATCAGTTGAGCAGCTTTGCGATCATATTGCCTTGATTGATAGGTCAAAAAAAATTCTCGATGGTGCAACCCAGCAAATCAGGGAAAAATACAAATCGAACATTTACGATATTAATTATCGTGGTGAATTTGATATTCAGAACCATGAAATGGCCAGAAAGTACAATATTCTGAGCGACCATAAAAATGGGAATGTGAACAAGCTAAGTATCCAATACCTCGATGGAAGCAGTTCCAGGGAACTGATCCGTGACCTTGTGGAACATGTCGAAATTGTCTCGTTCAACGAGGTAATCCCCAGCATGAATGAAGTTTTTATTAAAGTTGTTAAACAAAACGCCTAATTATATAGCCATGCATAAAATCATACTGATACTTAAAAGGGAATATTCAACCCGGGTTCAGAAAAAATCGTTCATTGTTTTGACACTGCTGATGCCGATCCTGATGGCTTCATTGATGATTCTACCAGCTTATTTCGCTTCAATGGACGATAAGGAGACCCGGACTATTGCTGTTTATGACGGTTCTGCCATTTTTCTTGGACGGATGGAGAGTACCGAATTCACAAAATTCAGGTTTATCCCACAAGACGAGTATAATAAAGTCAAGGAAAACGTCAAAGGCTCTAAATACTATGCACTGTTAATCATTAACCCCAATTTTGTAACCACCAATTCTGTTCAGATCATTTCAGGCAGTAATATTCCCTATGACCTGAAATCGCAGATTAAAGATAAAATTCAGTCTGTGATCGAAAAGGATAAAATGGCCGATGTAATTAAACAAACGGCAATCCCGGATCTCGAAAAACGAATTGAAGCGACCCGGGTCAGGATCAATGTCGAAACAATTAAAGTTGGTGAAAGTGGGGAAGCAAAAAAGAGCTCTACCGAGATCGGAATGGTTGTCGGATATGTTTTTGGATTCCTGATTTATATGTTCATCTTTATTTATGGCGGAATGGTCATGCAGGGGGTAATGGAAGAGAAGCAAAGCCGGATCGTGGAGGTCATCATTTCAAGTGTTAAGCCATTTCAATTGATGATGGGCAAAATAGTTGGGATCGCTCTTGTCGGTCTGACCCAGTTTGCGATTTGGGTGTTGCTCGGGTTTATCATTTTGTCTGCCTCAAGAAGCTTTTACCCAGGCGCATCCCATGCTCAACAGGCACAGGATATTATGGCCCAAAATCAGGAAATTGTGCAGCAAGTGAATCCTCAGCAGGTAGATCAGATGCAGGAGGTCTTTTCATTGATCGGTACGATCAATTTTCCGCTGATTATTTGTTGTTTCTTTTTCTTTTTCATCGGTGGTTACCTGTTATACAGCTCAATGTTTGCGGCTGTTGGTTCGGCTATCGATACCCAGGAAGATGCCCAGCAGTTCATGCTTCCGATCATGCTTCCGATTATTCTGTCGATTATGGTGATGATGAGTGCCATCAAAAGTCCTGAAGGACCTGTCGCCTTTTGGTTTAGCATTATCCCGTTCACATCACCGGTTGTGATGATGGCCAGGATACCATTTGGGGTGCCAAACTGGCAATTGGCCTTGTCGATGTTTCTGATGGTTATTACTTTTGTCGGTATGGTTTGGGTATCATCGAAAATTTACCGGACAGGAATTCTGATGTATGGTAAGAAACCTTCATGGAAAGAGATCGGGAAATGGCTGATGTATAAGTCTTAATTTGATGCAAAGAAATTGAATTCATAAATTTGGGTGAATAGTTTTTATAGATGGGCAAGGCAGGAAACCTGATGTGTTTCCTGCCTTTTTTAGGAAGACGTTACCTTATTGATCTGTTTTTATTTTTTGACCTTTTCCATGAAAAGGCTGTTGTTCACACCCAGAATAAAATAGGGATCTTTAGATCCCATTCTTTTCATCACCACCCAAAATGGTTTATTCAGTTCAAAGTGCCTTGGATGCACACCCGGATCGAAGGAGACTGGTTCAGGTATAATTATACCTACATTTTCGGCTTTGGCCCCTTTTTCATCCAACGTAAAAATGATGTTTTCAAACATCTGCCCAATTCTGAAATTTTCATAACCATCATTCGCCAGTTGTTTGTTAATTAGCTCAATATAATCCCGATGATGATCGAGATTTAGTTTGGGCGCTACAAAATTGTCAACACTTTCCAGATAATCAGGTTCCTTTTCAAGGTTCTGGTTAATCGTGTTGATCACCATTTCAGGATCGGTCATTTTGTATCCTTTGGCCAAAATCAGCTGGTCACTATCCTCTTTCAGTTTCAAACAGACAATAAAGCGTTCATCACTGTTGTATTTTATAATTCTTACGTTGTTCCTTTCCTTGTGTTTCCAGGCATAAAATCCCATAACTTGTTCGCCTTCAAATGTCGTCTCAGTTTCAGTAAATGGAATCGGATAAAAAACCATTTTTGAAAAATAAGCATAAGCTATCATATCCCGGTCACCAAAATTGCCGGCTAATCCGGAAAAACTTTGGGATGGAAATCTTTTGCTGGTTTCCTTGTTTATCTCATCTGCTGTTTTCTGACCAAAACCGCTCTTGATGTAGTAGCTTTTCAAATCAAGATCTTTTTTCGTAAAAGAGGAGTTGTTGAACTGGTTTACCAGGGAAAGGGCAACTGGATCAGTAGTTACTGTTTTAATCTTATCCTTTATCAGGTTCGTTGTTAGCTCGTTCCATGCAAGGTTCATCGCTCCTCCCCAAACATAGTTTCCACTAGAGTAACTTCCGGAATATTGAAGAGATTCCGGAACTGTTGTTGTTGCAGCGACATCAATATTCTGACCAGTGGCTGTTTGGCTATAGATGATTAGTAAAACAAAAACTGACTTGGATAATTTGAAGGAGTTCATATTTATAAATTGATATTCAATACTTTTAATCCAAATTCCTTTTACGTTGATAAAGAATAATAAGTTTCATTAACCGTGATTGGAAATCAATCGGAAACATATTTTGCAATGCAAGCACTTTCTTTATACCTTGCACCAATAATCAAGATATTCGAACCATGCTCCGGTATGCAGTAATCGATATAGGAACAAATACGTGTAATTTATTAATTGCCAATGTATTATTGGATGGATCATTTGAAACGGTTTACGACCGCAAATTGCCTGTCAAGCTTGGTCGGGGTGGGATCCATAAAGACATTCTGCAGCCTGATGCCATTGAACGTGGATTAAACGCACTTGTTCTCCATTCGGACACAATAAGGGATTACGATGTTCAAAAAGTTAAAGTTGTTGGAACTTCAGCAATCAGAGGTGCGACCAATAAAGGTGATTTTATCACAAAAGTAAAGGAACTACTGGGTTGGGAGATTGAAATTTTGGATGGAGAATTAGAAGCTTCGTTAATATTCAGAGGGGTAAAGTTGTCATTGCCGGATGGTATCGGTAATTATCTGATTGTCGATATCGGAGGAGGTAGTACGGAATTTATCCTCGCCAACAACAGCAATATTAACTGGAAACATAGCTTTAATATTGGTATTGCCCGCACACTCGAAACGATACCGGTATCTGATCCGGTTACACCAGCTGAAATCCTAAAATTGGAACATTGGTTCGATGGACATTTACAGGAATTGTGGAAAACGAGCACGCTTCATCGGCCTCAAACGCTGGTGGGTTGCTCAGGAGCCTTTGATACTTTTATGGATATTAATGAAAAAACATTGCCTGATGTTCGTTTAAGGGGGGTATCTGATTTTCCGATAAACGATTTTTTACTGATCCACAAAAAATTGATCGGGACCAACCATGAAACAAGAAGTCGAATGGATGGAATGGACCTTTCACGCGTGGAGATGATTGTCGTCGCATCGGTTTTTACCCGGTTTATTCTTGAAAAGCTACAGATCCGTAAACTGATACATACACACAATGCCCTCAAAGAGGGTGTCATGGACAGATTAATTTATAATGAATATTAATTCAAAAGAATGGCAAAGATTTTAGTCATTGATGACGAAAGGAGTATCCGCAATACACTTAAAGATATTCTTGGTTTTGAAGGTTATTCGGTCGATGTTGCCGAAAATGGATTGGCAGGCCTTGAATTGGTGAAACTTTCTGATTTTGATATTATCCTCTGTGATATCAAAATGCCTGAAATGGATGGAATTGAAGTTTTGGAAAAAATCATGGAAATAAAACCTGAAACAACCGTCGTGATGATTTCAGGGCATGGCAATATCGATACGGCAGTAGAAGCGATTAAAAAGGGTGCTTATGATTTTATTGTTAAGCCGTTGGATTTGAACAGGCTACTGATCACAATCCGCAATGCAGGCGATAAAACGATCCTGGTAAAGGAGACAAGGGTTTTAAAGCAAAAAATCAGCAAGCGTTACGAAATCATTGGGGAATCACCGCAAATCAGGAAGGTCCTTGAGATGACTGACAGGGTTGCACCTACCGAAGCCAGGGTACTGATTACCGGTGCAAATGGTACAGGGAAAGAGTTGGTAGCCCATCGTTTGCACGAATTGTCAAATCGTTCTGAGGCTCCGTTTGTGGAAGTCAATTGTGCAGCGATCCCTTCCGAATTGATTGAAAGCGAACTGTTCGGCCACGAAAAAGGGGCATTTACCTCCGCTGTTAAACAGCGCAAGGGTAAATTTGAACAGGCTGATGGCGGGACTTTATTTCTTGATGAAATTGGGGATATGAGTTTTACTGCACAATCGAAAGTATTGCGGGCCCTACAGGAAAGTATCATTACAAGAGTAGGTAGCGATAGTCCGATTAAAGTAAATGTAAGGGTAATTGCTGCCACCAATAAAGATCTTGCCGATGAGATCAAGAACGGCAATTTTCGTGAGGATTTGTACCACAGGCTCAGTGTAATCCTGATTCATGTCCCACCCCTGGAAAGCAGGAAAGAAGACATCCCGTTATTGGCCAGTCACTTTATTGAACAGATATGCTACGAATACGGACAACCTCCAAAAGAAATCGAGAATGACGCCATTGAGGAATTGAGAAACAGGAACTGGACCGGTAACATCCGCGAATTCCGCAATGTCATCGAAAGGCTGATTATATTGTGCGATAAAACAATTACCTTACAGGACGTAAAACTGTATGCACCTGGAAATGAAATTCAGTCATAGGATAAAGTTTTTCAATTCAAAGCTTCAGTGGACCAACTTCATAATATCTGCGTTTTACCCAAAATTGAAATCAAGCGAGTTGTGCTGAAAACCAGTTTATTCCGGGAGTTTTCAACAACCTATACAATTCCTTGTTGTTTCTTGTTTTTTGTAAATTACTCTATGTTAATCATATAACCCAAATAACTTATTAACAAATTGTTTATAACCTAGGTTGATGTAACGTTTATATAAAATCTTATAAATGTTTGCATCTGGTAGTCGTTCCAATGTATCTTTGGGATATCAGGTCAGCGATAAAAGGTTACTTTGAAGTAGTGGAGACGGGAACAAATTCTTAGCTGAATGGTGAACCGGCTCAATCAGACCTTCGGGTTTGCGCAACGGAAGAGTCAGAGTTTGGACACGACAAGGAAACTTGATCATCCAGTTAACCCGAAAAAACGCTAGTCGTTCATTTAAAGGTTGAGTTAGAGACAGGGGAAAAAGGAAACGAAAGTTTTTGAGTAAGCCCCGAGGGGAGAATTCAAAGCTGAAAAGCCTGAAATGTCCCATGTTGCAAGGATCCAGATCGCAAGAGATGAACTTCGCAATGTTCTGAAAAACACTCCGTCCAGGAAGGAGGACCGAAAGGTCGACCGAAGGGACAGCAGTAAGGTAGTGCTGTAAAAGGCATGGCCTGAAAGCAATGGGTTGCAAAAACAAAAGTCACAATGCCTTGGCAGGAAAGACTGTTAATGTGGCCAACCATGAAAACCGTAGCCTGACGTCAACGTTAAAGAAATTTATCGGAAGACGAAATGGGAACAACTCCAAAAGGGTGGTTCCCATTTGTGTTTTATACCCCTACCCATCATGTTGTATTCCTTGTTAAAGCCAATATTTGATTTTTTCCAATTTAACGATTTTTTAAGTTTTGGATTTGAATAGATTAACCCCAAAGCCAAAAAACTTTGTACTTTTGCATAAAATATAATGATTTAAATACCATGGATAACATACAAATTGAAGTCACAAAACGGTTGTTGGCCATTGATACAATAAAAATTCAGCCCGATACTCCTTTTACCTGGGCATCCGGTTGGAAAGCACCGATCTATTGCGATAATCGTAAAGTTTTGTCGTATCCGGAGACACGGACTTTTATTTGTGATCAATTTGTTGCACTGATTCGTGAAAAATACCCCGACGCCGAAGCAATTGCCGGTGTAGCCACGGGTGCCATTGCCCATGGTGTTTTGGTTGCCGAAAGGTTACAACTGCCATTTATTTATGTCAGGTCAAAACCTAAGGGTCACGGACTCGAAAATCTTATTGAAGGGGATATTCAGCCTGGAACAAAGGTTGTTGTCATTGAAGACCTGGTCTCGACAGGTGGAAGTTCACTAAGTGCGGCCGAAGCAGTGCGGAATTATGGGGCTGAGGTTCTTGGAATGTTGGCCATTTTCTCCTATAATTTTCCTGTTGCCGCAAAAAATTTCCATGAGGCAAATATTGAGCTGACAACTTTAAGCAATTATAATTTGTTGTTAAAATTGGCTTACGATTCGGGCGATATCAATGACATTCAGCTTGAAAGCCTGAATAACTGGCGCAAAAGCCCTGAAACATGGGGGAAATAGGTCCTCCTGCGGATATTAAGGATCTTTTTGAGGATGGTTTTTCATGTGAAATCCATCCTTTTTATGACTAAAAAAAATGGGAACAGAAAAATATATTAGTGAGGTAAAGGTTATTGAGGCGCCACATCATGTTGTATATAACCGATTGTCTGACCTTGAAAATCTTGTTGAGTTATTTGATCCCCTAAGGCTGAATGACCTTAAAAAGAATTTTCCAAATGCACCGGATATTAAGCTGGATAATTTTCGTGCTACATCCGATGAATGTAGTTTTACGATCAGCCCAATCGGGAAAATTGGTGTCAGGATTATCGAACGGGAACCGTCAAAGCTGATTAAACTTTCAGGCAGCCAGACTATTCCTTTTCAGTTTACATGTTGGATTCAACTTCTGCCAACCGACGAAACAAACTGCAAAGTTAAAATCACATTGCATGCAGAACTGAACACGATGATTAAAATGATGGTCGATAAGCATCTGAAAGAAGGCGTAAACCGTATTGCAGATGCCCTGACCAAGATTCCGTATTAAAGTTGTCTCTATTTGAATGATACTTCCTTGAATTGATAGGTCCTTATCGCTCCTGTTGTTGTTTCGATGCGCAATCTGCCAAATCGGTCAACCCCAAGAATCCTTCCTTCAAAGTCGCCGGTTTTATCACCATAGGATGATTGAAGACCCCGTTGATAAAGCATCTGGGTGTAATCTTTGTCAATCTGGTTAAACTCTCCGTTGATCAATTGATGGTATCTTTCATTTATTCTAAGACAAATTTCAGGTAAAATTTCGTGAAGATTGTATTTTTCCCCGGTCACCTGACTGAGTGAAATCGGGTTTGGTGCATCGCTTTTAAATACTTTCTGGTTGATATTCAATCCGACTCCTACGATGCAGGTAGAGATTTTATTGATCCTGACAGAATTTTCAATCAGTATTCCTGCAATTTTCCTTTTCCCGACGTAGATATCATTGGGCCATTTAATCATCACATTTTCTGTTTTGTCCTTTAAAAAGTCAGTAACTCCTAGTGAGATTATTTTGGAAATTTCAAACTGGTTTGTGATTTCTAAAAATTCGGGGTAAATGATTATACTGAATGTCAGGTTTGTATTGGGTTCGCTTTCCCATTTGTTGGATACCTGGCCCCGACCGTCAACCTGACTGTTCGCAACAAAAACAGTGCCTTCAGGCAGACGATTTGTCAGTAGCTGCTCTGCGGCATAATTATTGGTTGATCCTATTTCCTGGATGCGTTCAATGTACGATCCGATGATAATGTTCATCTTTACATTTCTAATATTGAGTGTTCAAAGTAAAAAATATTATTTCAAAAGATTACCGCACTTCTTATTAATTATTCTTACAGACAAAAAATTATCTTTGTACTTTAAATTCTCTCTATGGTTAATCCTGCCACTATAAATGGTCCGGTCGGTCTGATTGATGCAATTATTGAAGGTATTCGGCGTAAAAAGGGGCTTGAGATCGTTGATATTGATTTACAGGTTATTCATAATACAGAATGTGACCATTACATTATATGCCATGGGACTTCAAATACGCATGTTGATGCCATTGCACATTCAGTAGAGGAGACAGTTGAAGAATTGCAAAATGAACCAGTATGGCATTGTGATGGTTATAGCAATGCAAAATGGATATTGCTTGATTACGTGAATATAATGGTGCATATCTTTCAGGAACCCATTCGCAGGTTATACGATCTTGAAAGTTTATGGGCCGACGGGTTAATTTATAATATGGATGTTGACATTTAATTGATTATGGCTGATATAGATACAAAAAAAAGTAATGGGAGTAACACCCCTAAATCGAATAAAAAGATTCCAAACGGAACGAAAATGAACCCCAAATTTAATCTCATTTACGTTTATGGTTTTTTGCTGCTTGCCTTTTTTGCCATTGAGTATTTTACTTCAAATGGCGCTCCGGTTGAGACGAGCTGGCAGGAAGTGAGGAACACAATGTTAAAAAATGGAGATATTGACAAAATCGTGGTGGTCAATAAATCGCAAGCCGATATCTTCCTGAAAGAGGCTGCTTACGAAAAATATAAAAGTAAACTTGATCTTGGATTTGGATCACCTGCAAAAATAGGCCCTCATTTTTTCTTCACAATCGGATCGGTCGATGTTTTCGAAAAAAATCTCGAAAATTCTTTGGCTGAGTTTGGCGAAAAATCGAAGGTTACCTTAACCTACGAGGTGCGCCATGACTATTTTAGTGAAATATTGAGTTGGTTGTTCCTGCCTCTGGTGCTAATTGCTGTTTGGTTCTGGATTTTCAGGAGGATGAGCAAAGGCGGTGGTGGCGGTGGCAATATTTTTAATGTTGGAAAATCACAGGCGAAGATCTTCGATAAAGAATCGCGTGTAAGTACTACATTTAAAGAAGTCGCCGGACTTGCCGAGGCAAAACAGGAGATCGAAGAAATTGTCGAATTCCTTAAAAATCCCGAACGTTATACAAAGTTAGGGGGTAAAATTCCTAAGGGGGCATTGCTCGTAGGGCCTCCAGGGACTGGCAAGACATTGTTGGCCAAGGCAGTAGCTGGTGAGGCAGATGTCCCTTTTTTCTCAATGTCAGGTTCTGACTTTGTGGAAATGTTTGTTGGTGTTGGGGCCAGCCGTGTTCGCGATTTATTCAAACAGGCAAAAGAAAAATCTCCATGTATTGTATTTATTGACGAAATTGATGCAATAGGACGTGCCAGGGGAAGAAACCCAAATATGGGTTCAAACGATGAGCGTGAAAATACATTGAACCAACTACTTACAGAAATGGACGGTTTTGACACCAATTCCGGAGTCATTATTCTTGGAGCGACCAACCGCGCTGATATTCTTGACAGGGCTCTGATGCGTGCAGGTAGGTTCGACCGCCAGATCCATGTGGAATTGCCGGATGTGGTTGACCGTAAGGAAATCTTTATGGTTCATCTTCGTCCGCTTACATTATCGGAGGATGTGAATGTCGGTTTTCTTGCCAAACAAACCCCTGGCTTTTCAGGGGCTGATATCGCTAATGTTTGTAATGAAGCGGCATTGATTGCTGCACGTAAGCAGAAACTGAAAGTTGAAAAACAGGATTTCCTGGATGCGGTTGACCGTATCGTGGGTGGACTTGAAAAAAAGAATAAGATCATCACGGCCGATGAGAAAGCAATCATCGCCTATCATGAAGCTGGACATGCTACAGTAAGCTGGTTGCTCGAATATGCCCACCCACTTGTAAAAGTGACCATCGTACCACGAGGTAAGGCTTTGGGTGCAGCGTGGTATCTTCCTGAGGAGCGCCAGATTACCACAAGCGAACAAATGCTTGATGAGATTTGTGCCACATTGGGTGGCCGGGCAGCAGAAGAGCTGGTTTTTTCAAAAATATCTTCGGGTGCACAGAATGACCTTGAAAAGGTAACAAAGACAGCTTACTCTATGGTCTGTTATTTTGGGATGAGCGAAAAGGTGGGTAATGTAAGTTACTATGATTCGTCAGGCCAGAGTGATTACAGTTTTAACAAACCTTATAGCGAAAAAACTGCAGAATTGATTGATTCAGAGATCAATGACATTATTAAAAAAGCTTTTGTAAGGGCAAAGGATATTCTAGTGAAAAATTCGGCAGGGCATAAGAAACTGGCTGACTTATTGCTGGAGCGGGAGGTTATTTTTACCGAAGATCTTGAAAATATATTTGGCCAGCGCCCGTGGGGTAAAAAGAGGGAAGAAGAGAACACTTCCATCCACCCCGTTGACCAACCAACTGATTTGGAAGCAGAAGTTTTAAAAGGATAACTTTATATCTATGGAAAAAGGGTGGAAGAACATTTTAAATTCTAGTGATGAGTACCTTGTTACAATGGCAAGAGACCTCCTGCAAGATGAAGGCATTGAATCGGTCGTGATCAATCATAAGGATTCATCCTATATCATCTTTGGCGAATATGAATTGTATGTTCGGGAATTGGATGAACAGAAAGCGGCGATCATTCTTGAACAGATTAATAAAGGAAGGAATTGAAAGAGCTACGCGCCCGGACCATATGGGGACTTGTTTTTGCCACTTCGCTTGCTGGGGCAATACTGATTGGATCCTTTACCTTTGCAGCTCTTTTTTTAACACTCTCGGTTTTTGTACTCCGGGAGTTTTATTGTTTATGCAAAAAAGCTGGCTATTCTCCACAGCTCTATCCGGGACTAGTCACTGGTACAGCAATTTTTTTTGTATCATTTCTGGTTGCAGGACATTATATTCCGGTCAGATTCTTTTTGTATCTTTTACCTCTCCTGTACGTCATCACTGTTATTGAACTTTTCAGGAAAAAGAAGAGCCCAATCGTCAATATTGCGCTTACGATTTTTGGGATTGTTTATGTCACGATCCCATTTTCTATCCTCAATTTTCTTGGGTTTCCGTCTAACGAAGATCAACCGGTTTATACGAATGTTTTGTTAATTAGCCTATTTCTCTTTGTATGGGCCAGTGATTCAGGTGCTTACCTTTTTGGTGTCAGATTTGGAAAGCACCGTTTGTTTGAAAGGATATCGCCCAAAAAATCGTGGGAAGGTCTATTTGGTGGAGTTGTTGCCGCTTTGTTCGTTGCATGGTTGCTAACGTTTGTTTTTCATCAGTATAGTTTTAAATTGATGGGGATTATGGCAATTATCGTCGTGATTTCGGGCACTCTGGGTGATCTGATTGAGTCAATGATTAAACGGAGCATCGGAATAAAGGATTCTGGCAAATTTATGCCGGGTCACGGTGGACTTCTTGACCGATTTGATAGTATCCTTCTGGCATCACCTGCAATTTATTTTGTACTTCAATTTTTTAGCTGAAGATTATTTGCTTAATTTTGTGCGACAATAGTTAAACTTATGAGAATTCACAAAGAAGGTTTCCTGGTTATTGCGGTCGCATTTATTATCTGGCTGGCACTGAACATCCTTGTTGGAATGACTGGTGAAATTTATTTTCGCTGTTTTACATTCCTTGCAACAACGCCACTTTTGGTTTTCGTTATCCGGTTTTTCCGGTACCCTCATCGTTCGATCAAATTGAAACCGGAAAGTGTCTTGTCGCCTGCCGATGGGCAGATCGTGGCAATAGAAGAGACTGTCGAATCGGAATATTTTCACGATATCCGTTTGCAGGTTTCAGTATTTATGTCTGTTAACAATGTACACGTTAACTGGATTCCTGTTCCTGGGTTTGTGAAGTATTTTAAACATCACAGTGGACATTTTATGGCAGCATACCTACCAAAGTCATCAACAGACAATGAAAGGGCCACTACAGTGATCGAAATGGCCGACGGTACAGAAATTCTTGTCAGGCAAATTGCCGGAGCTGTAGCTAAAAGGATTATTTCCTATCCAAGAGTAAATTCAAAGGTCAACCAGCAAAATGAATTGGGTTTTATCAGATTTGGCTCTCGCGTAGATCTGTTCCTGCCGGTTGGCACTAAAGTTTATGTTGATCTATGTCAGCTTGTTACGGGTAGTCAGACTGTCATTGCTGACCTGAAAAATTAGTTTCCCGATGATCCGCAAGAATCTTCCCAATTTCATTACCTGCCTGAATGTTGTATCAGGGAGTTTGGCTGTAGTTTTTGCCGTTAAGGGTCAACTTACATTGTCGGTAATATTCATTATTGCGGCTTCAATTTTTGATTTTTTGGATGGAGTAGCGGCACGGTTGCTTAAAGCCTATTCCCCAATGGGGAAAGAGCTTGATTCGCTGGCTGACCTGATTTCATTTGGCCTTGCTCCCGGTATGTTGATGATGGTCATGCAGGAATATGCCCTTTTTGGTGTAAATGTACGGGCCGAAAACTTTATCGGTTTGTCATTCTTCGAGGTCTTTTGTATATCTGCATCATTGCTTATTCCTGTCTTTTCTGCTCTTCGGCTTGCCAAATTCAACATCGACACGAGGCAAACCGATTCCTTTATTGGATTGCCTACGCCTTCAAATGCATTGTTTATTGCTGCACTGGCATTGATTATTGAACATGGGAAGTATCCGGCAATTGATTCTATTGTCCTTCAACCAATTGTATTATTGATAATTACGATTGTTATGTCTCTTATGTTGGTTTCCGGGCTTCCGATGTTTTCATTGAAGTTTAAAAACCTGAGGTGGAAGGACAACCATATCCGGTATATTTTTCTCACCATTGCCATAGCACTGATCCTGGCCTTTAATATCTATGGTATTGCAGCAACTATTTTATGTTTCATCCTGATTTCTTTCATCCTAAGTTTGATGGGTTCTAAAAATGAGAAAAAAATTATCTGAAGAAGACGAACAGGAACGGATGCGGAATGATCCCAATAATATCAAATGGGGGATCTTTTATTTTTGCCCACAGGATTCCCGGATCATTGTTCCCAAACGAATCCCTGCGATGGGCTGGACACTTAATTTTGCAAATCCGTATTCCTGGCTGATTATTATGGGTATCATCGCCTTCGCCATCCTATTAGGTAAGCTCGGAAGGTAGTGCATTCTTATTCATTTACTAATATCCGGCATACATGTCCTGATTTGTAACCTCAAACCTTCCAACGCGTCTGAAAGGAATCCTGGCANCCGCAACCGAAATAATTTATGGTATTGAATATCAATAGAACAGATAAAATTTTCAGTGGAGTTAGTGGTGATTTGGGCACGAGTATAATTAATTGACTTTTTTTAGGCTTCGGATTATGAAAAAGTATCCTTTTATCCTGCTGTTGGTCATTATCGTTTTCAAATCTGGTGTTTCAAGCGGACAACAGAATGAGTACAATTTGTCAAGAAGTATCCGGTCTTTTGGTGTCATACCAGAGAATACTGCAAACCTCAATAAACAAAATCTTCAAAAGGCCATTGATTGGGCTGCCATTTCGGGTGCGGCACTTTTTGTTGAACCTACTGAAAAACCTTATGAAATATCGGGAGGAATTATCCTGAAGAAAAATGTCTCTTTAATCGGGATCCATGGTCCGGTTCCACGAGGGACAAAACATCCTTTATTGAATCAACCTGTAGGGAGTGTTTTTGCAATCCGTGACAGTTCAACTTCTTTTATAACGGTAGAAAGCAGCACCCAGATTAAAGGGATCCAGTTTTGGTATCCTGATCAGAGTATTAACGAACCTCATAAAATTATTGCTTATCCGCCCACAATTCAGGTATCCCAAACGAAGGGGGCGGAAGGTGTAACCCTGTTGGACCTTACTTTCTATGGTGAGTATCTGTCTATGGATTTCAATGCTAGCCAGCAACATCCCTGCGAATTGATTTTAATCGAGCATTGCTACGGTTATCCTTTGGGTGGGGAATTTATAAGGATTGATTATTGCTTTGACATTCCGCGGATCCTCCATTGCCATGTGAACCCTGCCATTCAGCGCCAGCTTGGCGGTCAATATCCTAAAGCGGTGGTTGATGCTGTTGTCGCCAGACAGAAATTTACCTACTCGATCAATCATACCGACAACGCCCAATTGATCGACCTGTTCACCTTTGGAAGTTATGGCGGGATAAGGCTGGGTTCTGCCACTTAT
>TBL_comb47_HYPODRAFT_10003024_pt1 | contig 20280 bp, 29 predicted proteins | sample TroBogypolimnion_40_FD_10682 | JGI IMG/M metagenome (IMG submission 10682) | reverse complement strand
CTTGTGAAACAGCTCGGTTATATGCTGCATAATCATAATCATTACTCATATTTTCTTCCTTACCTACTGCACCTCCTTTGGAAAATTGTTGACCATGATCTAGTGCATTTTGCATACCTTCATGAGCAAGACGAGTATCATGTTGGCGTTTTTGTTCAGTTAACTGGGCGGCAGATTTTAAAGTATCGACTTTTACTTTAATCGCTTCACGTTTATTTTGTGCTGTCAATCTTGCTGCTTCTGTTAACGCTTGTATTTTCATCTTACTAGCATCATTAGTTTTAGAAGCCTCAAGTTTAGCAGCATTAGTTAACGCTACCACTTTATTTTGTTCAGCGGCTGTTTGTTGTTGCGCTTGAATGCGCTCACGTTCAACTTGAATCTGCTGTGCTTTTAACTGTGCATCAATCTGATCTTTTTGCGCCTTACGTTGTTGCTCTTGCTGTTTAAGTTGAAGTTCTTGCATTTGCATTTGAACCAAAGGATCTTGCGCTTGTTGTTGCGCTTGTTGTTGCGCTGCTTCACCTTGATTCTTTTGTAACAACTGTTGAGCAGCTTGCGCTACTAATGGGGCTAATCTTGCTTCCACTTCAGGAGACATATGTTGATCTGTACCTGTATCATCTTTTTGTGGAGGCAGAGCAAAACCTAATTGTTGTTCAATTTGAATACGGTATTCAAAACCTAAATGTTCAGCAATATGTGCTTGAGCTTGCGCAGCAATTTGTTGTGAGGCAGGATTGTCTTGAAGTAATTGTTGTATTTTAGGATCTTGTATAGCTGCCATGTGTACGGAAATATGTGATTGATGATCTTGTGCAGCAAAAGCTTTTACAGGTTTCATTGCTAAGATGTTTTGATTTTCAGTCACAGGGTCAGTTGGTTTTTGATCCTCATCCATCGGTACTAATTTTTGCGCTTCTTTCACACCTAATACATCTAACATTTGTCTGTGTAATAAAGGCATGTTGTAAATTTGTGGTGCAGATTGTGCCAACTGAAGTACAGCTTGATATTGAACAATCTTTTGCGCCATAGTAGAAGCATTGGGATCTGATACAGGTATAACGTCAACCATGTCATAATCAGATTTTTTAGCTTTTCTATTTCCTACTTCCGGATCATATTCATAATCTTCAGGAGTATAAGCTGAAATAATTCCTTTTAATAAACCTAATTCTTGTTTAAACGCATAATGCACACGAGCCATAATAGCTGACATAGCTTTAGTGTTTCTTTCAAGAATAGCTAGTGTTGTACCTACAGGTGCTTGACCAGACATATCAGAAATTTGTAGATCAGCCGCATTAGCAAAGCGTCTACCTTCATCAATGATCTGCCCTAATAATGTCATAAGGGTTTGACTAGGTTCTTTATAAGGTAATGGTAATAAGTTGTCTCTAATCGCGCCACTAGGGACATCTACATCGCGCCATTCACCTGGAGAGATAGGTGTATCGTCACCTTTAACTCTTAACCCTCTAGTTTTGAATCCACCAGGTAAATTAGATAAAGTACCAGCATCAACAAGTTGACGGATAAGAGACGTGCCAGACTTGGCGAAAGCACCCACAAGGTGGATAAGACCAAAACAGTAAAATCCAAAACCAGGAACATAACCATAATGAACAAAATGCTGACGTTTTTTGAAAGTTTTATCATCTTGGTTCCAGTTACGTCTGATTGATAAAATTTCCCCAGTACCTTTTTCCATTGTGACAACATAAGGTAAAGCAATACCTGTTAGTTCACCATCCTCTTCATGCTCAAATCCTGGTAAATCCAAGTCAACATGCATCTCTAATAGTTTATATCTATCGTCAGATGTTGCTCTGAAACCCATCTTTTCGGCAATTTTCTTTTCTACATCATCCAAGGAGTTAGAAGGTTCACCTAAATCAATATCTCGATAAAACCCCGCTACTTGTAAACGGCGTAATTCATTTTCTGTTTTACGCATAACGTGAGTTACACGCTCAGCTTGTTCTAAATTCATAGCTCCATAAGGAACTACAAGATCTTCTGCTGGGACAAATACTGATATTTGACGATCAAGATGGGGATCAAAATAAACTTTCTTAAACGCATTACCAGACATTCCTAAGCCCCATAACATACGCTCATGCTCAGGTCTAAATTCATCCATCACATCCGTTAACTGATAGTTCATATCATCTTGAACACGCTCAGCTGCGTCTTTTTTATCTTGTGTTTCTTTACCAATGATCTGTGTGCGAACAGGTCCTGCTGCTGGAAAAGAAGACATCATGGTTTCTGCTTGAAACTTAACTATAGCCTCAGACAACAAAGGATGATATACACCACAAGCCCCTTCCCAAGGTTCAGATCGTTCTTCAATCTTCATACCCAACAGTTCTATGCCGTCAGTATATGTCGTAATCCAATCTTTTCGTGACGCTACATCATCATCAAAATCAGCAAGCAAATCCCCTGCAATAGATTGTAATTCAGAATCGTGTAGATAATCGGCTAAGTTATCATTAAAGTCATCTGCTTCACGATCAGGCATCAAATCAATTTCTAACCCATCAACATGTAGCAGCACATCATCTGGATTTTCAATTTCAATTTCAAGATCAGGTTGTGCATTTGCCAATTCAGCAATGCCTTGTGGAGCAGGGTTCATGCTTTTATCTATCATCTATTTTCCCTTGCAATTAAATACTTGGCGGGTTGGTGTTGAGTTATCTGGTGTACAAAATAATGCTCTACCGTAATCTGTGTTTTCTATTCTATCTTTTTTGTGACTTTCCAAAATAGTCTGGTACTGCATATTTTTAGGGTCATCAATACCACCTTGAGCCAGCGCGCAAATGTGGTCTACTATATAACCTTTACGCCCATGAGGATACCCTTGCTGTACATCAAATTTATGTTTGACTGCGGGGTTCCTACAAGTAGATGCTTTAGCATCTTTAATACTCATACTTATCCCAACAAGCGCTATTACTAAAAATAAAAACGTAGCTTTCATAATATCATCAGGATGCATTGGCTCTTTCATCTTAAACTGCCAATGTTTTGAACCAAGCTACAGCCAATTCAATAGCTAAGTTTAATGCCCAACTACCGATTTCTTCCCCAACATTTTCAAAGTCTGATAGTATGGCTGCTTTTTTCTGTGAGCCTGTTAAATCTTTAGTACTCATTACACCCACTGCATGTTTGATATCTTTAAAAATATCACCACCAACCATAAGTGTTGCAAACTCTTCTATCGCTATTCTTTCAACTGACATAATAATTTCTCTCTACATTTAATATAAAATAAAATACCGTCAGGATTACTGAGGGCTCTCTCGGTCAAAGCTTTGTCATATACAGGAAGAGCAGATGGACTGCAAGTAAAATTTGTACATCCTGTTAATAATACTACAATTAGTATTATAAATCTGTTAATAGTAAGCCACCTTACGTTTAAACATTACTTCATCATCTTCTTGATCTGAAGGTAGTCTCATGAACCCTCCTTTACGAAATCTATACATAGCCATTGTCATGGAATCTACGGAATCGTCATGATCACCGCTTGGAAAGCTGGCTACATCTTCTATAAGATTATCAGCCCAATAAGTATTGGGTGCCCATACTCTTCCTGAAGCAAATATGTCTGCTATACCATTAACCCTAGAAATCTTATCATTACCCCTTGTTGGCGTAAAATCTTGAACAGGGATACCCATAGCACGTAATTCATAGATCAATGGTGAACCTGAGGCTTTTGCTTCTACAATCAGTGAGTCAGGATCCCATTCTTTATACATTTCAAACGTCTTTTGCTTCAGCTCTGGAAACTCCATACGCTGTTTAAAACTATCTAACAAAATAATATTTGCTTGCAAAACACCTGTATCATCAGGATGATAAAAAACACCCCATGTTGTACAAGCAGAATAGTCAGAGCGTTCGTTTTTGGTAAAGGCGGTATCCCAAGATTGCACAATAAACTCAACCGGAGGAGGAACATCCTCTTCCCACATATTCCACCATTCGCGTTTTATAATAGCTGATACATCTGAAGTAGGTTGCTGTTGGTATTGAGCCATCCATTTGCCGGAAGGTAACTCTTTACGTAATGCATACAACTCTTCTTTTTTCCAGAACTCAGGCCATAAAGGATTGTCTGACGGTAATATCGCTGGGAAATCTATTACTTCCCAATCTTCACCTGATCGTTGTGCAGAAGATTTTAAAATTTGCCCACATAAATCTCTTTTCGACCAACGGGTCATAACGAGTATGATGGCTCCCCCCGGTTGCAAACGCTGTCTAGGACCAGAACTATACCATTCAAAAGTCTTGTCGTATATGGTAGGGTCTGACTCAGCTAGAATAGCCTGTTGTTCGGAGTGCGGATCATCTATGATACAGTTATGTGTACGTAACCAGCTAGAATTACATTTGACTAAAAACTCATGGGATGGATCTACAGTAATATCCACCATAGAAATTTTTTCATCTATGTATTCTAGTGAAGATACGGTTTTATAACCAAAAAACCATTCTTTTAATTTTCGTATCGCCATCCCTCCAATCGATTTGTAATCTTTGTCTTTAACGTTATAACACCTGTTCATCATACTTTGCCAGGATTTTTTGTTGGGTTTTGAGAAGGGTATTTTTTAGTTTCAACACACGGTTCCATATTAAACTCCAAATAGTTTTAGTTAAGATTCGATCATTAAGCTTTAATTCACCAGCAGTTTTCCAACCTTTATCAGTCAAAAACCTATGCTCAGTGGAAGCTTCTATATCATTATTGATCTTAACAAACTTTTCGTGTATCGTTAATTTCTTTCTTGTAACCCTTTCCCAGCCATTTATTGTTTTTATTTTGTCGCCAATTTTAACGTCTTTTAAATCTATTTGTTTTTCAACACCATTGTCGTCTATAACTATTTTTGTGGATTCACCCAGACATATGTCTGCCCCTCTACCTGCTAAGTTTGCCCCTACACCTGCTGCAAAGTAATCACCGTTATGGTTGGTGTTCCACCGACCAGCTGCTTTAGAATCCGCTCTCAATTCCACATTAGGGAATATATCTCTATAAACATCAGACCCTACCAAGTTACGCACCTTACGACCAAAACCAATAGCAAGTTCTGTATTGTATGATGCTTGAATTATCTTCTTGGCAGGGAACTTTCCTAAGAACCATGCGGGTAGCAAGTAAGATGCCATTTCTGATTTGGAATGCCGAGGAGGCATATTGATAATTAATCTTTTACACTCACCTCTAGCTACTTTTTCAAAAGCACGGGCCATTCGCTCATGATGTCTACCATGAATAAAATTAGGCCAAACGTAATTAACAAACGCCATAAAATCATCTTGAGCCTTATCTTGCACCTTATTCTTTCTAGCATAAGCTACCAACTCTCCAATCTTTTGCTGTATCTCTAAAGGAAGTTTATCAAGATTAGCCATTGCTATTTGCAATAGCTTGGGATCAATGTCCTGACTCATACTCTTCTTCAATATCTTGTAGCGGAACTTCCTCTACTGAATCTTGCATATCTTCGATTTGAGATACTTCTTTAAACTCAGCTTCAAGAGGCACATCAAACGCTTTCCTGCCCAAATATAATTCCAGCGTCTTTTCAAGCTCAGTATTAATGTCGGCTTGTGAGCGAGTAGTGATGGTAATTTCTTTACGATCAGAAAATAAACCCACTTCTGAAATCTTACCTAGCAACTCTAAAGACTTTAATCGTACCTTAGCATCATCGTCAACAGTTTCTTCTAGTAATTTGTTTGTTACGTAATGACGCAATCTTCGAGAAACATCCATCAACTCTTTGTCATACTCAGAAAGTATGGCTTCCAAATTAGTGATAGTACCTGGACGTACAACTTGTATTTCAGACATATCTTCCGTTGAAGCTAGCATATGTGAATCAAATTTATCATTTTCAGAAATTTCAATGTCCATTCCGTTATCAGAATATTCTTTGACAGTGTTATAAAGCAGATGAGCTTTTTCACGAAACGCAGATAAGTCTTCAGGCTTATAGCTAGAAGGGAGTGGTACATGATTATCAGGGGTAATCAGCATATATCTTAGCGGTTTGTGGCTCGGATTAAAAACATCCTAACATATAAAAATAATTTTTGCTATAGGTTAATTTAAAAATGACGGGGTGGGTTTCTAATAAAATAAGTATTGGCTTATAGGTAAAAATGAAGAAGGGGTAGGGGGGCTTATGAAGTTGATAAAAATGATCTCTGACTGTGCAGAATAGTATGTAATAGACTAGGTGGTTCCATCAAACCCTATTTAGGGGGCTGCCCCATCGCTTAACAGCCTACCAAGATTAAGTAACCCGTTACCCCCATTGTTAATTGCCTTATTACTTCTTCGGGATATTCCAATTGCGAATGGTTATTATTAGCTATCATTGAATACTACTAGATAGCGAGCTAAGTTATTGATATTACTTATTAACGCTATTATATAAATGCACTCAGATTGAAAAGTAGAATGGTTACAGGGTANTGAGNCGNTATAATTTAAACTGATAGCGTGTATAAATAAGAATGATTTTCATCTAGAGCAATAGTTAGAGCAATAGTTAGAGCGTTATGACTTTTAGGTTATAAGGTAATAAGGTAATAAGGTAATAAGGTAATAAGGTAATAAGGTAATAAGGTAATAAGGTAATAAGGTAATAAGGTAATAAGGTAATAAGGTAATAAGGTAATAAGGTAAGTAAGGTAATAAGGTAATAAGGTAATAAGGTAATAAGGTAATCCCAGGTAATAATAGTTAGCGCGTTATAACTTTTAGGTTATAACCTAATTGACTGTAAGTTATTGAAAATAAAAGAATAATAGAGCGATAGGGGTAATCAGATTAGGCCTTTTAGATAATGGTAAGATTTCTTACCGTTTTAATATGCATACTTTCTCTTATATATACAAAAATTTTTTAAAAAATAAATTTTGACAATTAAAAATAATAGTGATATCGTTTAATTGTCAATCAGACATTTACATTTAATTGAGGGGAAAAATTATGAGCAAAAAAAAATATAGAGTTCTTAGTACAAACGCACCTGGCGTCCGTCAAATTGGGTACCAAGCCTGCCGATTGGATTTTGACTGGGCAGGAGTGGGAAGTATATTTGAAAAACGACTAGATGCCGAGTTATTCGCAGAGTCTTCTGCGGATTGGGCATCCCAGTTTGAAGATGCAATGGGGTATCTAGTGTGCTTAAAAAAAGGCACACGCTGGGTAGTAGTTGCCCAGTATTAACCTAACCTGCCACAAGGACGTGACATTAACTAACAAAATCGAGGGTAAAAAAAAAGACCGGTTAATTAACCGGTCTATATGGATTAGAAACCTCTTCTCACAGAGGCTTCTTGTCGTCTTCTCTTACTTTTTTCATTTTTTTTACCCTCGATTGAGGTTTTATATGCTACACATAACTAATCATTCACATGGCCACAAAATGGCCGGTTTTCAGTCATTAAACACTTCAACGCTTAATAACGCGTTTTGCTCCAAAATGCGCGTTAAAGATAGTGTATGCAATAAGTGTTATGCTGCTAACATGGAGAAAAGATACAGCAATCTACATGTTGCTATTGAAAGCAACGATTCTCTTTTATCCAGCGCGCCACTATCACATAGACTAATACCTGTCATAAACGCACGTGCGTTTAGATTTCATAGTTTGGGAGAGTTAATAAATCTTCAACACTTTGAAAACCTTGCATTAATTGCCGCGCATAATCCTTTAACTTTTTTTACGCTTTGGACTAAGCGCAAAGACATTATTAACGCGTATTTTAAAGCTGGTAACATTAAACCAGAGAATTTTAGCTTAATTTATTCAAGTCCTATAATTGATCAAATAGCACGTTTACCGCGTCATTTTGACAAAGTATTTACGGCGCATAATAAAAAAACACAAGCTGCTATTAATTGCCATTCAAAATGTGCAAATTGTATGCTTTGTTATACGCACAATGACACTGTTTTTATAAATGAAATACTCAAATAATTAAAATTAACTTAATAGGATTCTAAAATGAAATATGTAACCGCTAAAAATATTATAAAAAAATTAGAAAACAATCAATCAGTTAAATTAGGTGGTTATCAGATAAAATCAGGATTTACTTGTTCAATTGTAGAGTATCCATCTCGCACATCATGTAATAAATTACTATTATCATCTAAGCAAATAGAACGTTTAGCTTCATATATTTAAAGCAACATACCCAAGAAGAAACCCCTTATTTATAAATTATCTGCTATTTCAGATTTTAAACTAAGGGGTTTATTCAAACTTAAGAATAACCAAATTATTAACTACAAAGTGAGGCTTAAAAAATGATTAAAGATAAAAAAGACTTTGCATTAAAAATACTTAAGGCAATGAACATTAGAGAAGATAAAGAACTAGGTTATTTATTATCATTAAATAATCATTATAATTATTATCAATTAACTGCTAAAAACATCGATACATTAATTAATGAAATTTTATCTGAAGTCCACATTGAATGGTTTGATGAAACTAAACAAGATGGTCACATAACAATAGATAATCATGAGATTTATTTTAAACTAGGGGGTTTATGATGAATAAATCATTTTTAAAAACAATTAGCATCATTGCCGCAAGTGCTATTTTAGGTTATTTGACTTCTCAAACGATAGATGCACATAGGGAAAAATTAACTTTACAAAATACGGCAAGCGGTTTATTCATTATTAAGGGTGGTAGAATTTACGAATTATTTGAGCTTGCTAATAAAAATACCCCTGATTTTAGGGATAGTTACAAAGAAGAAAGTAAAAGAAAATAAGATAAATTTTTTAAAAACTAAGTGAGGGTTTAAAAATGAATAAATATATCGTAGAGCAACAAATGATTTACGGCTGGGATAATACCTGGGATGAAAAATTTGACACTTACGAAAATGCAGCAAAAGAGCTAAAAGAATTTTTAGAAGACTGTGCAAGTGAGGATATGACCGCTTATGAAAATACAGAATTTCGCATCGCAAAGGTTGAGGCATGAGTAAAAACACAAGGGGAAGACCCGCCAAAAAACAAGGTGAGAAGTTTAAAATTGTTTCGGTAACATTACCACCCTATTTAGTGGAACGAATGAAAGAAATAAACCAATCACCAAGTAAGTTAATACAGATTTTACTGCTCGAATATTTTGAGTAGGTGAGTACTTACATTAAGGGGCTTTATGCCCCTTTTTCTTGTTATGGTATTTCACAAAAGCTCGCCTAGGTGAGCTCGATACACCCACAACCCTATTGCACATACACACCCACAAATTGTTGATTTTAAATAACTTAGGTTTCATCTTTGGTGTATTGGCATGTCATTTGCTATATCTCTTTTTTCCCCACAATCATAACACCATTTCTCACCAAGTGAGGGTAAGCGCATCCAAGCAAGGTGAGTGCATTTTGCAATACGAACAGGCGCGTTAAAAAGATTAATTGGCGGAAATTTTAACTCAAACCACTCCACTTTATGCATCGGGATATTTCCCATTCAAACAAAAATAAATAAGCGATTCGATCTTTTCATTTTTACGATGATACTCAATAGCCAAGTGAGCGATACGCATATGTTTTTGAGTGATTGCGATTCTCGCAAAATCGATCCTTATGGAATCTCGCATTAATTTAATATCTTTTTCTATCTCTGTGATCATCTCTTTGTGTGTTAATTCTTTCATAGTTTACCCGCTAGGTGACGTTGTTGCATAATCCTTGAGCACGTAGTATGTGAGCCTTTTCGCCTGCTAAAACCGCATACAGGGCAGGAATTTAAAATAAAAAGCCCTGTTCCAGACGTTTTATCTTTCTCTCTTTGAAGATTATTACCTTCTTGCCAACCAAAAAATCGACTACTCACTGTTATTTCCTTTCAAAAAATTCTACTAACTTCACAAATATAATTAAAATAAGCCAAATACAAGCCAATGGTAAGACGATAATCCCAAACACTAGGGTATATGTCACCTCATACATTATCGCCTCACCACGGCTCATTTTAACACCACCATTGTAAACGCTTTGACTCTAGCATGATGAATACTCATCCCCTTACCCACATCAACTCTAACTTGATACAAAAAATCATCTTCAACCTCTTCTGACGGCATCTTAATGGCACTCTTCTCTATCTTGTCATAAAACCAGTTAGCATCTAAATCATCATCTCTTAACGACATCTCACGTATTTCCATATCACATATACACCAAACACAATTATCGCCCAGTAGGGAATAAACTCAAAACCCATTTTACCAACTCCTCAAAAATCACTTTCAAAACAATCCACACTAATCCCATCGATCCGATAACTGCAATGACCACATAAACGACAGGAATAATGACCCATTCCAACAACATTATTTTCCACATTTTTCTCACTCCGTTTTTAGCATCAAGGACACAATGGACACAATAGACACAATAAAGTCGTACTCTCCCTATATACATCTTTTTTTTTACATATACTACCTTACCACCTCTATATTATTCTCTCTTTCTACTACCTACAGTTTTATTATCTATTATGTCTATTATGTCCTAAATATAAATATAAATAATAAATATCAATAACTTAGAGGGAAGGACATAATAAATCTATTATGTCCAAATGGACAGTATATTATGTCCAAATTCTTGTACAGCTATTATTGACAATTTTTATGTCAACCTACCCTTGCGGAATAATAGACCCATTTTTGGGGGTTTGGACATAATAGAGACCCCTTTTTTTATTATGTCCTAGACTAACTCGTTACTTAAAAAGGAATCTCAATCCCATCTTCATGATAAGCTTTAAAGCGCCCGACAGCTTCCGCCTCTGATAAAGGGTATTTATACCACAGGGTATGTTTTTTTCCACCTTTTGCATTTAATCTAATGCCACACTTTTCATACCCTAGTTCAAGCATGATTTTTTTCAACGCGTTTGTTGCAGGCAATGCAAATTTATCAACCTCAAATTCCATCTCAATCTTATACTTCAACAACGTGATATCCACAATCGCATCATTAATAAGATTACATTGAAATTTAGAAATAGCATCTACCACACTCTCAACATTATCAGATTTTGAATAATTAATCATCTTCTCACGAGCATCTGTTTGAGGAGCCCTCCCTTTATGCTTAAACAAACCTGAGATTTCTCTACTCATAAAAAAGGCACATAAAGCATCTGCTCTACGTCTAGATTCATCAAACAAACGTGAAAAGTACTGCTCAGCCCCTTCTTCCCCACCTAATTTATTATGTAAGTCCTCTTTAGACTGAATATCCCCATACAAAATACAGTACCTTCTATCTTCATCTGACAGCGGAATGGCATCTTTATGGTTTGTTAACATTAGATAAGATGTGAAATTTGGGACAGTTCGCCTATCTCTTCCTTTTTCTTCTATTTGAATAGTGTCATTGGCTATGTACGACTTCATACGATCTACTATCTGCCAACTGTTATCCCCTGCTATCCTAATCTCTTCTACGACATTCAATACTGAGCCATGTGCCCAACCTGTAAAACGATTATGAAGCGCTGCAGGATCTAAAATCTTCACATTTGCCCCTAAAATCCATTGCATAACATTGGCATAATATGACTTTCCTGTACCCTGAGTCCCCTGCAATAATAAAGCCCAGTTCACACGCTCACCAGGATATCTAATAACATGTGTCATCCAATCGAGCAGTATTCCCTGCTCACGTTTATTGGAAAGGGTCAACTCAACATGCTTTAAAAAGAGCTCAACCACTGACATACCGTCAGCATCAATACCCCCATCATCTCCAATCCATCCCCCCAATCTCTTACCAGAAGAAGTATCATATCGAGCCATCTCTCCAGAACTCACATAACAATTGAGCATCCTCTTACCTTCATATTCATACACCACCCCTGCCATAGGCCAATACATGCGATCAACTACACAATGAATGTGATAAGTATTCAGGGCCAACTCTGATGCTCTAACTTCTGCAATAACACACTCATCCATACGGTCAAACTTGGCATTAAAAGCATCTCTAGCAATGGAGTAATTTAAACGCATATTAGCAAAACGACACTCAGTCTCGACATACACCCACTCTCTAACCCATGCAGGAGCATCTGTATCGTTAAGCGACACACCATTACTACCATCACCATTACTACCATCACCATTACTACCATCACCATTACTACCACTACTCACATCAGTAACACCGTGCGCAATTTTTTTCTTGGGCATAAGTTCTTTTTTAATAGCGGTCTTTGTAAGCCCTACGCTTTTTCCCCACTTTTCATAAACTTCATGTGCCAACATCTGCCTTTTGGTCTCTGGTATAGAGCCCAATGGAATCTTGATTAACTTTCTTCTAAGCTCTTCATACTGCTCCTCACCAAAACCCCCTGCAACAACCACTTCACGTAATTCTTCATAAATACCCAATACAGCAACAGCTTCTCTATCACCTATTCTTTTAATAATAGTAGCGAAGGTTAATGGGTTTTTTCGAACAGAAGAAGATCTACGGGCGAACGACTGCCACTTGCTAGGTAGTTCTAAAGGCTTAAAGCGAGCCACGTCAACCGCGCACCATGCCGTCCAAACAGCTAAGCCTATCTCAGTACCTTGGTACTGATGATGCAAAGCTACCCCTACCTGACTCCACTCTTCATACGACAGATCAGAAGCAGGGTAACTTCTCAAGTAAGACTCAACGTCCTCATCAGATAGGTCTAAAGGTTGTGCTAAAACAAGTTCTTCTAAGTCATCACCAGAATCATCACCAGAATCATCACCCCAATCATCAGAATCGACATAATCATCAACATTGATAGCCTTCCCGTCATTCGTTAATACGAACTTTTCTTCAAGCTTGTCTGCTGGACAGGAAGGCATAAACATAGCCCCTTCTGCTTTAAAACCCGATTTATCGAAAGAAAATTCTTTATGACGCCCTGCAAATACATGACACAAACTCACATAAGCATCAGGACCTATCTCTTTATCTAAAGGGAACACCAATCTAAATCTAGGGCTCTCTTTCTCGCTACTCCATGTTGAATAAACTACATAAGATAAGTCACCAAAACCCATATCCATATCAAAAAGTACATCATCCACATTACCACTGTATGTATCAACATCAAACGTGAGTAGCGAACGTGTGTGTACGTTTTCTTTATTTCTGTAATTACCATTGAAAGTGCCCCCTACAAAATAACCGTTATCTTCTTTGCTCTCACCTACCTTATGTTTAGACAATGTTGAAACAATCTTTTCCCATGAACAACGGTGCCGAGACACCGTTGCCTCTATCCTTTTGCCTTTACTTATATTATATAGTTGCATAATTATCTATCATCTTCTAATATTGGCATGTCTACGGCTTTTATTTTCCCCTCCGTAAGTCTTTCTATTTGTATAGCTCTCCGTGCAGGAATAGCATTAATAGCGCGCCAATTGCTAATGGCCTGTCGGGTTACACCCAGTCTCAAAGCCAATTTATTTTGGTTGGTGAAATGTTTAAAAATCTCATCTACATCGGTAATCATGTCTTGACATCCTTTTGTTATTTGGTTAATGTATGTTCAGTTTTCGTGAACACTATAACTTAATTAAACAAAAAAAGGAAATATAAAATGTCATTAGAAAATAAAATAGAACAATTAACCCTTGCTGTAGAAGCATTGATATTGGTTTTGGAAAATAAGAATGCTTCAGAGCAAGTGACCGAACAAGTAGTAGAACAAGTAATCGAGCAAGTAGTAGAAACAGCTGTTGTTATAGAAGAAAAAGCATCTACTGTAACTGCTCAAGATGTAAAAGACTTGTGCTTAAAGATATCTCGGGAAAATCCTGAGAAATACAAACCTCTTATTAAAGATCTCATCTCTAGTTACGGAGCGACAACCGTCGGTCAAGTTAAAGTTGAAGAGCTAGCTTCCTTACACGCTGATTTATTAGGATTATAGCTATGAATCAAACCGTAATAGATATTATTGGGACAATTTCCGTTATAGCTGTGACATTGATCGCGACATGTGGAGCAGTGTTATTTGTAAGGATAGTGTATAGACTCTTATTAGATGAATGGGATTTACGAAAATGAGCGAAGAAACAGCACATGCTAAACTAAGCGCATCGGGATCTTCTATTTGGATAAACTGTCCTGGTAGCATCAAAGCGCAAGAAAACTACACTAATACATCAAGTTCTGCATCTGAAGAAGGAACAGCGGCACATGAGCTTGCTGAACTATGTCTAACACATGGAGCAGACCCAAGTACCTTTGTGGCACGTTATCGCCAAGCAATTTTAAAATACTTATTGATAAAGAGATGGCGGAGCATGTGCAATCGTACATAGATATCATTAACTCGGTTGTGGGTACTAAGTTTTATGAGCAACGGGTTGACTTTTCGGATTATGCTTTAGGTGGTTTCGGTACTGCCGATTGTATAGTTATTAATGACGATGACCGCGTCCTTAGCATAATAGATCTTAAATATGGTAAAGGTCATAGGGTTGAAGCTTACCACAACACTCAGCTCCAGCTTTATGCACTAGGTGCATTAGCAGATTACGGTCATATCTATGAGTTCGATACAGTAAACTTAATCATTGCACAACCCAGGTTAGATAACATAGGCGAATGGTCAACTACTCCAACAGAACTCTATAAGTTCGGAGAATTTGTAAAACACCAAGCAGAATTAGCCCTATCGGATGATGCCCCTCGTGTGCCGGGCGAATCTCAATGCCAATGGTGTAGTAGAGCAAAACATAAATGTCCTGAACTTTACCAGCTTACTTCAGATACTCTAATGAGTGATTTTGATAATTGCGATCTCAAGCAGGTCAATACATTATCGGATGCTCAGTTGAAGAAAGCGTTGGATAATAGTAAATTGATTACCTCATGGTTAGATGCTATTGAATCTTACGTAAGAGATAAGATTAACAACGGTGATGAGTTTGTGGGTTATAAGATGGTGGCTGGACGCTCTAGCAGAAGTTGGAGCAATGAAGAAGACGCTGTGAAAGTGTTATCTGAAGCCTATTCTAAAGAAGAACTTTATGAAGAATCTTTTATCACAGTCGCCAAAGCCGAGAAGTTATTAGGTAAAAAGAACATGGGTTTATTGAACGATCTTGTAGTGAAGAAAGATGGTAAGCCAACATTAGTACCCAACAACGATAAACGCATATCTATTAAGATATCTGCTAATGATTTTGATTGAATAAATAACAAAATAAAAGTTGACAACCACTAATAAGTCAAGTTAAGATGAACATGCCAATTAAGGCAAACACTTTAAATTTTAAAATAAAAGGATAAAATACAATGTCAAAATTAAAAATCAATAATGTTAGATTATCTTTCCCTTCTTTGTTCAAGAAGGCTGTTTTTAACGGCACTGAAACAAAATATGAAGCAACGTTTCTTTTCCCTAAAGATGGCGCAGTACATAAAGAAGTACAAAAAGCAATTGATGGTTTCATTAAAGAGAAATTTGCTGAAAAACCCCCTAAAGGTCTAAAGGTTACCTGCTTAACTGACGGTGATGAGAAAGACTATTTAGGTTACGAAGGTAACATGGCGCTTAAAGCAGGTAACGGTAAACGCTTTTTAATCATTGATAGCGACAAAACACCTTTGAGTGAAGACGACAACCGTCTTTATGCAGGTTGCTATGTAAATGCTATCGTTGAGTTCTGGTTCTCAGATCATCCTTTGGGTGGTAAACAAATCTTAGGTACACTATTAGGTGTACAGTTCTTTAAAGATGGCGAACCATTCTCTGACGGTGTTGGCGCTTCTCTTGATGACTTTGATGAAGTTGATGAGTTCTAATTAGAACTACTTAGTTCTAACATCTATTACTAAGCCGGTGTAATACCGGCTTTTTTATTACTTAAATAGGCTACCCCTATGGCAATCGTAATTGATGTTGAGTGTTATAAAAATTTCTTTTTATTCTATGCACTTAACACTAAAACAAGAACCACACGCATTATCCCTATGTATGAAGGCTGTCCTTTAGATGAGGATTTATTGCGAGCTACCATGCAGTTGGAAACCGTTAGCTTTAACGGTCTTAAATATGATCTTGCTATCATATCTGCTGCATTATCGGGTTGGGATTGTGCTCGATTACACAAGCTTTCTAACGACATTATCCAGAGCAAACTTCCGATATATAAAGTTTTACAAAACCATAAGCTCAAACTTCCCTATTACAATCACATCGATCTTATTGAAGTAGCTATAGGTCAAGCTTCGCTCAAGATTTACGGTGGACGTTTGAATGCTCAGAAGATGCAAGATTTACCAATCGATCCCCAGTCCTTTATATCACCAGAGCAACGCGAAATACTCACTAAATATTGTTATAACGATTTAGAGCTCACAGAACTTTTATACAACAAATTATTGGCTCAAATAGAATTGCGTAGATCTATGTCTAAACAATATGGTATGGATTTAAAATCAAAATCAGATGCACAAATAGCTGAAGCGGTAATTAAATCAGAACTATCTGCTATTACTGAGCAGATGTATAAGCCCAGAACATTCCCTCCAGGGTATATTTTCTATTATAAAAACCCTAAGATCATCTTCTTTCACACCGATCAACTGACGGATGTGTTTAATAAACTGCTAAAAGAACCGTTTCAATTGTCTGAATCCGGCTCTGTGCAAATGCCAGTGTGGTTAGCTAAGCAAAAGATCCGTATAGGTACTACTGATTATCAAATGGGGATAGGTGGATTACATAGCTGCGAGAAAGGACAATACATAGAGTCTAAAAACAAATATTTACTTAGCGATTATGATGTGACTTCTTTCTATCCAAGTATCATTCTACAACAGGAACTTTATCCGGAGTTTATGGGGGAGGAGTTCTTAGCTTTATATCAATCTATTGTAGATCGTAGGATTGTAGCCAAGAAGAATAAAGATGATGTTGAAGCTAATACCTTAAAGATTGTGTTAAATGGATCTTACGGAAAATTTGGTAGTAAATACAGTGGGTTATACTCACCCGAACTATTGTTACAAACCACCCTAACTGGGCAATTATCCCTGCTCATGCTAATCGAAACGCTGGAAGCAAACGGAATAAAAGTTATCTCAGCCAATACAGACGGTATTGTGACGTACTACTATGAAGATAAACGGGAGTTATTAGAGCAATTATTATTCGACTGGGAGCTAGATACCTCATATAACTTAGAAGAAACGGTCTACCAAGCAATCGCTTCACGAGATGTGAACAATTACATAGCTATCAAAACTGACGGTAAAGTAAAAGGTAAAGGTTGTTTTGCCGATCCTTCTTTATCTAAGAATCCTGACGGACAGATCATCTATGAAGCAGTTATTACTAAAGTATCTAAAGGTATTCCTTTAAGAAAAACAATCACTGAGTGTACTGACATTACTAAATTTGTTACGGTACGTACGGTCAATGGTGGAGCAGTGATAGGTGATAAATATTTAGGTAAAGCCATCAGGTTCTATCATTCAAACAGTACTGAATTGACAGACGCTACTATAAACTACGCTAAGAATGGTAATAAAGTACCTAACTCACAAAGCTGTAGACCACTAATGGATCTACCTGAGAAGTTCCCCAGCGATGTGGACTATAGTTATTACTACGACAAAGCTAAAGAACTACTTGCTGACATAGGATATAAAAATGCTTGAGAAAACAATAGAAACTGCATTAGTTAAAAAGGTGAAAGGGTTAGGGGGGATGTGCGAAAAGTTTACATCACCAGCAAGACGTTTTGTTCCGGATCGCATCATTACGCTACCAGAGGGTCAGATTATCTTTGTTGAATGTAAAGCGCCTGGTAAAAAACCGACGGAAGGTCAGGAAAGAGATCATGGTAGACGCAGAGTGTTAGGTTGTGATGTTAGAGTCATTGATTCATTAGAACAAGTAGAGAGGTTCCCAGAGTGCTAGATAGACCTGATTTGCATGAATACCAAAATAGAGGTGTTGAATTTATAAAGAGTGAAGGAAGAGTATTTCTTATGCTAGCTATGGGTATGGGGAAAAGTTCTATCACTCTAACGGCTGTCTCAGATTTACTTGATAGCTTTAGTGTGAATAAAGTATTGATTGTAGCACCACTTAGAGTAGCTAATTCAGTGTGGAGACAAGAAGCTAAGAAGTGGAAGCATTTAAAGCACATGAAATTCCAACTTTGTATTGGGGATCAGAAAACTCGCCTTAAAGCGCTTCATCATGATAGTGAGATATACATTATTAATCGGGAAAACATAACGTGGTTAGTAGATCATTACGGTAAGAAATGGCCTTTTGATATGTTAGTAATTGATGAGTCATCATCTTTTAAATCAGGCAGCTCTAAACGCTTTAAATCATTGAAGAAAGTTTTACATTTTACCGATAACATTGTGTTGCTGACAGGTACACCATCTCCTAACGGACTACTTGATCTATGGTCTCAGGCGTACTTAATCGATTATGGACAGTCTTTAGGTAAAACTATGAGCGCTTATAAACAACGATTCTTTGAATCAGATTACATGGGTTATTCGTTTAAACCAAAAGCTTCATCACAAGCTATCATTGAAAACCTTATGAGATCATATACGCTATCAATGCAAGCAGAAGATTATCTTGAGCTTCCTGATCGTATAGACCTGATTGAAAGTATTGATTTAACACCCGCTGTATTAGCTCAGTATAAAGAGTTTGAGAAGAACTTGTTTATGGAGGTGGATAAAGAAACCATTGAGGCAATTAACGCAGCTGTTCTTGCAAATAAGATGATCCAGTTTTCGAATGGGGCAATGTACACCGACATTTACAAAAATTGGATTGAGATTCACACTGCAAAAATCGATGCTCTCGCTGAGATAATAGAATTAAATGATGAGCCCATATTAGTGGCCTATAACTTTAAGAGTGATTTAGAAAGGTTGCAATTAAATTTTCCTACAGGTGTTGTTTTAGATACGGATGACGAAACAATTAGACGATGGAATAAAGGCCAAACCAAATTACTTTTTGCACATCCTCAGTCAGCTTCGCATGGTCTTAACCTGCAGCATGGTGGATCCTTAGTAGTATGGTTTTCACTTAATTGGAATCTTGAATATTATCAACAGTTTAATGCTCGTCTACATAGGCAGGGTCAAACAAAACCTGTAAGAATAGTACATCTTGTTGTTAACGATACTATAGACGAACGAGTCATCAAAGTGTTAGGTGAAAAAGATGCTACCCAGGCGAGTTTGATGAAAGCTTTAAAATAATTGTACATGACCGCTTGACATTATTATTTTTCTAATTTAATATTATCACAAGTTCTGAGAAAACCGTTCAAAGCTATCTTGGAACTTATTAATATTAAACTAACCGAGGGTAATATGATGTCAATGACCGCAACACAAATAGAAAGAAAAATCAAAGAACTTAAAGAACAAAACCCTTTTGTTCCTACTAGCCCTTGGTATGAATATTGGCTAACCAAAAACGGGTATTTTACTTATTTAATTATGTTAGAAAAGAAAGGAGGCTAAGATGCCATTATTTACTGAATTTCATATTTATGGTTTAAATCTTTATATAGAATTTCACATTGGTGTAGATGAAACAGAATATATAATCAATGAAGTCATACTAGCCGATTCAAATATAAATATTTTAGACATATTGTCAGAAGAAGTAATTATCAAAATTGAAAATCATATTGGTGAAAACTTAGATGATATTATTTCTTACAATGACGATGGGGGAGTTTACTAATGGGTATGGATGATATAGAAACCACAGTAGTATTAAACGGTGTAGACGTTAATGTGGTCTATAACTACGAACCACGTTACATTAATCCTGAGTACGCTTATGGCTGTACTGATGAAGTAATCGAGATACAAACCATTACTTATGGTGAACTTGAGTTATTGCCTTTATTAAAAAAAGAAGAACTGGATGATGTAGAAAGCCAGTTAAGTGACCAGATGTGTGATTATTACGCTAATAAGCGTGATGAAGAATTTTACGAGAGTTAATCTCCTGTCCGCCACTCCGAAGGTGGCACATTCCATGACCTGTTCCGGCAGGTCTTTTTTAATTCGCTGGCGCACCACCCCTCAATAGGACGAGTTGCCAAGGACGACAGAGTAAAGGCCATGTTTCTGAGCCTGAAGTAGTATTGATGCTTAACCACTGTCCCAGCAAATTAATTT
>TBL_comb47_HYPODRAFT_10003022_pt1 | contig 20304 bp, 21 predicted proteins | sample TroBogypolimnion_40_FD_10682 | JGI IMG/M metagenome (IMG submission 10682) | reverse complement strand
AGGTTAACTGCTAGTGCTAGCCCGGTGCTAGCCAGCCCATAAATGAAAAAAGGCTTCCATCGCTGGAAGCCTTTTAGATATTGGTAGGGCGTGCGGGGATCGAACCCACGACAAACGGATTAAAAGTCCGCTGCTCTACCAGCTGAGCTAACGCCCCATTGTAATAATGGGTAATACTTATTTCTGGTGAAATTTTCTGTAGGGGCTTGAACTGCTGCTCGAAAGCATCACCTACGAAAGGGCGCAATTATGCTAGAAACATTGCACTTGGTCAACGTATAACTTGGAAATATATAAACTATTTACATTCTGAATCTACAACTAACGATATAACTTTTGTGGAAACAGATTTATGAGTAGCTTTAACGCATGCCCGGCATCTTGCCGCCCATCATATTACCCATGCCACGCATCATTTTTGCCATCCCACCTTTGGCAAACATTTTCATCATTTTCTGTGTTTCTTCGAACTGCTTAAGCAGTCGATTAACCTCTTGCACCTGTACCCCAGATCCGTCTGCAATACGTTTTTTGCGTGTCGCTTTAATTAACTCTGGCTTACGTCGCTCTAACGGCGTCATGCTATTGATAATGCCTTCTATACGGCGCACGGCCTTATCGGCATCTGCAGGATTCATTTTTGATGCCATCCCCGACATTTGCGCTGGCAGTTTATCCATCAGTGCGCCCATGCCACCCATTTGACGCATTTGAGACATCTGTGCTTTAAAGTCATCTAAATCAAAGTTTTTACCTGACTTCACTTTGTCCGCAAGTTTTTGCGCCGCAGCCATATCGACATTCTTGTGTGCTTGCTCAATCAGGCTCAGCACATCGCCCATACCCAGTATGCGTGAGGCCATCCGCTCTGGGTGGAATGGCTCCAAACCATCTACCTTCTCACTAACGCCGATAAACTTAATTGGCTTGCCAGTAATATGGCGCACTGATAATGCAGCCCCACCGCGTGAGTCTCCATCTAGCTTTGTCAGAATAATGCCGGTCAGTGGCAGCGCGTCACCAAAGGCCTTGGCAGTATTTACCGCATCTTGCCCCTGCATCGCATCAACCACAAACAAGGTTTCAATCGGATTAAGCTGTGTATGCAACGCTTTGATTTCTGCCATCATAGCTTCATCAATGCCTAAACGACCTGCGGTATCAAAAATCACCACATCGTAGTAGCCACGCTTAGCAAAATCTAAGGTCGCACTCGCGATGTCGGCTGGCTTTTGATTAGCATGGCTATCAAAGCAGTCTATTTCCAATTGCTTTGCGAGGGTTTTGAGCTGTTCTATGGCTGCTGGACGATAAATATCAGCGCTGGCTAACAGCACTTTCTTTTTTTGTTCTTTTAGAAGTTTAGCCAGCTTGGCTGAAGTGGTAGTTTTACCAGAACCCTGCAGACCCGCCATTAAAATGATGGCAGGCGCGACTACAGCTAAATTAAGCCCTACATTAGCCTTACCCATTAACACAGCAAGCTCATCGTGCACCACCTGAATGACGGCCTGCCCTGGCGTTAGGCTTTGAAGTACCTCTTGACCTTGTGCGCGCAATTTAACCTGAGCAATAAAGTCTTTCACTACTGGCAAGGCAACGTCAGCCTCCAATAGCGCCATACGGACTTCGCGCATGGCATCTGCGATATTTTCTTCGGAGAGTCGCGCTTGGCCACGTAAATTTTTAATCACGCCCTGCAGGCGGTCGGTTAAGTTTTCTAGCATGACGCACTCTTACTATTGATTAGATGCCCAATTTTACATCAAGCTATTATGTTTGAAGCATATTTAAGCCATAATTGCATTATGCAAAAATTAATCTCTTACTTAGCGGTAGTATTTATCTATTTGGCAGTTGCCACGGACTTTTGGCGTTGCGCTAAAACCCCTGCCAGCGTGCGTTACCTAAAGCTTCATACCAGCATGATTGCGCTTGCTTTGATTATTCATGGCTGGCTTTTATACCAAGTCATTTTTGACCATGGTTATAATTTGGGGTTATTTAATGTCTTATCAGCAATCTCTTGGCTGACCGTTCTGATTTATTGGATTGCCGATCTCAAGCACGAACTGACTAACTTACAAGCTTTTGTATTGCCACCCGCAGCCATTTTTGCGCTATTGCCCGCATCCAATGTGACTGATCGCGTGCTACCTACCGCTGAATCTAGCCTTTTCTTAGCGCACATCAGCATTGCCTTACTGGCCTATAGCTTATTTACCTTTGCCGCCGTACATGCGCTACTCATGACGATTGCTGAACGTAGTTTGCATAACAAACCCACCCTAATTAAATTACCTAGCTTTCCTCCGCTGATGGCGATGGAAACCTTACTGTTCAGAATTATCATCATGGGCTTTGTTTTGCTCACCATTACGCTGGTGAGTGGCATGGTATTTTCAGAGCAGATCTTTAATAAGCCGATGCAGTTTAGTCACAAGACCATCTTTTCGATAGCCAGTTGGTTGATTTACGCTAGCCTGCTGTTTGGCCGCTATCGTTACGGTTGGCGTGGCATTAAAGCCATTCGCTGGACGCTGGCTGGATTTCTGCTCTTGTTACTAGCCTACATAGGCAGCCAGTTTGTATTGCAAATTATATTGGGGCGCTAGTACTTTAGCGCCTTGAAGTTTAGCGCAAACTTATCTGTGCCCAAGCTTGCTGCGTTGCATACGCTGCCAAAGTTGGATCTGGATCGACCGCAACTGGATGAGTGACCAACTTCATCAACGGCAAATCGTTGTGTGAATCACTATAGAAATAACTCACCTCAAAATCTGACAATTGCTGACCGTGCGCTTCCAACCACTCGTTGATGCGTGTCACCTTACCCTGCTGAAAGCTAGGCACGCCAGTAACACCACCCGTATATTCACCATTGACCATTTCAGGTTCTGTACCAATTAAATGCTCAATACCATAAGCCTCGGCAATTGGTTTAGTCACAAAACTATTTGTGGCCGTAATCACCAAGCACAAATCGCCCTGGGCTTTATGTTGATCTACCAAGTCCTGGGCTTTTTGCATCATCATGGGTCTTATCACTTGCTGCATAAACTTGACATGAAGCTGATCTAAGAATTTTTTGGGGTGCTGCGATAAGGGTCTTAATTGAAATTCTAAAAATTGGACAATATCTAAATTCCCATTTTTATAATCTAAATAAAACTGCTCATTACGCTCATGATGGGTTTTAGCGTCAAGCAAACCTTCGTTAATTAAAAATAAGCTCCAACTGTAGTCGCTATCGCCTGCCAGCAAAGTGTTATCTAAATCGAATAAGGCTAAATTTTGTTTTTTCATATTAAATTTTCTTGTCATTTAAGGCATTTGTCGCGGAAAGCACTAAAAAAACACCTAGTAAAATAATGGTCAGCGCTAACAACTCCTCGTTTGAAACATATTCGTTTGCTAACCAGATGCCAACAATAAAAGCCACGATAGGGTTAATAAAAGTATTGCTGCTGGCAACCAAAGGACGCACTGTTTTAAGTAAATATAGATAGGCGCTATAGGCCACTAGAGAACCGAGTACGATTAGAAATAACAGCGCCAACCAAGACTTTACACTTACAGTTTGTGGCCAACTTTCTCCACTCACTGCGCTCGCCAGCATAAGCACCGCTCCACCCGCCAACATTTGTGCAGCACTCGCCATTAACCCTTGAGGCATCGCTAAGCGCCTACCCCAAACCGAGCCAAATGACCAACTAGCAGCGGCCAGTATCAACAATAGGGCACTCATTGTATCGCCATGCAAACTGCCACCTAAGTTCAAGATGGCGATTCCAACCAAACCAAAGACAATGCCTAACCACTCTTGACGGCTGATTTTACGCCCGCTTACGGAAGAGAAAATCGCCATCCAAATCGGAGCGGTAGCAATAGAAAGCGCAGCCACGCTGGAAGAAACCGTTTGTTGCACATAGCAAACAGTGCCGTTCCCCACTGCCGGCAACAACAAGCCGACAACGCTAGCACCTAACCATTGCTTTAGCGTTGGGTTAGGGGCCCCTAAGCTACGCATCACAATATATAAAATTGCACCAGCAACGCTAAAACGTACCCCTGCCATCAAAAATGGCGGGAAGCTTTCCAAACCAAAACGAATGGCTAAATAAGTAGAGCCCCAAATAAAGTAGGTACAAAATAGCGCCAATGTAACCAATACTTGTTGGCGCCCGATACCCAACTTTTGTAATTGTGAATTTAGTAAAATAGGTGACTTCCAGAAATTTTATAATTGAGGCAGCCTGTCGCCTAAGCGCGGGCTGCCTCCTGCTTTAAATTAAAGTTGTGGATGTGCGCGCTCTGATTTTGATTGAATCTTATTAAGCGCATTCAAATAAGCTTTGACTGAGGCCACTACAATATCGGTATCTGCACCCTGGCCATTCACAATACGTCCGCCTTTAGACAAACGCACCGTCACCTCGCCTTGCGCATCGGTACCACTGGTAATGTTATTGACTGAATAAAGCTGCAATTCAGCGCCGCTTTGCACCATCGTCTCAATCGCTTTAAAAGCTGCATCCACCGGACCACCCCCATCAGACTCAGCGCGATTTTCTACGCCATTTTCTGATAGTGTTATTACTGCATGAGGCACTTCACCTGTCACAGAGGCTACCTGCAAATATACCAACTTAAAGCGCTCTGCTGTTTCAGACACAAATTCATCGCTTACCAAGGCATGCAAATCTTCATCAAAAATTTCAGATTTTTTATCTGCCAAAGTTTTAAAGCGAGCAAATGTAGCATTCAACAAATCTTCTGTTTCGAGCTCTATACCCAACTCTTTTAAGCGGGTTCTGAACGCATTGCGTCCAGACAATTTACCTAATGTCAATTTGTTGGCGCCCCAACCCACGTCTTCGGCGCGCATGATTTCATAGGTTTCACGGTGCTTCAACACGCCATCCTGATGGATGCCAGACTCATGCGCAAAAGCATTAGCACCAACAATCGCTTTATTTGGCTGGACTGGGTATCCGGTAATGGTAGACACCAATTTGCTAGTTGGCACAATTTGGGTAGTATCAATGCGCGTTGTCAAATTAAACACATCGGCACGCGTTTTAATCGCCATCACAACTTCTTCTAGGCTCGCATTACCAGCGCGCTCACCCAGGCCGTTAATGGTACATTCTACTTGACGGGCACCACCCATTACCGCTGCCAAAGAGTTGGCCACAGCCATACCCAAGTCATTATGGCAATGTGTAGACCAGACTACTTTATCGCTATTGGGCACACGCGAAATCAGTTCACGCATACGCTCTCCCCAAGGAGCCGGAATTGAATAGCCTACGGTATCTGGCACGTTGATGGTAGTCGCGCCGGCCTGAATTACTGCATCAAATACGCGAATCAAGAAATCCATATCGGAGCGCACAGCATCCTCAGCAGAAAATTCTACATCCGTTGTATATTCTAACGCCCATTTAACCGCCTGTACGGCACGCTCAACCACTTGATCTTCAGTCATGCGCAGCTTATTTTCCATATGGATTTTGCTGGTTGCAATAAAAGTGTGAATGCGTCCATGTAACGCAGGCTTAATGGCTTCACCGGCACGTCGAACATCATTCTCACTCGCGCGAGCAAGTGAGCACACGGTGGCAGTTTTGATGATTTTTGCAATTTCTTGTATGGCTTCAAAATCACCCTGACTGGCGGCAGCAAAGCCGGCTTCAATCACATCCACACCCAAGCGCTCAAGTTGACGCGCAATGCGAACTTTTTCCTCTTTGGTCATAGCCGCGCCTGGGCTTTGTTCACCATCACGCAAGGTGGTATCAAAAATAATAATTTGGTTTTGTTTCATGGTTATTACCTAATTTTTTACTACATCAATGTGGGGTTAAATTCTTTTGGAAGAATTTAGATCTGTTTTTGGCTCAAACTTATTACTAAGTGAGCAGTGCCGCACGTTTCCGCACCGCACTTATTCAAGTTTTGGGGTGTTGGCGCGCTATCGCAGAGTGCGAGCGCGCAGCGCTAATAATCTTGATGTACGCAGCTTATGACTGGGCAATGCAGCAAAGCGCAGTGCCAGAATTTTTCGCACAAATAATGCGCTGGCGATGAGGCTCAACGCACAAAAAATATTCAATATAGTGATATTAGACATGGTGATAGAAATATAGTGTTTTTTAAAACATTCTGCAAGCATTTAGCCGTTTGAATTTCTTATAGTCCTGATAAGCAAAAGTGATCAGTAGAGGTCTTTGCAAATGCTTATCGATTGAAGCGTTCACGTACCCACAAGATATAACCAGAAAACGCATATACCGTCATTACAAAAAACAGCACTTCGGGTGGGCTGTATGACACCAGCACGATGGCTAACAGAATGCCTAAAATGACAATAAACGGCACGCTACTTTTTAAGTTAATATCTTTTCCACTGTAATAGCGTAAATCGCTGACCATAGAAACGCCGGCAAATACGGTAATGCCCCATGCCATCCACTTCATTTGAAGCACGCCGAAAAATATATCACGCCCACTGACGCCATATTCATATGAGACCCAAACAAAACCCGCCAGTAAGGCAGCAGCAGCCGGGCTAGGCAACCCTTGGAAATAGCGCTTATCCTGATGTGCATCATCTAATTTTGTATTAAATCTCGCTAAACGCAATGCTGCACAAGCACAGTAAACAAAAGCTGCCAACCAGCCTAATTTACCTAGTGGCTTTAATGCCCACACATAAAGAATGAGCGCCGGAGCAACACCAAATGAGACCATATCAGACAAGCTGTCATACTCAGCACCAAACGCGCTTTGCGTATTGGTCATGCGGGCCACACGGCCATCTAAACCGTCCATTACCATTGCAATGAAAATAGCGATAGCAGATAGCTCGAAACGCCCGTTCATGGCTTGAACAATCGCGTAAAAGCCTGCGAACAAGGCTGCCGAGGTAAATAAATTAGGTAACAGGTAAATGCCGCGTCCTTTTAATCCACCATCTAATAACGGATTTTTAGTGCGGGTGCGTACAGGTTTTTCAGCCATGATTTCAATTTCAATTAATTTACTTAGCATTAGTATAACAAAGCTCAGCTTATTAGGGCTTCTTAAAAAGAAGCATTCTCCATCAGCAATGCGTGTACATCACTAAAGCAATCATAAGCTGTGTGTTAATATCGCGGCTTAGAAAAACTGTACTTACTTATTCATTATCCCTATGCAATTTACACTACATAAACAAGATGGCCTCGCCAGACGCGGTACCGTAAGTCTGATCCACGGTGAAGTGCAAACACCCGCCTTTATGCCCGTTGGCACCTATGGCACAGTCAAAGCCATGTCGCCTTTAGAACTCAAAGAAATTAATGCGCATATCGTGCTTGGTAACACCTTTCACCTATGGCTACGACCCGGGTTAGATGTCATTGCAGCACATGGCGGTTTGCATAAATTTATGGGATGGGATGGTCCAATCCTAACTGATTCTGGCGGCTTTCAAGTTTGGAGCTTAGGTGCTTTACGTAAAATTACCGAAGAAGGCGTTAAATTTCGCTCACCGATTAATGGAGATAGCTGTTTCTTAACCCCAGAAGAATCCATGCGTATTCAGAAAGTACTGAACTCTGACATCGTCATGATTTTTGATGAATGCACCCCCTACCCAGCTACCCATAGCGAAGCCAACGATTCCATGCAACTTTCACTGCGTTGGGCGCGCCGCAGCAAGGATGCACATGCCGGTAACGAAAATGCACTATTCGGCATTATTCAAGGCGGCATGTTTGAAGATTTACGCGACATCTCATTAGCGGGTTTAACGAGTATTGATTTTGATGGTTATGCCATAGGCGGCCTATCCGTCGGCGAACCTAAAGAAGACATGTTGCGTATCTTGGCGCATACCGCGCCAAAAATGCCGCAAAATAAACCGCGTTATTTGATGGGCGTTGGTACGCCTGAAGATTTAGTCGCTGCCGTCAGTCAGGGTATTGATATGTTTGACTGCGTGATGCCAACGCGCAACGCCCGCAATGGCTGGCTATTTACGCAATATGGCGACATTAAAATTAAAAATGCTGGTTATAAAAGCGACACCCAACCTTTAGATGCTGATTGTGGCTGCTATACCTGTACCAATTTCAGCCGCGCGTATCTGCATCACCTACATAAAGTAGGCGAAATCTTAGGTGCCCGTCTAAACACCATACATAATTTGCATTATTACCAAGAACTGATGGCGGGTATGCGAAGCAGCATCGAAGCCGGCGCCTTTGAAGCGTTTAAGCTTGAGTTTGCAGCCAAACGCGCACAATTAACACAAGCGGCTGAAGTAAATGCTGAGCAATCAGACTAATACGGCTAGTCGGCAATAACCTATAGTGTGTGCTAGAATTCGAAGCTAATTTTTAGCTACTAAGACAACTTAAAAGAGGTCCTATCATGTTTATTTCAAATGCATACGCAGCAACTGGTTTAGCCAGCAATGATTTAATGAGCTTCTTACCGCTTATCGTAATTTTTGTTTTATTTTTCTTTATGATTATTCGCCCACAAATGAAGCAGGCGAAAGAGCAACGTAACATGATTGCAGCCTTACAAAAAGGCGATGAGGTTGTGACCAGTGGCGGTATTGTTGGCAAAATCACTAAAGTAAGCGAAACTTTTGTCAGCGTTGAAATTGCGGCTAATGTTGAAATTACTGTGCAACGACAAGCCATACAAAGCGCGCTTCCAAAAGGTACAATCAAAAGTATTTAGTGCAAGCTCAGTTAAGCGTGATCTTTACGTTTAACTGATGTTTAGCTCACCCACCCCTTAAACCACACACCGTTATTGACTAGAGTCTGAATATGAATCGCTATCCAATGTGGAAGAACATCTTTGTTGCCATCATGATTTTGATTGGGCTAATCTATACCATTCCCAATTTTTTTGGTGAATCACCAGCAGTACAAGTCACGCCTTCTAAAAGTTCTACCAAGCTAGATCCAGCCCTACTTGGTCAAGTGGAGGCGATATTTAAGCAAGAAAAAATAGCCTACGATGGCATTTATCTAGATCTACGTGGCGTGAAAGCAAGGTTTGCCAATACTGATACGCAGATTAAAGCCAAAGATGTATTGCAAGCGAATCTTGGAAAAGATTATACCGTCGCCCTAAACCTGTTATCTCGTTCACCAGAATGGTTGCACAACCTTGGTGCTAAGCCTATGTATCTAGGTTTAGATTTACGTGGCGGCGTCCATTTCATGCTGCAAGTTGACATGAAAGCAGCCCTAGATAAAGCCGCTGAACGCTTTGTGGGTGACTTTAGAATTGCCTTACGTAAAGAGCGCATCTCATATCTCGGCGTATCGCGTGAAGGTCAATCGGTGCAAATTCGTTTTAGCACTGCAGGTGAGTTGCTAAAAGCAAGAACTGTCATTAGTAAAGACTTCCCTAATTTGACGCTGAAAGAAACTGCTGATGGCGCAGACCAAGTATTAACTGCCTCACTTAATGTGCTAGAGCAAAAACGTATTCAAGATTTTGCCTTAAAACAAAATATACAGACTTTGCATAACCGTATTAACGAACTCGGTGTCGCCGAACCTATTATTCAGCAGCAAGGCGCTGATCGCGTGGTAGTGCAATTGCCAGGTGTCCAAGATACAGCCAAAGCCAAAGAAATTTTAGGCCGTACCGCCACACTGGAAATCAGATTAGTAGATGAAGAAAAAACCGATGTCGCGACTCTAGAAAAAGCTGAAAAAGGCCAAGCACCGCTAGGGGATGAAGCATATAAAACGCGTGATGGCCGTACCATCCTTGTGAAAAAGAATGTGGTACTGACCGGCGATTACATTACTGATGCAGGTCCTGGCGTGAACAGTCAATCTGGTCAATCCGTCGTGAACGTGACTTTGGATGGTCGTGGCGCTCGTGTGTTTCAACAAGTGACGCGTGAAAATGTCGGTAAGCGTATGGCGATTTTGCTCATAGAAAAGGCAGCACCGAAGTCATTACCGCTCCCGTGATTAACGAAGAAATTGGCGGCGGTCGTGTACAGATTTCAGGCATGGCCAATACGCAAGAAGCTACCGACATTTCATTGTTACTACGTGCCGGCGCGCTAGCAGCTCCGATGGATATTATTGAAGAACGTACCGTTGGGCCTAGCATGGGTCAAGACAATATTACCCGCGGCGTGCACTCAACGCTATGGGGATTTGCCGCAATCGCAGTGATGATGATGGTTTACTACATGGCATTTGGTGTAGTTTCTGTCGCCGCCCTCGCAATCAACCTATTACTGCTCGTGGCAATCTTATCGATGTTGCAAGCAACCTTGACCTTGCCAGGACTGGCTGCGATTGCTCTAGCGCTAGGGATGGCCATTGATGCTAACGTGCTGCTGATTAACGAGCGTGTACGTGAGGAGTTGCGTAATGGAAACACGCCGCAAGCCAGTATTCATGCTGGTTACGAGCGCGCTTTTGATACGATTCTAGACTCGAATGTCACCACGCTTATTGCTGGTTTAGCCCTGTTTATGTTTGGTACTGGCCCGATTAAAGGCTTTGCAGTGGTCCATGTATTGGGCATTTTGACGTCAATGTTCAGTGCGGTTCTGGTATCACGCGCTTTTGTAAACTTGATTTACGGCTATCGTCGTAAAGTCAACAAACTATCAATCGGCCAAATTTTTAAAGCGTAAATATAACGCTTACCCAAACCCTATTTAAGAATATTTAGAGTACATATTATGGAATTATTTAGAATCAAAAATGACATTCCCTTTATGAGTTACGGTCGTTTAACGACCTCAATCTCATTGGTGACATTTCTATTGGCCATCGTGTTTTTAGCTACCCGTGGCTTAAATTTTGGCGTGGACTTTACAGGCGGAACCGTCATGGAAGTCAACTACCCACAAACCGCCAACCTTGAAACAATCCGTAAAGCGGTAGATAGCATAGGTCTTAAAGAGGCCACAGTACAAAACTTCGGGTCTAGCCATGACGTGCTAATCCGCTTGCCTGTAAAACCTGGCGCTTCTGTATCTCAGCTCTCAGAGCAAGTAAAAGCGGCACTGGTGCAAGCCGACAGTACCGCTGAAGTACGACGTGTTGAGTCCGTGGGTGCACAAGTGGGTGATGAACTATATGAGAATGGTGGCTTAGCCCTATTCTTTGTCTGCGTGGGGATTGTACTCTACCTATGGTTGCGTTTTGAGTGGCGTTTTGCCGTAGCAGCGATTATCGCCAACATGCATGACGTGGTGATTATTCTAGGCTTCTTTGCCTTTTTTCAATGGGAATTTAACCTCACAGTATTGGCAGCGATTTTAGCGGTACTAGGTTACTCAGTGAATGAATCAGTAGTCGTGTTTGATCGAGTACGTGAAAACTTCCGTAAAATGCGTAAAGCGAGTGTAGTACAGGTCATTGATAATGCCATCACACGCACCATGTCACGAACCATCATCACCCATACTATGACGCAAACAATGGTAGGCTCTATGTTGTTATTTGGTGGTGAAGTGCTACATAACTTCGCACTCGCCCTTACCATCGGCATTTTATTTGGTATTTATTCGTCTGTATTAGTGGCCTGCCCAATCGCTATGTGGCTAGGCGTTAATCGCGCCAATTTAATCGGCGATATTGAGAAAAAAGAATCTGACAAAAAAGAGGTTGTAGAAGTCATTTCCTAACGCTTTCGCGTTAAAAAATTCTATTGTCACCTCTAGCAATCTACATTAAGGGCACTTAGGTGCCCTTAATGTTAAGTATCCTTGATTAGTACTACAACTCCCGTATACACTAAGTACTTTAATTAGCGGCAAATCCCATTGGATAATATTCCCATCTCTTGGCAATTAGGCATACTCGGCCTCTTGCTCCTATTTTCGGCCTTCTTCTCAATCGCCGAAACCAGCTTGATGTCGCTCAACCGTTACCGGATGAAGCACCTTGCCAAACAAGGTCATCGTGGCGCTAAACTTGCCAGCATCCTATTAGCACGCACCGATAAACTATTAGGCGTTATTTTGTTAGGTAATACGCTGTGTATCTCAGCATCATCAACGTTGGTCGCGGTCCTGAGTGTAAACTTATTTGGTGAAGGTGAGTTTGTCTTGATGATTGGGACGCTTAGCATCACCTTTGCTATTTTGGTCTTTAGTGAAATTTCACCGAAAGTCATTGCAGCAGCCTATCCAGAAACCATCGGCTTTGCCTGTAGCTATCTACTCTACCCATTGCTGTGGTTATTTAACCCAGTAGTTTCCTTTGTTAATCTCTTCGTTAAAGGCTTTGTGCGCATCTTAGGCATCAAAGTTAACTTTGAAGAATCCCTGCATGCAGTCAGTACTGAAGAGTTGCGCACTATCGTCAGCGAGGCAGGGCATTATATGCCGCAGAAAAAACGTGCGATTCTGCTTAATTTATTAGACTTGGGGAAAATCACCGTCGACGACATTATGACTGCGCATACCTTGGTTGAAACCATTGATTTTGACGCGCCGTTGGAAGACATTTTGCAGCAGATTTCCAGCAGTCAGCATACGCGCATTCCAGTGCGCCAAGGTGAACACGATGAAATTATCGGCATTCTACACATACGAAAAGTGATTACCCAGTTGCGTTCTCATCATTACAATAATGATTTAGATAAAGAAGCGTTACGCGAAGTGATGGCGGAACCCTACTTCATCCCATCCGGCACGCCTCTGTTTACGCAAATACAGCAGTTTCAAGAAAATCAGCAGCGCGTGGGCTTAGTCGTGGATGAGTATGGCGAGTTTAAGGGCTTAGTGACTTTAGAAGATATATTGGAAGAGGTGATTGGCGACTTTACTACGCAGTCTCCGTCACGTCTTGGTAGCTATCGCAAAGAGGCCGACGGAAGCTGGTTAGTAGATGGAAGCAGCACACTGCGCGATCTTAATAAGAAATTAAACCTACACTTACCACTCGATGGCCCACGAACCCTTAATGGTTTGGTTTTAGAGCATTTCGGAGACATCCCGGATGCCAACACTAGCTTTAAAATAGGCACGCATACCCTCGAAATAGTACAAACCCAAGACAGAATCGTTAAAAGCGTCAAAATTTTCCCTTAACTTTATGTCAATGCCACACAACGTGGCATCACAGCCCTTTATTGCAATACACATACTGAAATTGCCATCGGCATGACGGTGAGCATTAAATGCAACTATTTGTTAAGACATTACTCATAATGGGCTTGAATTTTTTATAGTTTGGCTCAAAATAGGTACCAATATGGCTCACTCTCCTTCCGATCACGGCACCGCACTTAAAGCTGAAGTTGCAAAACCTAAATTGCCCCCCATGTTTAAGGTGTTACTGCTCAATGACGATTACACGCCGATGGAATTTGTAGTGGCATGCATAGAAAACTTTTTTAACAAAAGTCGTGAACAAGCGACGCAAATCATGCTCCAAGTTCATACAGAGGGCATGGGCGTATGTGGAATTTATCCACAAGATATTGCAGAAACCAAGATGAATCAGGTGTTGAAGCATGCGCAAGAAGCGCAGCATCCTTTGCAGTGCATCATTGAATTGGCATAAGCCAAACTGACCGTAACGGTAGCGTGATGATTGATAGAATATAAGGTAATAAAATGATAGCTCAAGAACTCGAAGTAAGTTTACATATGGCCTTTATGGACGCCCGACAAAAGCGCCATGAGCTCATTACGGTTGAACATTTACTGCTAGCCATGATTGACAACCCAACTGCGGCTGAGGTGCTCCGCGCATGCGGCGCTAAGCTTGACGAATTACGCACCGAACTTAACCAATATATTGAAGAACACACGCCAACCGTTACTGGCCTAGAGGATGTGGACACACAACCTACATTGGGCTTTCAACGTGTCATTCAGCGCGCTATGCTTCATGTGCAGTCATCTGGGAAAAAAGAAGTGACTGGCGCTAACGTATTGGTCGCTATCTTTGGCGAGAAAGATTCTCACGCTGTATTTTTCTTGGGCCAACAAGGGGTTACTCGCCTGGATGTAGTCAATTTCATTTCGCATGGTGTTTCCAAGTTGGCTGAAACTGCTAAACCAGAAGGCGCAGACCAAGAAGCTGAAGTTGATGCACCGCCAAATGGGGCGTTAGAAAACTACACCCTTAATCTAAATATGCAAGTATTAGCTGGAAAGATTGATCCACTGATTGGACGTGGTCCAGAACTAGAGCGCGTGGTGCAAACCTTATGCCGCCGTCGCAAAAATAACCCACTATTAGTGGGTGAGGCTGGGGTCGGAAAAACGGCGATTGCAGAGGGTCTAGCGCGCCGTATCGTTGATAAAGAGATTCCTGAAGTGTTGGCTAACGCCGTGATATATTCACTTGATATGGGGGCGCTATTAGCCGGCACCAAGTATCGTGGCGATTTTGAACAACGCTTAAAAGCGGTGATGAAGCAATTGGCTGACAATCCAAATGCGATTTTATTTATTGATGAAATTCACACCTTAATCGGAGCAGGCTCGGCGAGTGGGGGCACTTTAGATGCTAGCAATCTACTCAAACCCGCATTATCCAATGGCTCTCTTAAATGCATAGGCGCGACGACTTACCAAGAGTACCGTGGCATATTTGAAAAAGACCACGCCCTATCACGTCGCTTTCAAAAAATTGATGTGGCTGAACCTAGCGTTGCTGAAACGATTGAAATTTTAAAAGGTTTGAAATCACGCTTTGAATCTCACCATAACGTCAAATACACTGCGAGCGCTTTGAGCACTGCGGCTGAATTATCAGCTAAATACATCAATGACAGACATTTGCCGGACAAGGCAATCGATGTGATTGACGAAGCGGGTGCAGCACAGCGCATCTTGCCAAAATCCAAACAGAAAAAGGTGATTGGCAACAAAGAGATTGAAGATATCATCGCCAAAATTGCACGCATTCCGCCCAAGAATATTTCTAGCGATGACCGTAGCACCCTTAGAACACTGGAACGTGATTTAAAAGCCGTGGTCTTCGGTCAGGATAAAGCCATTGAAACATTAGCCTCTGCGGTGAAAATGGCACGTAGTGGTTTAGGTCAAGGTAACAAGCCTATCGGTAGCTTCTTATTTAGCGGTCCAACTGGCGTGGGTAAAACTGAAGTAGCTAAGCAATTGGCTTATATCATGGGCATCGAGTTAATCCGCTTTGATATGAGTGAATATATGGAACGTCATGCGGTATCGCGCTTAATCGGCGCGCCTCCTGGCTATGTCGGTTTTGAGCAAGGTGGCATGATGACCGAGGCAATTACCAAGCATCCATATTGCGTGCTACTCCTAGATGAGATTGAAAAGGCACATCCAGATATTTTTAATATTCTGCTGCAAGTAATGGATCATGGCACGCTGACTGATAACAACGGACGCAAAGCCGACTTTAGAAACGTGACCATTATTATGACGACCAATGCTGGCGCGGAGAGTCTATCTAAGTCAAACATGGGCTTTACCAATGCCAAGCAGGCTGGCGATGAGCAGGCTGACATTAAGCGTTTGTTCTCACCTGAGTTCCGCAATCGCTTGGATGCAACGGTATCATTCGCATCGCTATCACAAGACATTATCCTGCGCGTGGTCGATAAATTCCTGATTCAGCTTGAAGATCAGTTACATGATAAAAAAGTGGAAGTGACTTTTAGTGATGCCTTAAAAGCCTATCTCGGCAAAAAAGGTTTTGACCCACTCATGGGTGCACGACCAATGGCTAGATTGATTCAAGACACTATCCGCAAAGCATTAGCCGATGAGCTGTTATTTGGAAAACTGGCTAATGGAGGAACTGTACATGTTGATATTGACGATAACAATGAGGTAAAACTTATTTTCGTTCAGGATCAACAATCGGCAGAGACTGCCCTAGCCACAGCATAATAAAAGGCGCTTTTGCGCCTTTTATTATGGTCACTTTTGCATGACACTGACAAACAAAGCTGACGCAACTAAATTACTTAGCCAAGCCCTTACTTTTGGGTAAGCTGCATGTTCAAACCATTGACTATCTACTCCTGAAAATTGGCGTACAAACGGAAATATTGCAACATCGGCCAAACTGAGTTGGTCTGATAGCAAAAATGTTGACTGCGATAATTGAAGCTCTAGCTTATATAAAAACACTTCTGCCTGCGCTCTATACGTCAAGGAAGACTCTTCAGGAAAGCGAATTGCATACTTATACCTATCCAACGCTTGCTTAAAGCTGGTGTCGTTTTCACTATCAACTGTTGTGCCAATTTTTTATCTGCAGTCAACCAACCATCTTCATCTTGTTGTTGCAAAGCCCAGTGCATGATATCCAAGCTTTGCTCTAGCACTTGTTGTTTAGAAGTAGTCTGATCTTGAAGCACCAGTACCGGCACGGTGCCTTTAGGCGAAACAGCAAGCAACTCACTAGGCTTTGCACTTAGTTTAATTTCATGTACATCAACGGCGATACCCGCATATTTCAGCGCCATGCGTGCACGCATCGCATAGGGACAACGGCGGTAGGAATAAAGTACGGGGCGCACAGCTAACCTAATGATTTGCAAATATCGCGGACTAACTGCGGGCCTTTATAAATCAATCCACTATAAACCTGCACCAAAGAGGCACCAGCGGCTATTTTTTCAACAGCATCCGCACCAGTTAAAATCCCACCAACGCCGATAATAGGCAAAGCGCCCTGTAAGCGTTTTGATAATTGCGAAATGACTAGCGTTGACTTACATCTCGTACTGGCGCACCTGACAAACCACCGCTTTCGTTTGCATGCTCCATGCCCTCAACCGGTTCACGCGACAAGGTCGTATTGGTGGCAATAACTCCATCTATTTGATGTTCAAGCAATAAGTCTGCAATTTCATTGACTTGCTCAAACGCCAAGTCCGGTGCTATTTTTAAAGTAATGGGCACATAGCGGCCTTGCTGGTCAGCCAATTTAGTCTGCTCGGCTTTTAGCTTCAGCAGCAGTTGTGACAAGGCTGTTTTTTCTTGTAACGCACGTAAATTCTTCGTGTTAGGGGAGGAGATATTCACCGTGATATAGGTCGCATGGGCATAGACCTTTTGCATGCAAATCAAGTAATCATCGACCGCATTTTCCATAGGGGTATCAAAGTTTTTGCCGATATTAATACCAAGTACGCCCTTATATTGAGCAGCCTTTACGTTTGCAATTAAGTAATCCACCCCTAAATTATTAAACCCAAAGCGGTTAATAATTCCTTGCGCCTGCTTTACTCGAAATAAACGAGGCTTAGGGTTTCCAAGCTGAGGTCTTGGCGTAATAGTACCTATTTCAATAAAACCAAAGCCTAGCGAAGCCATACCATCAATAACAGCACCATTTTTATCTAGACCTGCTGCCAAACCAACTGCATTGGGAAAGGTAATGCCCATAACGGTTCTAGACTCGCAAATAATCGGCGATGGATACAGGTGGAGCAGACCCGCCTTCTGCGCAAACTTTAAGCCTTTCAAAGTCAAATCATGGGCGACTTCAGCATCAAGCTGAAATAACAGAGGTTTTGCGAGTGTGTAAATATCCATACTGAGATTTTACTGCAAAAAGCACGTGACCGTCGTTGCAATCGAACACGATCGTAAGCAATATAAATGTGGCTTATTTACCATAGCGATAGCAAGCAATGGCATAATCATTAAGTGCATTTATTGCTAACAAAATCATGACAAAACATCATCAAACCCTACAAATACTTGGTGGCATTACGCCTACACAATTTTTAGCTGAATTTTGGCAAAAAAAACCTTTATTAATTAAGCAAGCCATTCCAGGATTTAAAGGATTATTAAGTCCTGACGAACTAGCTGGCCTAGCTTGCGAAGAAGATGTGCAGTCGCGTATTGTCCAGTACATTAAGGGAAAATGGGTGGCCAGTCACGGCCCTTTTACTGAGGATGATTTTGCGAATCTTCCAGAAAAACCAACGACTGACAATAACTGGACATTACTTGTGCAAAGTGTGAATCACTATATGCCCGAAGCGATGCAACTATTGCAACAATTTAACTTTATTCCACACGCAAGGCTTGATGACCTCATGGTCAGTTACGCACCCAATGGCGGGGGTGTCGGACCACACTTTGACAGTTACGACGTATTCCTGCTGCAAGGTCAGGGCAAGCGACTATGGCGCATAAGCGAGCAATCAGACTTAAGCTTAGTTGAAGGCGCACCATTACGAATTTTAAAGAACTTTGATACCGCACAAGAATGGCTTTTAGAAGCTGGTGATATGCTCTACTTGCCACCGCACCTTGCCCATTGGGGTATTGCGGTTTCTGATGGCGTCATTGATTGCATGACTTACTCAATTGGTTTTCGTGCGCCGAAAAACCAAGAACTGGCTACAGAATTCTTAGGTTTTCTGCAGGATAAACTCAATCAAGACCAAATGGTTTTGGAGGGCATCTACCAAGATTCAGATTTGCGGTTGCAATCTCATCCCGCTGAAATTTCCAATAGCATGGTCTCTAAAGTCAGCGCCAATCTAAACAAAATTCAATGGACAGCGTCCATGGTGACTGAATTTCTAGGCACTTACCTATCCGACCCGAAAGCCGATGTTGTATTTAATGCTAATAAAAAAACCTCAATGCTTACATTTTCTGAAAAGTTAGCAAAAATAGGCGTCGCCTTAGATTTTAAAACCCAGATGCTCTTTTCTTGTGAAAACGAATTGTGCCAATTTTTTATCAACGGTGAGATTACAGAGTTCTCAGGGGATGTAGCCAGTGTGCTTAAAATGCTGGCTGATAATCGACAATTAGCCGCTAGCGAGTTTTCCGCGACTATTATTAATAATAAGTCATTTATGCAACAACTGCATACTTGGTATTTAGCTGGTTACTTACAACTTGGCATACCAAAAAACTTTAATTTTTAAGTGGGAACTGTAATGACAGCGTCACAATGAACGAAAAACCGTGGATGCGACGTTTGTTTTAAGCAAAAAAAGGAATTTTTTGTATTTTTAATGGTATAACCATTCAAATATACTGGTTTTTTTCCGAATAACTGGTAAAATTTGCACCACTCGATATAGTTTTTAGTTCAATCTAAATAGTTGTTATCGAAAAAACTTTTTAACTAGTACCAAACCCTTAAGGAAATAAAATGACACGTTCAATCCTATTAGCTGCATTGTTAGCTCTTGCTTTAACTGCTTGTGGTAAAAAAGAAGAAGCTGCTCCTGCTGTTGAAGCTGCTCCTGCTGCTGAAGCTGCTGCTCCTGCTGCTGCTCCAGAAGCTGCTCCAGCTGCTGATGCTGCTGCACCTGCTGCTGCTCCAGAAGCTGCTAAATAATTAGTATTTAGCAAGTAGTATTAAAAAGCCGACTTTTAGTCGGCTTTTTTTATATACAAAGCTTAGCTTTGATTTTTTGTAGGGCTAAATCGATGTACCGAGTTTAACTAATCGTGCGCCAATCAAAACCCAACAGTTGGTCAGCCACCCCAATCCACTCAGGTTCACAACCTAATACTTTAGCCAAAGCCGCTCTAGCTAAAAGCGCAGTATTATTTTTAGCGCTTAAATGCGCAGCCACAAGATGTTGTAACTGACTATTATCTAGCTTGGATAGTAAGTCTGCAGAATCCTCGTTATCCAAATGCCCCAAATCGCCACCAACACGCTGTTTAAGGGTCCAACTATAAGGCCCAGACTGCAACATTGCTTCATCATGATTGCACTCCAGCACTAGCGCATGACAGCCACTTAAGCGCTCTTCAATATGCGGTGTACTACGGCCAACATCGGTCAACACTCCTAACCGATGATTACCGTCAGAAAAAATACATTGTATGGGTTCGCGCGCATCATGGGGTACTGGATATGGTTGCACTTGAATGTCATCAATCGAGAATATTTGATGACTATCAATCACATTTAACTGAAGATTATGCTGACTTGGCATGTAGCGCGCGACCATTTTCAGTGTGCCATAAGTCAACCACACTGGAATATTATACTTAGCAGCCAGTTTGAAAGCCCCGCCTGCATGGTCGTCATGCTCATGAGTAATAACGATTCCAGCTAGGTCACTCGGTGCTAGCTGAAGGCGAGATAGGCGCGTCAATGTTTCTTTGATACTAAAGCCACAATCGAGCATGACTCTAGTGTTTTTAACTTCGACCACTAGGGAGTTGCCAGCACTGCCACTCCCTAGTGAGGAAAAACGCATACTTTAAATCCTAAGCGAACTGCTTTATTTTAACTGCTCGTACATCAAGGCCACGATGCGATTAGCAGTAGTCGTCTTGACGCGGTTACCTTCTTTATCAACCAC
>TBL_comb47_HYPODRAFT_10003017_pt1 | contig 20328 bp, 21 predicted proteins | sample TroBogypolimnion_40_FD_10682 | JGI IMG/M metagenome (IMG submission 10682) | reverse complement strand
TAAAGAATTAGAGTCCTACATCAAGTCCAACAAAACGCATGTGACTATCGCCAATGCTGGTCAAGGAGCCGTGTCGCAGTTGTGCGGGCTTTTGTTTATGTCTCGCGAAGGAGTTGAGTTAACTAGCATCCCCTATCATGGAACTGCCCCAGCATTAACGGATCTATTGGGTGGCCAAGTGGACTTGCTATGTGATCAAACCACACAGGTTGGCCCCTATATTCAAAAGAATTTGGTCAAGGCTTACGGCGTAACAACGCCAACGCGCTTAAGCTCCCTACCAAACATCCCAACCCTACAAGAACAAGGTCTAAAAGGGTTTGAGATAGAGGCATGGATTGGCTTGTACGCACCCAAGGGTACGCCTACTGCAGTGATTGCCAAACTCAATAAGGCGCTTAGGTCAGCACTAAATGATCCCGCTGTCAAAACGCGTTTAGCAGAATCCAATATTGAAATTGCGCCGATGAGTAAGGTCACGCCGGCAAGCTTAAAACAACACCTTGAATCCGAGATTAATAGGTGGGGTCCGATTATTCGCAATGCCGGCGCTTACGCTGAGTAAGCTCTACCCCGCTCTAAACAGAAAACCTGATCTCGCTTTTTCGCGACGCCTCTGATTCCAGGCAAGCAATATAGAAATCATCGACCAAAGCCCTAAAAATGGATCAAGCACGTAGTCCCATAGATTCATTGACTCATGCCAATGCACTGACCAAGCAAGGAGCGTTAGTGCGAAGATCCATGTGCCCCTTACCCAGCCAGCAAGGCCACAAACAAGAGCAAAAATGAGCACTCCTGCCAATAAGGAGATTGAGCTATAACCCCATACATAGGGGTCAGTCATACCAAACCCCAAGGCAAATGGATAGAAAGCGCATGCTGCGATGAGAGCAGTGATTTTAAATCCGAGCGGAATTGGCTTGGATGGTAGAACGCTAGACCATAGCAACAACATCGTCACAACACTCAGATCTCCCATCATGCCACGCACATATCCAGCTAAGGGCAGCTCCATCGATAAACCCAAGGGCCAGAAAAATACATTTCCAATCAAGAAAGCCAGGAGGATGCGCACAAAGACAGGAAATTCAGTTTGAAAAACCCTTTGAGCAAGCAGCAGGATGAAGACTCCACATGTAAGCGACATCTCTAGAAGCGCAATCGTTTGCAGATGATTTGTCATTGCTTCAGCCCTTCGGTTTTGTCCTCTAGCAGAGCCATTTGATGCTGCGCATGCTCAAGCCAAGCGCCACTAAAGTAAATATGTCGGATTCTTTTTCGATCCCAGGTATAGACCAAATGCGCATCTCGACCATTTGCCGTCATTAAATAAGGATATGAAAATTCGCGACGTTGCAAATCAGGCAAGGCTTCATCATCCTCAACAGTTTGAATGATTGACCAATCGTTATCTCTGCCATTATTCATCAGCAACACTAAGCGGTAGCGTCCTGTTTCTAAATTATTCAAGGCCATCAGACGAGTTCCATTGGCTAAGCTGATGACAGCCAATGCTGAATTGGGATTTGCGATTGGAAGATCAGAGCCGATCTGCCAATGACGCCCAGCGTCTTTAGTCACGCTAACCGGAACCTCCTTTGCTTGGTCACTGCTGCGCGTTTGACGGAAATAAGCACTTGCCTGCTCTTGACCATCAATCAAAATAGCTGGTTGAATAGCGCCTCTACCGGAACTCATTCGCCTGACATCAATCACCCTACTATCTTCAATGCGCAGTAATTCACCAAATCGTCCAATCCATTCATGGTAGGCAGGCAATCCAATGCGGCCATCCTCAAATGCAATAGCCGGCGACTTCACTAAGGTGCTCAAGTTCACCAAAGGCGAGGTGATTAATCGCTCAGGCTTGCTCCAAGTGACGCCCTCATCATTGGATATCACACTAGAAATAGAGCTACCTGCCCAGCCTCCAATAGAGACGGTGACAAAAAATAACTGCAATCGCCCATCAGCCATACGAGCAGGTACAGGATTGCCTAATTTAGCGATGTAACGAGATAGCCCTCGTTCAGCGCGCACTCGATCCATCACTACAGTAGGTGCACTCCATGCGCCCTCTTTTGAATGAAAGACCGAGCTGGCAATCACTACATCGGGGGCCCCCTCTCGACTGCCTGCAAACCAAAATGCACGTATGGTTCCATCATTTAATGCAATTAATGAGGCTGCATGCACCGATGGAGCGCCAGTATCAGGCAACCAGTCTGCTTCAGGAGCAGAAATAGGTAACTTGGTTTTGGTCTGCTCTTCATTTGCAGATTGGCTTGCGACTTCGAAGGATGGTTTAAATGAGGACCAAGCGGGTTGACTATCAATACGCAGATAAGCCAGTACCCCTGCAATCAATAAAAAGCACAAGGCGAGAATACGATTCATCGACAGGCATCCTTATCAGCACTGAGATCGCCCATCCTTACTGGAGTAGAAACTAAATACTCGTCCACAAATAGATGTTCGCCAACCTGCCCCATGATCATTGCCCTGATCTCAGAATCGGAATGACGCGCCCGCATTTCCATTCGCTTACCTACCAGAGTACAAGTCTCACAAATCACTGGCTCTGAGCCCAATGGAACTTGGACCGCTACCAAAGGATAAGTAGCTAGAAGTTCAGACACATTGGTTGCATCTTGAGAGGGGTAGCCATGCAGTTGTGCACCCGGCAACAATAAGCGGTACTCCTCATCTTTTGCCCGGTAATCACATGGAATCCATACATCTTTTCCAGCAACCGCCTCAATCGTCTCTATCTTATAACGTCCGAGTGCAGCCTCTAACGGCGCAAGACTGCTGGTGAGTGCGCAGTACACCAGAAAGCAGCCCGCCAAAGCAAGTGACTTACATCTCTTCTGACTCAATAGACCCAGCAAGGTGAGCACAAGACTGATGGCCATCAAAGCCCAATGATCAAACGGATAAACCCAAGCTCCAGCATTGCCCAAAAACTGAGACAGCTGCAGATTGCCACCGATCCAGCACAGAACAACTAAAACAAGCAACTGCAATAAGAGCGCCAACCTGAAACCCCATAAGGGAAGTCGATCCCAATGCATGGCAATTAAAGCGGCAAATGCTGGCATCACTGGTAAGAGGTAACGTCCTGATCGCTGNCTTGGCAAACTAAATACCAAGAAGAAAGCAAAGATCAACAAGAGCAGTAGACTAGCTTCCAGTGACATGAAGCGGCGTTCACGCCACATCTGCCCTAAGGTCGAAAGTAGCACAAATATAAACAAACCAGCATTTGCAAGAGTGGTAAGCGCCAACATCCAAATACTATCTCCACCTCGTAACAGATCGAGTATGTAATTGGAGCTACGGGCCTCGAACTTGCCAGCGTTCTCACCCAGCACAAACTCTCTCCAAATTGCCTCGGGATGAGGGTCGAGCACAAACCACAATGAAAACACCCCAAGAGCAAATACCGCAATCAGAAGCAGCTTGTATAAATCGCGCTTTACTAAATCGCCTATTGACCATTCACGCCAGCGCCAGTAATACAAACCCAGGGCAAAAGATGCTGGGACGATATATGCAAAAGATTTGGATAACAGTGCCAAGCCAAAACAGAGGGCAGCAAATAAAGGGAAATACATTTTTGAATTGAATGCAGCCCTACCCCAATAGAGCAGCGCCATAAACGGCAGACTCAACCAAAAAACTTCACCAGGATCGGTGAGAAAAGGTCGGCCATAGCGATAGCTTGAAAAAAAGGAGAGCCAGACTAAGGCCGCCAAAATCCCAGTTCGAGAATGAGCACTAAAACGCCGCACTGCCAGGAATAAGAAAAAAGCGGTGAGCGCGGTATAAAGCACACTGGGCCAACGTAAGTTAAAGAGGCTCCAACTCTCACCCCAATGGGTACTGGCAATCCCCTCCCAGAAAAGCAAAGGTGGCTTGGTATTTTTCAGCCCCTCCATCTCCGATTGCAATGGTAACCATTGCCCCGTTTGCGCCGTCATCCGCACAATATGCATATAGGGATACTCATCCCCATTTTTTGGCGCAAAGCGACTATCCAAACCATATAGATAGGTAAAGATGCTGAGCAATAAAATGAGAATTGCGCTGCGGCAGGTGAATGAACGTGTCATCCCGCTAGTTTATAGGGCTTGCAATGAATAGCTTAAAAATGGGTATTTTGAGATACTCTAGAGTGATGAGAACGCATCAACCCCACAAACAGATCAAGCCTGTTGCGCTAATCCTTTGGATTTTTGGTACTTTAAGTACCTGCGCCTATGGTCAATCAAACACTCCAACAGCGCTGTACCAACGCAGTCTAGCTGCTACCTGCGCCAATTGCCATGGCACTGATGGCAAGGGGGCGCCAAATGGTGGAATGCCTCTAATTAACCATCTCAGTAAAAAGCAAATGCTCGAGCAATTATTAGCCTATAAAGCAGGAGCGAAAGCGGGCACCATCATGCCTCAGCTTTGCAAGGGTTATACCGATGAGCAACTTGCTGCCATTGCACAGGAGTTAGGCAGTCATGAATAAGCGCCGAGAATTTCTAGGTCATGGCATAGGAATGCTTGGCCTCTTGGCTGGTGCTTCTGGGCCGGCACGCGCCAACTTGCAGAGCGCAGAGATTGTCGTGATTGGCGGAGGGTATGGTGGGGCTACTGCGGCAAAATATCTACGGCTTTTCTCAAACAACACGGCACGGGTTACTTTGATAGAGCCCAATGCATCTTTTATCTCATGCCCCCTCTCGAACCTAGTAGTAGGCGGCAGTAAAAACTTGACCGAACTCACCATCTCTTATGCTAATTTAAGCAAGCGCCATGGCATCAAGATGATGCAAGATAGCGCGCTGCAGATTGATCCAGAAACAAAACGGATCAAACTCATCTCGGGTCAAATCGTGCCCTATGACAAGTTGGTAATTTCCCCAGGCGTCAGTCTGTTAATGGATTCAATAGAGGGTTTAAGCAACGCCAATCGAGCTGGAGTGACATTGCAAGCCTGGAAGGCCGGTCCCGAAACTATTGCATTGCATAAACAACTGAGTGCCATGCGTGATGGCGGCGTCTTCGCTATTAGCGTTCCTGAGGCGCCCTATCGCTGCCCACCAGCACCATACGAGCGCGCCTGCCAAGTAGCAAGCTACCTTAAGCAGCACAAACCCAAATCCAAAGTACTGATCTTGGACGCCAATCAAGATATCACCTCCAAAGGCGCCCTCTTTAGAAAGGTATGGGCACAGAATTACCCCGGGTTAATTGAATACCGACCCAATCAAAATGTCATTGCGGTAGACGCAAAAACAAAAACGATCAAACTTGAAATCGATGAAGATGTCAAAGCAGACGTGCTTAATCTCTTGCCTGCCATGAGTGCTGGCGATATTGCGGTTAAAACTGGTTTAGCAAATTCCAATGGACGCTGGGTCAATGTCAATTTTCTGAACTTCGAATCCACTGCGCAAAAAGATATCCATGTATTAGGCGATGCAATCCAAGTTGCCTATGCCATGCCAAAATCTGGCCATATGGCGAACCAGCATGCTAAGGTAGCCGCCGCTGCCATTGTTGCCGAGCTCAATAACTGGGAAGTGAATCCTGCGCCCGTTCTCACGAATGCGTGTTATAGCTTTGTCAGCCCAACCCAAGCAGTTCACGTGGCTAGCGTGCACCAATATAACACTACAGAGCAAACCTTTAAGCCCGTTCCAGGCGCTGGGGGACTCTCTTCAGAACCCTCTCTTCTTGAGGGGGAGTATGGTTGGGGTTGGGCTCATAATATCTGGGCAGACACCCTTGCTTAATTTAGCAATATAAATAAAAAAGGAGCGCAAATGACACCCCGCTTACCAAAAGATGCCTCAAAACTTGAAGACGCGTTTGAGCGCCTGACTGTTCCCATCGGGAATTTATTTGTATCGTTATTTCATCGCATTGCTTTGTTTGGAATTGGCGCTGCAACTGTTTGGTCAGCAGCAGTGGCCTTTATCGGCATGGCCAATAAAGGCTCAGCCTCCATTGAAGATTTACTGCTCTTATTTATCTACCTTGAGATCGGCGCCATGGTTGGGATTTACTTCAAGACCAATCACATGCCAGTGCGTTTTTTGATTTACGTTGCCATTACGGCAGTAACGCGCTTAATTATCGATCTAGTGAACACCAGGCATGAGGCGGATATGGCCATCCTTTTTATGGGGCTCACCATTCTGATTTTGGCTCTCGCAAATGCGATAGTTCGCTATGCCTCATTCAAATACCCAAGTAAGTCTGGGGATAGTGATTAGACTGATGGGTTATTAAATACCTTAGTCTGATAGGGGTGAACGCCTCGATTCAGGCAGCTGCGTACGTAATCAATACTGGTACGCAAAGCGTAGTAATCACTCGACATGCTCTTAGATACCTCAATATTCAAAACTTGGTATTCCAGTAGATCGAGCTTTTTAAGATAAGCATCTCGATCAATCGGCCCCTCGTCCATAGTTAACTCTTGCTCGTACTGCTTGAGGGTGCTGTACATCCGAATGAGCTTATTTTGCATACGCTTCTTGCGAAAACTGGGTAATGCCATCAGGGCTGGATAGGCAAATACGAATAAAGGCAGCATGATAAATAGTAAGCGGTTAATCATTTCTGCCAACCAAAATGGGAGATAGTTCATGAGCCAAGGTGAGCCATTTTTCTCAAAGTGAACCGCTACCGGACTCTCGGGGAGCGTGGAGTTTTTAAATGCTGGAAACTCACCTCGCTTAGAAAAGAATGTGGCTTTGCCGTTGATGCTTTTTGCAGCCTCAATAAATAAGAATTGAATCGCTGGATGCATCCGATCGTCAATCAATAGATTGGTAGTCGTCGATAACAGCTTAATATCTTTATTTGGAAAATTACGGCTTAGACTAAAGGCGCCTTCTGGAACATTCAAAATGGTCAAGTAAGGTAATGCGCGTGCATAAGCCTCTGCCCGGGAAAAATTAGACAAGTGCAGTTCTGGGTCATTAATCAAGGCTTGCACATTGGGCGCCTCAAATGTATCTGCAATAAAGATGGCATCTATCTCCCCTTTTTTGATTGCTTGTACCCCTTGCTCTTCAGGCAAATATACAAAATGAGGTACCCGGTCCAAACCCGATGCCTTCAGCACCTGCATAGCTTGCGCATGGGAACTGCCACCCTCAACGCCAACTGAAATCACCACATTTTTTTTAAGTTCGCCTAGGGCTTTCATTGCCTGAGAATGAATATCTTTTACTTCGGGACCGCGATAGAAAAACCAAATCGGGTCATAAGTAATGGATCCCAAAGATTCGATGCCCTCTACTCCGCTCGGATCATAGACGCCAGCTTGGACAAAAGCAGCCTGCACGGGATCCTTGCGATCAACTAAGAGCGCAATATTTTCTTGAGCACCTTTAGTTGCTTTGAGCTCTAACTTAACACCCTGCTTAGCAAAAAATTCTGCATACTTTTTTCCGAGGATTTCATAGGAGCCTCCAGGCGCGCCGGTTGCCATGACAACATGCCTAGGAGGTGGAGGATCCGCGTACCACCAGGCAAACATCAGTGCGAGCAAAATAAATAGAAGGATTGGCCAGGTCTCTTTTAAAAAAACAAGAAAATCGGACCAATATTCCTGAACCATCTCATGTAAACCTAAAAAGGTTTCTTTGGTGTTTTTCTTAAAACTTCCCATGGCTTTGCACCCAGCAAATATGTCAAAAGCCAATGATAATGTGCTTATAAACTTATGAACTAATCGATCAGGAGAAATGATGATCCAAATCCGTAAATCTCAAGAGCGCGGCTATGCAGACCACGGCTGGCTCAAAAGCTTCCATTCCTTCTCGTTTGCTGGATACCATGACCCCCGATTCATGGGCTGGGGTAATTTGCGCGTGATTAATGAAGATCGTGTAGCGCCAGGCATGGGCTTTGGTAAGCACGGCCACCGCAATATGGAAATCATTAGCTACGTTCTTTCTGGCGAGTTGGCTCACGAAGACAGCATGGGCAATGTCAAAGGTATACCTCCCGGTGATGTACAGCGCATGAGTGCCGGTACTGGTGTCACCCATAGTGAATTCAACTATGCGAAAGACCAAACAACCCACTTTCTACAAATCTGGATTGAACCCAATACCCTTGAAATTCCGCCGAGCTATGAGCAAAAAACCGTCCCCGTTGAGGATAAGCAAGGCAAACTGCGTTTAGTTGCCTCTCCAGATGGTGCGGATGGCTCAGTAAAAATACATGCAGATGCCAAAATGTATGCGGGCCTATTTAACGGTACGCAAACTGCAGAACTGAAGCTCAATCCCGCAAACAAGGCTTACGCCCACCTCATTCGGGGCACACTCGATATCAATGGCCAGCAGCTGTCAGCGGGTGATGCTCTCCTCATTGAAAATGAGAGCCATATCAGTCTGAGTCAGGGTCGAGATGCTGAAGTCCTGGTGTTTGACTTAAGCAGTTAAAGCGCGACCGAACTAAGGCTAATGGGAGTTAGAATTAAGAACATTGGCTCATTTGGAACTTCGTCAGAATTATGAAATTCAAGGACTATTACGAAACGCTTGGCGTTGCACGTGGCGCCACCGAAGCAGAAATCAAAACCGCTTACCGCAAACTTGCTCGTAAATATCATCCGGACGTGAATAAAGCAGCAGACGCAGAAGAGAAATTTAAAGAACTGGGCGAGGCCTACGCTGTCTTGAAGGATACAGAGAAGCGCGCTGCTTACGATCGCATGGGTGCTAACTGGAAGAACGGTCAAGATTTTCAGGCGCCACCAAACTGGAATGATGGTTTTGAATTCACTGAAGGTGGTGGCTATAACCCAGGTTATGGCGGCGGTTACGAAGGCGATCAGAGCGAATTCTTTGAATCCCTATTTGGTAGAGGCAGGCATCGCGCTGGCGGGAGAGCAAGCCAGGGAAATACCGGTCAAGGTATGCACTTTAAAGGCCAAGATCACCACGCCAAAATTTCAATTGATTTAGCGGATGCCTATAACGGCGCCAAGCGCACGATTGCCTTGCATATGCCCACTCTAGATGCCAGTGGACATGTCAGCACCCAAGAGCGCAAACTAGATGTCAGCATTCCAAAAGGGATTAAGGCCGGCCAAAACCTGCGCTTAAGCGGTCAAGGAGGCCCAGGCGTTGGCGAAGGTGGCGCAGGAGATCTCTATTTAGAAATTGATTTTCTTCCCAACCGCCTTTATCGCGTCGATGGTAAAAATGTCTATCTTGATTTGCCTTTAGCTCCCTGGGAAGCTGCACTGGGTACAACCGTTAATGTGCCAATTCCATCTGGCTCAACCTTGGAATTGAAAATTCCTGCTGGGACTGCGGCAGGTCGGAAGATGCGCTTAAAGGAAAAAGGTATTCCAAGCAAAGAGCCGGGTGATTTTTATGTTGTGCCAACAATTTCTTTACCCAATGCAGAAACCGATGCTCAAAAAAATGCTTACAAAGCCTTTGAGCAGGCTTTCGACTTCAACCCCAGGGCAAACTTGAAGGGATGACTGTAATGACACAAACTAATATGACATGGATTGAAGGCGCCGTTGTTGAAACGGAGATTCACATGACTATTGTTGAGCTCGCGCAAGCCTCAAGAACCCCTGAAGATCTCATCATGGCCTGGGTCTCTGAGGGTGTATTGAGTCCAGCAGGATCATCCCCTCAAGAGTGGCGCTTTGGGGGAGACTCACTCAAGCGCGCAAGAATAGCAGCGCACCTCACACATGATCTGGATCTAAATACACCTGGGGTAGCCCTCGCCCTAGATCTCTTGGAAGAAATCTCTCAATTACGCAAGCGCTTGCAGCGTGAGAACCTAGGTTAGTCCGACTTGGATTCGAATCTTCTTAAAAAACCAGCTCAAAATGCTGGCGACATCAGTTTATTTTCCGCCACAGCATTAGGCATTGGCGGCATGATGGGTGCTGGCCTCTACTCTCTTTTGGGATTGGCAAGCGTCCATGCTGGCACCCATGTTCCGCTGGCGTTTTTCATCGGCGCAATTGCGGCCTCCTTTTCGGTGTACTCTTACGCAAAACTAGGCGCTGCATTTCCTAGCAGTGGGGGCGCTGCAACTTTTACAGTCATGAGCTTTGGTCCTGGAGTGATTTCAGGTGGACTCAACCTCTTTCAGTACATCGCTTATTTAATTGCAGCCGCTCTCTATGCGGCAGGCTTTATGGAGTACACCAACACCCTTTTTGGTGGCGATTTATCCACGGTCACATTGAATCTCATTACTGTTGCCATTATTTTGGTTTGCAGCTTTATTAATTTATTGGGGCCCAGCCTGGTGGGTCGAGCAGAAACGGTAGCGATTGCTTTGGTAGTAATCAGTCTTTTAGTTTTTTCTGCTATGGGCTTTCATCAAGCTAATCTGAAAACATTTTCAATGTCTGGTGGTTCGGCTGAAGGAATCGCCGTAGCGGCGGGAATTTTATATATTAATTTTCAAGGCTTTGGAGTGGTAACTAATTCCTCCTCGGCAATGAAGAGGCCTCAAAAAGAACTGCCGCTTGCCATGTTTTCTGCATTAATTTTGGTAACCATTGCCTACCTCTTGGTGAGTGGCGCAGTAGTCCTGCTGATGCCTCTAGGTTCGATCGAATCACACAATGGCCACGTATTGGCTGATGCCGCTCAAATAGTCGCCGGCAAGCTTGGCTTGATCATCATTAGCATTTCTGCATTGTTAGCATGTGCAGCTGCTGTCAATGCCACTATTTTTGCAGCATCCAATATCGCCGCTGACTTAGCCAGTAAAACTGAGGCGTCTGCAGTACTGGGAAATCGCATTCTCAAAAATAATGTGCACGCCCTGACTGTTTCTTCTGTAGGTGTCATTATTTTGGCTTTAATTTTCCCACTCGAAGAGGTGGGACAAATGGCAAGTTTGGCTTTCTTGCTAGTCTATGCCGCAATTACTTATGGGCATATTCGCATTCACCTCAAGACTGGGGCTAAACCTCTCATTTTATGGTGTGCCATTGTAATTAACTTAACGCTCTTTACCGCGCTCTTTATCAATACTCTGAAAACCTCACCATCAAGCGCCATTGCTTTGATTATTGCCCTAGTGAGTTCTTTTGGAATAGAAACCTTCTTTAGGCTACGCTCCAAAAGGCATTAAGCCTCTGAGCGCGCCAATAACCATTCCCAGCGTTGCAACTTCTGGTCTAAGTCTGCTGTGATTTCCGTTAAGCGGGCTTGCATGCTAGCAGCTAATTCAGGTTCATTCTTATAGAGATCGGGGTTGCTCATGCTAATCCCAATTTCTGCCTGCTCTGCTTCCAAACCTTCAATTTCTAAAGGCAGTGCTTCTAACTCTTGACGCTCTTTGCTGTTCAATTTAGACACTGCCGCTTTAGCCGCCAAGGGCTTTTCAGAAACTTTAGCCTCAGACTTTTTCTCGAGCTTTTCAGCGGGCTTTGCTACTGCATGACTTGCGCGAATTTTGTCTGAGCGGGCTTTCTGAATCTTCCAATCCTCATACCCACCCTCATACTCGCGCCAGAATCCATCACCCTCATTAGCAATGATACTTGTCACTACGTTATCTAAGAAATAGCGATCATGACTCACCAAGAAGACGGTACCCTTGTAATCTTGTAGCAGTTGCTCCAACAAGTCCAAGGTATCAATATCCAAGTCATTCGTTGGCTCATCCAATACCAACACATTAGCTGGTCGTGCAAATAAGCGGGCAAGCAACAAACGATTGCGCTCACCACCCGACAAGGTACTCACCGGTGAATTCGTTCTCTCCGGTGCAAATAAGAAGTCGCTCAAATAGCTTTTGACATGCTTACGATTGCCATTAATTTCAACCCATTCACTACCGGGACTAATGTAGTCCTCAAGCGAAGCATTGAGATCCAAGCCCTCGCGCATTTGATCAAAATAGGCCACCTCTATGCGGGTGCCCATGGTTGCAGTGCCAGAGTCTGGCGTAATACTGCCTAATATCAACTTGAGTAAAGTGGTTTTACCAGCGCCATTAGGGCCAAGTAGGCCGACTTTATCACCACGCAAAATAGTTGCCGTGAAATCAGTCACGATTGGGCGGTCATAGGCCTTGCTCACATTTTGCAAGTCAGCAACGATCTTGCCACTGCGGTCACCAGCAGATACAGCCAGCTTAACTTGACCAACAGCATCACGACGCTGAGCACGGCTAGCACGCAAATTTTCTAAACGGGCGATACGCGCAACACTACGTGTGCGGCGCGCTTCTACTCCCTTACGTATCCATACCTCTTCTTGAGCCAGCAACTTATCGGCACGGGCATTAGCCAAAGACTCGGCATTCAGCTCTTGGTCTTTTAAGACCTCGTATTGGGAAAAATTTCCGGGATAGCTACGGAGAATGCCACGATCTAATTCAACAATCTGTGTGCAGACGTTATCCAAGAATGCGCGATCATGGGTAATGAGTATGACTGAGCCCTTGTACTCTCGCAAAAGCGCCTCTAACCATGAAATAGAATCCAGATCTAAATGGTTGGTAGGCTCATCTAAGAGCAAGACATCAGGCATCTCTACTAAAGCCCGCGCTAAGGCAACCCGTTTTTTGGTACCGCCCGATAGCGTGCTGATTTTGACATCACCATCCAGATGAAGACGGTCTAGGGTTTCATAAACACGTTGCTCCCAATTCCAACCGCTGAGCGCCTCCAACTGAGATTGAACCTCGTCCATTCTGTGCTGAGATACATCATCCCAATCGCCCACACTCAAAGCCTCATACTCCTCACGCAAGGCTTTTACCTGGGATACGCCCTTGGAGACAGCATCAAAAACGGTTTCCTCAGCTGCAAAAATAGGCTCCTGAGGAACATAGGCAATACGCAGGCCCTGCTGGTATTGCAAAAGCCCATCATCCATTTTTTCAATACCAGCCAAAATCTTCAAAAGAGAGGATTTGCCGGTGCCATTGCGGCCAATTAAGCCAACACGCTCCCCTGATTCCAGTGAGAAAGCGGTGTTTGCGAGGAGGTCAACGTGGCCAAAAGCCAGTTTTGCATCAGTAAGTACGATTAAAGCCATGGCGACATTATCGTCACTTCGTGTATTAAGGTCAGAATTATTAATTATTTGAAGAAAGATGCGCTCTTTGAGCGGTAGAATTTGAAAGAGTATCCGAATCATGACCTGCAAATTAACTCCATCTAAACCCCGCCTCATCTTGTTCTGTGGCCATGCGGGCACAGGTAAGTCAACCCTGGCTAAGAAGGCACTCCCCATCATCATCGATAAAACAGGTGAAGACTTTTTCTTCCTAGACAAAGATACTGCCTATGGTGCATTTACAGCCCAAATGATGAAACTGACTACAGGCAACCCAAATGACCGCGATAGCCCCTATTACCTTGAGAACATGCGCAATTGGGAGTATTCCGGCCTGATTGATATTGCACGAGAAAATTTAGCCCTTGGCGTCAATGTCATTCTTGTGGGTCCATTTTCAAAAGAAGTTCAAAGAGGAAAGATGTTTGAGACTGCAGAACTTGTCATTCCGGAGGAAGTCATCATTCGAGCAGCATGGATTGATCTAAATGAAGATGAATCTAAGCGTCGAATAGAGTTGCGTGCAGATCCACGTGATGACTGGAAACTAAATCATTGGGATCAGTATGTGCAGCGCAGAATTGAGCCACCCTCACATCCATCTTTACAACGTTTCAATAATCTCGAATTTGATGAGATGAAATTTCATCAGTTAATTGATTTCCTCATCAAATAAATAAGGCCCGCAAGGGGCCTTATTTTTCAAAACAGGAATACCCTTCTTAGAACTTGTATGTCACACCAACAGCAGGCATCCAAGGATTCAAAGTGAGCTTACCGAGATTGCCACCACCCAAGTTATCAATATTGGTAGCCATCGTAGCGTATTTCACATCAAGATTTACGCCCCAATTTTTATCAAAGAAGTAGTCAGCGCCAATTTGACCCACCACTCCAAAGCTGGATTGATCAACCGTGACACTATTTCCCAAGGCTGGGAAATTTTGACGATTACCGAAGATGGTGTAATTAATACCGGCCCCAACGTATGGCACAAATGATCCAAGCTCAGTGAAATGGTATTGAAGCAATAAAGACGGTGGTAGTGCGCTAATTTTTCCAGCCTGACCACCGCCTGCAGTGATATTGACTTGCTGCGGATATGACAACACCAATTCGGTTGCAATATTTTTAGTAAAGAAGTAGGTGACATCAAACTCGGGAATGACCTGGTTCTTTGCATTCACGTTTAGTGTCTGTGCAACACCGGATTGACCGTTATTCCAAAGCAGATCTACCGCGCGTACACGCACCATCCATGGATTATCATTTTCGGCAGACTGAGCCTGTGAAGCAATTGGAGCTAATGTGGCTAAAGCTGCCATTGCGCTACTAGAGTTTTAATACGCATGATGGTTTCCCCTTTGTGATTAATATCGATGGAATGATTTTCGAATTGATCACTAAGAGGGAATTTGATTCAAATCAAATACAAGCACCCTGCAATTTTTTTATTGGATGAAAAACAACGGTATTTTGTCTATTACTTGATACAGATCAAATTGAAGTTACTAATGCGATAAATAGTCAAGCGCAACCGCTTCGGCTACTTTAATACCATCGACCCCCGCAGACAAAATGCCGCCAGCATAGCCGGCCCCCTCACCTGCTGGATATAAGCCTTTGATATTCAGACTTTGGAAATCAACACCTCTCGTAATACGTAAAGGTGATGAAGTTCTAGTCTCCACCCCTGTAAGCACAGCATCTTTGAGCGAAAAGCCCTTGATTTGCTTCTCAAATGCCGGAATAGCCTCACGAATTGCCTCAATCGCATAATCGGGCAAGCTGGTTGCCAAGTCGGTTAAATGTACGCCCGGTTTATATGAAGGTATGACCGCACCAAATTGAGTAGAGGCTTTACCCGCCAAGAAGTCGCCGACCAGTTGACCGGGGGCCTCATAGTTCGAGCCACCAAGCTCGTACGCCTTGGATTCAATGGCGCGCTGAAATTCAATACCAGCCAGTGGACCGCCGGGATAATCTTCTGGAGTGATGCCTACTACTATGCCCGCATTAGCATTGCGTTCATTACGTGAATATTGACTCATGCCGTTGGTAACTACACGATTGGGCTCAGAGGTTGCAGCCACAACAGTACCGCCGGGACACATGCAAAAGCTATACACTGATCGGCCGTTTTTAGCGTGATGCACCAACTTATAGTCGGCCGCTCCGATTAAGGGGTTGCCGGCATGTGGCCCTAGGCGCGCCCTATCAATCAGTGACTGTGGATGCTCAATTCGAAAGCCTACCGAAAAGGGTTTGGCTTCCATAAATACACCAGCATGATGAAGCGCCTCAAAAGTATCACGCGCACTGTGTCCCAAAGCTAGCACCACATGATTAGCGGGTAAGTCAGCTTGACCTTCAATTTTGACGCCTACGATCTGATTATTGGTGATATCAAAGCCAGTCACTTTGTGTAGAAAACGAATCTCGCCACCTAATGCAATAATTTCTTGTCGCATCTTCTCGACGACACCCACTAGGCGGAAGGTGCCAATATGAGGCTTGGCGACATATAGAATTTCCTCGGGTGCACCTGCTTTTACAAACTCATCAAGCACTTTACGACCGTAAAATTTAGGGTCTTTAATTTGACTGTAGAGCTTTCCATCTGAGAATGTGCCTGCCCCACCTTCACCAAATTGCACATTAGATTCTGGATTCAGTACATTTTTTCGCCACAGACCCCAGGTATCCTGAGTACGCTCACGCACTGGCTTGCCGCGCTCCAGGACGATAGGACGGAAACCCATTTGCGCCAATAACAATGCTGCAAAGATTCCGCAAGGTCCAAATCCGATTACCACGGGGCGCAGAAAGTTTGGCAAATTTGTTAGCGCTGGGTCTTTAGCAACAAAGTGGTAACTAGTATCAGGTGATGGCCTCACATGAATATCGCCATCAAATTTTTCTAGAACTTTCCCCTGATCTTTTACCGAAACGTCTACTGTATAGATGAAAGCCAAAGCAACATTTTTTCTGGCATCGTAACTGCGCTTGAACACATTGAAGCGAATCAACTCCTTGGGATCTATTTTTAGGCGCTCAAGGATGGACACCTCAAGCGCCTCAGGAGGATGATTAATGGGTAAACGCAGTTCAGTAATACGGATCATGAATTTCAACAATACGGTGCAATGGGGGCTATTTTAGAAAATAATACTGCCTCTTGGGAGATTATTAGCTTTAAAGGCGATAATGCCTCATGGCTCTACGCGCAACCATCCACAAAGTCGACCTTCATGTCGCAGATTCTGATCGCCACTATTACGGCAGTCACTCTCTCACCATTGCCAAACATCCCTCTGAAACAGAAGAGCGCATGATGGTACGAGTCATCGCTTTTGCGCTGCAAGCCCACGAAGATTTGGTGTTTACCAAAGGCTTAAGCGATACCGATGAGCCAGATCTATGGATAAAAGATTTAACCGATGCCATCTCGCTTTGGATTGAAATTGGGCAGCCAGATGAACGCCGCATTCTAAAAGCGTGCGGTAGAGCCGATCAAGTAGTGGTGTATTGCTATGGCGGCCATACTAGCAAGATTTGGTGGGATGCGATCGCCAATAAATTGAATCGCGCCCGCAATCTTCAGATCATTTCGATCCCAGCCGAGCAAGCCAATGCATTAAATAGCTTAGTTGAGCGCAGCATGGTGATTCATGTCAATGTGCAAGATGGCGAGGCCTATGTATCATCTGATAAAGGTCAAGTGACCATCACTCCAGAAATTTGGCGTAATAAGCAATAAACACAGCATAAGCTCGGCAAATGCAATCTCTGGTTTTAGATACCAACATCCTGCTTGACCTATTTGTATTTAATGATCCTGCAGTCAATCGCCTGAAAGAGGCCTTAATAGCGCGTCGATTCAAGACATTTGCAAGCCAAGAGAGTCTTCTTGAACTTGCAGATGTCATTTCACGCCCCCTCTTTTCGCTGGAAGCTGCAAGGCAAAAAGACATCTTAGAGCAGTGGCAAGCTTTGACTTATCCAATTGATCGAGCCGATTTGCACCCCGCTCCTTGGAAATGCAAAGACCCCGATGATCAAGTATTTCTAGATACCGCCTTTACAGTCCGCCCAGCAATTTTGATCAGTAAAGACTTGGCTCTCTTAGAGCTTGCGAATAAAGCCTCACAAGAGCATATTTTGATTACAAAAGACTGTAGTCAGCTTCCACTTTAATTTGATTGCGCCTGCGATTGCAGGCCCTGAGCAGCCTGTGCAGCAAGCTCAAAAGAATGCAGCCGTGCGCGATGATCAAAAAGTTGGCCTGTCATGATGATTTCATTTGCGCCAGTTCGATCAAGCCAATGTTGCATGCCTTTTTGCACGGTTTTTCATATTACCTACAGTTGAGCATTCAAGCATCTGCATCATCCCCGCCTTTTCATGTGGCTCACAGAAGCCATCAATATCATCAATAGGGGGTGGCAACTGACCACGGGTATTACGACGCATGCGCACAAAATGCTGTTGCAAGCTCGTAAAGAGATGCTCAGCTTCGTCATCTGTATCGGCAGCCACCACATTCATTAAGAATGCTGCGTATGGTTTAGCCAATTGCGCTGAGGGTTTAAACAAAGTTCGGTATGTGTGCATTGCGTCCAGCAATTGGCTAGGTGCAAAATGCGAAGCAAAAGCATATGGCAATCCAAAATGGGCGGCTAATTGAGCGCCATATAAGCTAGATCCCAAAATCCAAATTGGCACATTCGTATCGGCACCAGGAATCGCTTTCACCGCCTGCCCTTCTTGTATGGGCCCAAAGTAATGTTGAAGTTCCCGTACATCTTGCGGAAAGCGGTCATCACCTCCGATCAAATCACGGCGTAAAGCTCTAGCAGTCATTTGGTCGGTACCAGGCGCTCGACCTAAGCCCAAATCAATCCGCCCTGGAAATAAAGAGGCCAAGGTACCGAACTGCTCGGCAATCACCAAAGGGGCATGGTTAGGCAACATAATGCCACCTGAACCCACCCGAATATGACTGGTTCCGGCAGCAACATGCCCAATTACCACTGCGGTTGCTGAACTAGCATTACCAGTCATATTATGATGCTCGGCCAGCCAATAACGGGTATAGCCCCAACGCTCTGCGTGTTGCGCAACATCGAGCGTATTGCGTAAGGCGTCAGCAGCAGTAAATCCCTGTGGAATGGGAGATATATCTAGAATGGAGTATGGGGTGGAATGAGCCATCCCAAGATCATACTGAGAAAGTACCGTTTTGACATGGGCACACATAAGATGGCAACCCCAGATGGTGGACTCTTTAAACCTGGAAGCACACTGAGACACATAAAAACAGGCGGCTTCTACAAAGTCGTTTTGTTGGCTAATATCGAGGCAAGCTTAGAGCCGGCCTATGTTTATGAATCGATGCAATCTCACGATTTTTGGATTAGACCCCAGCTTGAGATGGAAGATGGTCGCTTCGAAATCATATCGGAATAAAAATGACACAAGAAAACCAAGACCGAATTACAAATCTAGAAATTAAGATTAGTTTTTCAGAAGATCTCATCGAAAAACTCAACCAAACGGTTTACAAGCAACAACAGCAAATTGAATTCCTCTATCGAGAATTAAAGGCCCTCAAAGAGCAGGCTGGCAGCAGCGGTAGTGGCGCTGCTAGTACTAACCCCCACGATGAAATCCCCCCGCACTATTAATCTACTGATACTATTTATCTAGATTTACTTCAATCAAAGGGGATCGCATCATGACTAACTTAATGCCATTTTTAATTCAGTGGGGTTTAACGTCTCTTTCACTATGGGTAGCGAGCTATATTTTTAGCGGCTTACGTTTTGCTGACGGCAATTCTTTAATCATCGCCGCCCTAGTGCTGGGCTTTGCCAACGCAATTGTCAAACCCCTTCTGATTCTGTTTACCTTGCCCCTGACCGTGTTGACAATGGGTATCTTTTTATTGGTCATTAACGCCCTGGTTTTAATGTTGGTTGCTGCGCTTGTCAGCGGCTTTACGATCTCGAGCTTCTGGACTGCATTCTTTGCCAGCCTTTTTATCTCGATTTTTAGCCTCTTTGTGGGTGGCTTAGTCTTTTAAGGCAGGATTAATTCATTCCTGGATAGATATCGGACCAGGGGTGCAGCGCATCTGCGCATGGCTGCACCTTAGTTGCCATGGACTTTGCATTCTCAGCAACAATCGTAGCGCCGCTAGTCAGAATGCCTAAGCCAATAGAAATCGCACTATTGACTACACCCTCTTTGTTAATTGCTGTCTTTGGATGCATCAAGGTACCCTGAATTTTAACCAGTCCACCCAAATCAAAACCCGTTGTCAGTCCCGATTTTTCATGGGGAGCAATACTAAGATCCACTTGCTCTGTTTTCAAATTGAGGCTCCCCGATAGAACAACATTAAGGCGATCTGTTTGCACCCCCACACTCTTGGCAATGGATATCTGACCATTACTAACAGGTAAATAAGCAACAGCGCACTCTAAAGTGGTTTGGGTCGTTTTTTTGCGCAGTGGGTTAACGGCATCCAAGAGAGTGACCACAAAATCACCACCATCGTTCAAAAAATTTGTGCCCATAGTGGCCTGTCCTACGGTAAATTGAACTTTGCCACTGGAGTTAGCAAGTAATTGATGAACGCTTGCTCCAGCCCCCTTGAGATTAAATGCCATCTTGATGGGACCGCCTGTAGCCTTGTATTTGGTATCCATGTTTTGCAATAAATTACCAAGGGTAAAGTTTTTTGCATATCCTTGAAGGGCAATGATTGGAACGGGGCTCTTAAATTGAGAAAGGGTCCCCTTCACCTCGGCTAAACCAGTCCCTAATTGGAATGTCAATTTCTGTAGATCAATTTCATCACCCTCCATTTGCAGACTGGCATCGACATTTTGCAAAGGAAGTCGATCAGGAAATACCAGCTCCCCAATGTTTACAGTAATTTTTCCATTCACCTTTGGTAGTAAATCAAATGCAATTGGCTTAGTACTAAACAGATAATGTGATGCGCTACTTGGTGATAGCTTGGTACTCGCAAGCCCTTGAGTAGGAGTGGCGAGTGCCGCACCAGCCAAAGGAATCACGTCAAACGATTTAGAGCGCAAAGAAAAATTCAGCGTGGGAATTTGTGCAGGCGTTTTTTGGGCAGTGCCAGCAATCACAAGTGACTTACCATTCAAGCTCAGCTCCAGATTGGCATCCATTGTGGTTGGCCTCAGATCCCAATCATTTATCAATTTANAAA
>TBL_comb47_HYPODRAFT_10003016_pt1 | contig 20333 bp, 18 predicted proteins | sample TroBogypolimnion_40_FD_10682 | JGI IMG/M metagenome (IMG submission 10682) | reverse complement strand
GCGCCAGCGCTGAGGGGTGAGATTGGCGGCAAGGTGTGGATGGAGTATTTGGGAGAGGCCGGGAAGTGGATCCCGTGGGTGCCTTCGTTCAGGTCCAGCGCTGACTCTGCCGAGGAGCTTCGCAGGAAAATTGGCGCCAAGATTGTGTTCGTCATGGCGCGTCCCGAGGCGCCCATTGAAATCACCTCCTCTTATGTGGAAACGGTTGAAGTCACGTTCGATGGGCCACAACAGGATATGGACATCTGCCTGATGGTGCAAGGGCGTTTGGAGCTGATTCCCGCCCGTGGCAGCGAGGTTGAAGCGATGAAGAGCGAGCGAAAGGTCCAGATCGGAAGAGGGCCAGCGGTGGTTGCCGGGGCGTTTGCAAACCGCTCGTTTGCATTGCTGCCGATTGATTTTCCCGAAGGCACTGACAAGATCTCGATTAGCGCGAATGGCGGAAATTTGGCCATTGGCGGCAAGTCCGGGAAAGCGCATGAATGATTCACCAAACACCAATATGAAATTGAAATTGATTGCTAAATCCACGTTGTTCGCCGGCATGGCGATTTGTTGTTCCCAGAGCGAAGCGAGGGAACCGTCCCCGTTCGCCGAGAAGGAACAGGCGCCCATTCGTCTGAACTCCCAGGCGCTGGTTGTTGGGGCGGACGGAGTGTCGCCTTGGGAGAGAGTGGTGGCCGACGCAATCGCGAAGGCGGTGGGCAAGCCCGTCGCTGAAATCACGCGTGGCGACTTGCCAAGCGTGAAAGAACTCACCTTGAACAACCGGCAGGTCGTCAGCCTCAAGGGACTGGAATTGCTCACGGGTTTGGAAAGCCTTTCGGCGAACTCGAACAAGATCGCGGATCTCAAGCCACTGGTCGCTCTGGATCACCTGGCGACGCTCCGGCTAAACTCAAACTCGGTTTCGGATCTTACGCCGCTGGCCAAGATGCGGGGACTGGTTAGTGTTGAACTGGAGAGAAACGACATCGCGGACGTGTCGCCGTTGGCGAATGCGCCGATCTTGCAACAGGTGTCTCTTTCCCAGAACAAGATCACCGATATCAAGCCCTTGGTGCAGAATCTCAAGCTCTCCCACTTGGGCCTTGGGCATAACAAGCTCACGTCCTTGCCAAAATTCGCGGCGGAATCCAAACTGGTGTCCCTCGATCTGACCTACAACCTTCTGGACATCGCGAATGGCTCGGACAGCAGGAAGGTGATTGACGGACTGCGGACGAAGGCCCGTGTGCAATATTTGCCACAGTGCGATTCGCTTATCGAGGACGGGGATTTGGAGGTTGCCATCCGCAAGGAACTCAACAAGCCCTGGGGCAAATTGACTCCTGAGGATCTCGTGGCGGTCGTCGAACTGAGACTTAGTGGCACGGGCGTTAGAAGCCTCAAGGGCCTCGAACAAGCGGTCAACCTCAGGAACCTACTGCTTTACGACACGAAGATATCCGACATTTCCCCGCTCGCTTCGCTCACCAAGCTGGAAACCCTCGATCTGGGCCTGACACAGGTCGAGAACATCGAGCCTCTGAAGACTCTCACCGGGCTCCGCTGGCTGGCCCTATTCAGCGTCAAAATTGCAGATGCTTCGGCTCTGGCAGGACTCTCGAATCTGACGTCCCTGACAGTCACCAAGTGTGGTCTTGAGAACCTGGCATTCCTGCGGGGATTGACGAACTTGGAGGATGTCAACGTTAGCAACAATCCTGCGACGGATTCGGCACCCCTCGCCGGGCTGACGAATCTGAGAAAGCTGTGTGCCAACAACGTCAAGTTCGGGAACTACAAGTTTATCGAGAGCCTTCCGATGCTGGAGACCGCAGAGCTTTCCTACGGGACCCTGAAGGACACCCGGGTGCTCTCGAAAGCCGTGGGGCTGAGATTCTTGAAAATTTCAGACAATCCGATTACCGATTTCAGCGGGCTCGCGACTCTGAACAACCTCCAGGAACTCACCGCAGCCAACTCCAATTTCCATGATCTGAGCCCCTTGTCCACTCTCGTGAATTTGAAGTATATCGGCCTCTTCGGCAACAACATTTCGGATCTCAAGCCCTTGAGCAATCTTCCCGCCGTGGAGACCCTGGTGCTGGCCGATAACTCGATCACCGACACAACGCCAATTGCCAATTTCACGAGACTGGGTCGCCTCAGCCTGCGCAACAACCCCTTGAAACCCGGCACCCCCATGCCACAATTGAAAAACAACGGCGCGCCCATCCTGAACTGAAATTTTTGACACTGATGAGTCCTAGGTTTAGACGACACGTGACGTATCTGACCTGTTCGGACAAAGAGAACCACTGATTACACTGAGGACCACTGAAAGCACTGAGAATACGACAAATATGGCAAATATAAGAAATCAGTGTCCTCAGTGGGCTTCAGTGCCTTCAGTGGTTACATTCGACCGTCCAACCTAAAACGATGGAAGGCACCTACTTTTTTGGCGAGCACTTGCGCTGGAACCTGGGTTGGAGCAATCCGAACCAAGGGGGTGCCTTCGTAGGCATGTTCATCCCGTGGTTGTGGGCGCTTGGTCGGCAGGGTTCCGGGGGAGCGGGCAAAGCGTTATTTTGCGGTCTGCTGCTGGTCGCGGGCGAGCTTGTGCTGTGGTTCCTGGTTTGCAAGACCTACAGCCGGGGAGCGCTCGTTGCGCTCGGAATTGCGGGCGGTGCCTACTTCCTGTGGAGCGTCTCCCTGGATTTCAAGCGCAGAGGCTGGTCGGCCATAATGGGGAACCGGGCGTCACGGTGCTTGTTCGTGGTCCGCCTCGCAGGAATTGGAGCGCTGCTATGGGGCACGGAATTCATGGCGCGCATTGAGCCCCAGTTCATCACGCAGGATGCATCTTCCGGGAACCGCCTCTCGCTATGGAAAGGCGGCGTCCAGATGATCGCAGCATCGCCATGGCGTGGCTGGGGTGCGGGGCAGGCCGGCAGGGGTTTCGCGCACTGGTTTCAGAGCCTTGATGCACACGAAAAATATGCCGGAATGGTCAACAGCTACCTCCATGTGGGCGTCGAGTATGGCCTGCCTGTTCTGGCGCTCGCCATGACGGTGGCATCGGCATTCCTTGCGACCGCGTTCATGGCGACTCGCGTTGCTGCGAATCCTGGAAGTGGCGCCGGGGCGACAGGCCGGCCGGATAATGGTAGAAATGCCCTGCCATTTCGCAAACGTCTAACGCTGGCGATTCTGCTGGCGGCGGGAACCTCGTTGCTCGTCTTCCTCATGGCCAATGTCTTCAGCACGCTGTGGATTTTCAAAAATCTGTGGTGGCTGCCCGCCGCTGAATGCCTGCTGATTGGCGGACTGGGCTTGCTGGTTCTCGGACGGACGTTCCCCAAGCTTGCGCTGCATGCCCTTGCTGGCGGGGCGGCTTTCTCAACTGTGGTTGCCGTGGCGCTCGTTGGGATCGGCAGGTCGATTCCAAGCGACGTGCGAATTGTCCTTCATCGGGAGCAGAATTTCATTGCGATCTCAACAGGAAGCCAGGCCGGTAAGGTGCTCATGTTTCCCGAGTCGTCGGTGCTGGGGGAAGATTGGGGCAAGGAAATTCGGAGGCTCGCGACAAGTTCCGGCTTTCGGGATCGCGAGATATTCACCCCGACCGACGATTCCGGCGGTGCAAGCGCTGTCTCGTGCCCCAGCCCGCAGGTGATCGTTGCCTGTGGCAGCAGGTTTGCCGAGGGCTTCGCCGCTCTGCAACGGTTTCCTAATGCCCATCTGATTCTGATGCATCCAGTCGGCAAGCCCCCGGTTCCGGAAGAACTCAAAGGCAGGGTATCCGTCATCCTCCCGATGCTCGACACGCGAAACAGCGGCCGAAGCTGGAAGGCAGCATGCAAGCAGCGAGGCTGGAAATCCGCGACCAGTCCCGGTGTGGGCCAGGACGTGCGCCTGGTCTGGCCCGACGTCCTCGTGAACGCGACTTAGTTCGATCCCATCGAAAACATGCCAAGCAATAACTCTCCTCGAAACAAAGACCGAACCAAAACAGAAACTGCAACCATGAAAACAAACACCAGACACTGGGCCGGCATTGCCGCTGGCATTCTCAGCCTCACAGGCTACGCTTCTGCCGCCGTCCTCGGCAGCGAGAAATACACCTACGACGCTTCCGGCAACCTCGTTGAGAAATCCATCGACGGGAAACAAACCCGAATGGCCTTTGACAACGACAACAGACTATTGTCGAAGGAGCACGCGTCCGAGAGCATGGACCATTACAGCTATGACGGTGTCGGCCGCCCGGTTTTGATAAAGGACACGGACGGTCGCGAGGTCCGGCGGATGGATTATGGCTACTCCGATAAGGTCGTGAGTGCTATCTCTGGCGACCAAAAGGTTGAGCTTTATTACAATGCCGAAGGCCTTCTGGTCGGCAAGGCGATGGATGGAAACGTCTCCTCCTACGCGTGGGACGGAACCGCACTCGCGTCAAGAGACGGCGAGGCTTATACAAACGAGGCACATGTAACCGGTGGCGTTCCAGTCATTCAAGATGGCGAAGCGGTGATCTCCGATTATCTGGGGACGACACTCATGACGGGTTCTCGCCAGTTCAACGGCACTGCTTTCGGTGAGGGGCAGGAAGCGGCTCGTTTCACCGGTAAGGTGTATGTCGAGGAACTTGAAGGCTTCCTGTTTCCATGCCGCCTCTATTGCGCTGACTCGGCAACCTGGACGGTGGCCGATCCCTCGGGCTATCCCAATGGAAAGAACAATGTCTCCTATGTGAATGGCGACCCAGTGTCGCGCTTGGATCCGACGGGGTTGGATTTCCTCATGTTTGATGGCGAAACGGTTTCATTTTGGGAAAACTCGGAAGGAGTTCCTAATGGCTATCAGACGAACGGATCTCTGGTCTGGGGAGATTTCGTTCAATCATGGCCGGCAATAAGTAATAGCGACTCCCAAGACATGTACGGTGGAAAGACGCCGCAAGGCTGGTACGCGGTTGGACAAGAGTACGCCACAGGAGGGTCGAAGGAAAGCGATTGGTATGCAAATGGCGTGTGGAATCAGGGAAGAATGTGTCTTTGGGGTCAAAATGGGTCTGACTTTGGCACCGACGTTTTTGATACCGCCGGTAAAAGAAGTGGAAGGACCACCACGGCATCCCTGAGCAGCTTCGACAAAAGGCATTGGAAATTCGCTATGGGAGTAAACTGGATCGACAACAGAAAAAAAGATGAGAATACTACTGATATTTGGATTTATCCGGATACTCGGGAGCCCGGCGCTACATCGGCGATAAGAATCGCAGCAAGCCAATCCACAATAAAAATTCATCCTGAAGGAAGTAATTATGGAACGCATGGCTGCATGGGGATTGTTGGTTACGCCAACGTCGTGGAGATCGAGGGATTTCTATCGACCCATCAGGGAACAGAGATCTTCGTCGAGTATTGATTACCAGCCTGTTTAGGTACACCTATGAATCCATATCCTTGTCTCTTTTTCTCGCGGTCTCGCTTAGGGTGGGCGCCTCATTTAGCACAGCGAAATGTCGTCACCTTGGCAGTTTGCCTTCTAGTGGGTTGCGACCCATCAACCAAGCCGGGCTCGAAGGGCGAAAACCCACCAAGTCATTCCAGAAGCGAAACTATTGAGACCGCAGCGAGCAATGCCGCACCCGACAAGCCCAAGGCTCCAACAACATTGAACGATGCCGAGCTAAAGAAGAAGGTTGAGGAAGCAATCATTGCCAGATCTATATCTATCGACGAGCACCAATTACAAGAGCTTTTCAATCAGAGCCCCGCGAGAATGGCACTAGTTCTGAAGAATCTGGCACTTGAAAAGAAAGACGGCGGAATCATTGAAATCCTGGGTAAATTATGTGGACGGTCAGCCGAATTCAAGAAGGAGGCGCCTCAATGGATGGGCGAAAATCTCAAGGGCTCATATTTAGAATGGTGTTACAGGGGATTTGCATACGGATTGGCGAGTCCTGATGAGGTTGTGGAATTTATGGGAACCTTGGATCATGGCGGCCCTAGGGATCACATCGCCTGTGTTGCAATTGAAGCATTCGCAAAGGATGAGCCGCAGAAGGCTTATGAACTCTACCTGAAAGAACATGATTCAATGAAGGCGGGCGACGCCTCGCTTTCTGAAGATTCGGGCTTTGTTGTCGCGCGAGCGTTCCTCGATAAGCTACCTCAGGACAAAATGGAAGCTTTCGTGATGGATAAAGGGTTCTTAGTAATCGGGCTTGAAAATCCAGGAAACGTTGCTCGTTTGCTTGGCGAAAAATATCCGGAGCTAGCCGTTAAGTGGGCTTTGTCACTCGAAGGGGAGGATGCGAGGAATAATGCTTTGGTCGAAATTGCCGATTCTCAGATACTTAACGCCAACACCAAGGGATTTTCCGAATTGATTTCGCAAGCTTCCCAGGTGATTTCCGAAAAGAAACTAATAGACCTGGTCGTCCAGTCACAAATGCAGGAAAATTCAGACTGGGTGAAAGAATTGCCCCCCTCGGATCTTGACGCGAAACTCTTCCAGAGTGCGGCAGAGAGGCTGCCAGCTAAATTCGCTGAAGAATGGCTTCGGCCGCTCGATGCCGGTCAGCGGCGGGATGGCGCCGTGCTCGGCTTGATCAATTCCTTGGTTCACACCGATGTGAATGCCGCGGCAAAATGGGCTGCCTCGATGCAAGATGAAACGCTGCGCAATCAGGCGCAGTCCATCATTCAGTCCGCCAAGCCCCAAAGCCCGTAGGTTGGAAAACGTGGTTTCTTAGCCAAGTTAGCTCTATGGAATACTCAATCAGGAACCTGGCCTTCTTAGGACGGATCACCGTTTGCTTGGTCTGTATTCAAGTCAGTGGCTGTGATCGACAGGAGTCCGGGAAGGACGGNTCCCGATCCTCGGGGCACGACGGAACCGGCGGGCGGGAATCCTCGAACAGACGGAGAGCGTCCGACCGCTCCGCCAGCCATCGAGCCCTTGAGGAAGATTTGTCAAAGGCATTGGAATCCCCGTTCGGCGAGGCGCGTGATAGCGAGTTGTTTCGTCTATTTAAGAAGCAGCCGGATTCATGTGCGGAGATCCTGATGGAATTGGCGGTGGAGAGAAAGGACGCGTCGATTGCAAGGTCTCTGGGAAGATGTTTCGGGCAGGTAGGCAATGGGTCCTGGGTGAATTGGCTTAACGAGCATCTCCAGGGCGAATATTTGACCATGGCCCGGCTGGGATACGCGGAAGGGCTGGCCAGCGTGAGTCCCAAAGCTGCGCTGTCGTATATCAAGGCCATGAGTCCGGGAGATGAGAAAGACCGCGTCACAGGCGCAGTTGTACTGGCGCTGAGCAAGGGACATAATCCGGAGGTTGAGGAAACCATGTTCCAATGGATTGAGAGTTCGTCGGGGCAGAAATGGGGGAAGAACCCTGTGGTACTGGAAGTTATCGCCGGAATTCTAGCCAGCAGCGACCCCAAGGAAATCGAGAAGATTTTGTTTCAGGAGCGTTTCATTAAGTTGGGCAACGATTCCGGGGGGGAAATCGCAGGGCTGATCGCCGCGAAGGATCCCTTGTTGGCCGTGCGTTGGAGCCTGGCGCTGAAATCACTATTGGAAAGACAGGGGGCGATTGTATCGGTATTGGGCTACCAGATGGATCATCAGGGCGATGCGGCAGCCATGAACACCATCGAACTCGCGGCCAAGGCGATCCCCAGAAAGAATCTGCTCAGGGCGGTGGTCGATATCAAGGCCAGGGAGGATCCAGTCCTGGCAGCCGCGTGGATCCGGCAACAGCCCGATGACAAACCGAATCGTGAATTGTACACCACGCTCGTCGGCGTCTGGTATCAGCAGGATGGCATTGCTGCTTCGTCCTGGGTCGGCGAGCTTCCGCCGGGGAAAGGCCGCGATTCAGCCGCGCAGGCGCTGGTGCTGGCGGTTCAGGAATCCGACGTGAGTTCGGCGATTTCATGGGGCGCGGCGATTCAGGATGACGACATGAGACAAAGGACGCTGAGTCAAATCAAAGATCATCAGTCGGTTGAACGGATCCGGCAGACGATCCAGGCGCTCGGTTCTTCCGTGAGACTGAGTGAGGCAGATTTGAAGGTCTTGCTGAACAACGGAGAGCCAGGCAACTGATTGCATATGTATGGAACGGCCACGGGTTCGGATGGTAGGCGCGGCCCTGTTAAAAGGCCGAATTATCTAAATTGTCGTCATAGATGTTAGAGTTATATTGCCGCACTTCCATCGTAAGCTCGATCCCAAGCACTGTATAAACTTCATCGCTAGGTGAACGTGTAGCGACATAGCGGAGCTACCGATGTCCGCTATGCACGGGCCTCCAGCAGATTCTCCGCAGGCTCAAGTGCGACCTGCACGAAATCTTCCCGGAGGACATCCCGAAGCGAAGTAAGCGCTCAATGGACGGGCACTAGCCAGGCGGGGGCATAGGGAGCATACATAGTCGCGTATGCAATCTACATCATCTGAACCGTAACCGGGGTCCCAAGCACCGTATGAAGATTCTGGCGCTAGCGTAGCGTTGGAGTCATAGTTGCGGCCCTATGACCGCAACGTTCTCACGCTGCCCGCCGCTTTGCCTTGCCGCCGCGGGCTTTGAGCCAGGCGGCGGGGGTGAGTGCGGCCACTTCGTTTGCCTTCATCCCCGGCAGCCGGGTCAGGACATCCTCGAGGTAATCCCGAGGCACAATGCCCAGGCGGCGGCAGTTTTCCACGATGGTGTAGAGAATCGCGCACTGTGGCAGCGGTTGGCCGACCGGACGGTTACGGGCACATAGAGAATTTCCGGAGCAATTTCGCGGCGATCCCGAATTGGATTGATGTGCGCCGGATGCGCCGGCCCCAACAAACAGACACAACTTACCAACCAACGAATCCATGAAGCCGAATATCCAACGTCTCATCCGTCAATCCATGCTGGCGGCCCTTCTCGGCGGCGGCCTCTGCGCCCCGTCGCTAGTCGCCGCCCCGGACTGCGTGCCCGGCACTATAGTGCACGGCACTATAGTGCACGGCAAGTGCACCCCTCCGCCCCCGCCGCCCGGCACGCCCAACTTCCCCAAGCGGCCTGCGAGTGATCCCATCGTCAAGCCCCATGTGGATCCACCGGTCAAGCCGAAGCAAGAGCCCAAGAAGCAGGACCTGCCGGCCAAGACGAAGTAGCGGGTCGACGCGTCCACCGCTGACGCCGCCATACCCAGGCCTTTGATAGGCGACCGCCAGTGGCACCGGCTGCGCGGCGACGAAATCCCCGGCCCGCATTCAACCAGCAAATCACTCGGCCATCCGCGAGATGCCGCGGTGTTGATGGCCGAATTGACATCGTGGTGCTTTACCGAATTCACATCGTAGGTGTTAGGGCGATATTTCCACGCTTTCATCGTAGTTTGGTGCCGCTTTGGTCGTAAGATCCGGCGGATTGTTCCAAAGGACATGGCGCGTCTGATGGCCTGCGGCGGTCGGGGCTTTGCCCCAGACCCCAGGATTTTCAAGGCGTGGACGTATGCTTCCAACGATGGTTTCAACGACGCGGAAGGGCGTATCGCCGGTGTCCGGCGGTACGCCCTTGTTTGTTGTGCGCCTTCGTCGGTCGCATCCGCTCCGGCTATCCCTCGGTGGGTTCTGGTCGCTCGCCCGCGCCCAGCCCCGCGTTGCCTGCTTGTGTTTTGCCGGAAAAGTGTCGTTTTTGTGGGTGCCCGGCGGGCCTCAGTTCTTGGGTTTCTGATTGGTGAAGATGAGGGAAGTCAGCGCCTGTCCTAACAATTGCCGCTCCGGTGGGGCTTCATGAGCACGGCGTTGACCTGATTGACCGCGACGGTCTTGGTGCGGTCGCTCACGGCCTCGATGAGCGAACCGAGGCAAAGGTTGTTGACGTCCCGCAGGGTGCCCTTCGAGGCCCGCAGGATGAGTGCCAGGGCGTCATCGGTGAATGTGTGCCGGGGCAGGCCCGCGAGGTCGAGCTGGTGGTGGATGTGGGCGGCAATGGCGTCCGGTCCGAGGAGGTCGAGATTGGCGGTGTAGGTGACGCGGCTTTTGAGATCCGGGTGCTTGCAGAACCGAATGGAGGCGCCGAGATCGGGTTGGCCGATGAGGATGAGGCAATGGTTCTTGGGAAACTCTTCCAGGAGGAGGCACAGCTTGTCGATGAGATCGACGGGCAGGAGGTGGGCGTTGTCGATGATGGGGATGATTGCCTTGCCCATGGCGTTGAGCTTGCGGGCTTCGGTGACGAGGCGTGTTTGGCATTCCAGTTCATTGCCGGTGGTTTCGAGTTGGAGACCCTCGCAGAGCATGCGCAGTAGGTCCGGCCAAGTGTGGTGGAAGCGCTCGATGACCAGCGTGACCCACCGCATGGGGTCGTGGCGGACAATGGCGTCCTTGAGGACGCTCTTGCCGGTGCCTGACTCGCCGAGAATGAGGCAGAACCCGCCTTGGTGGCAGTGGACCTTGATGACGTCGAGGTGGTGCCGCTGGTGTTCCAGCAGGGGGGTGTTCTCGTCGAAGGCGAAGGGGCTGCGGCCGAGGCCGAAGAAGGTTTTGATCATGGTGGCTGTATGTTGTTGACTGCGGTTTTTTGATCGTCGGTTAAGAGATGGAATTGGTAATGAAGGCGGCATTTTATCGCGGCATGGAGCGACTCCAAGAACAAAAAGGACGAGTGCCGAATTAACGCAGGCGAAACATTACAACCTTCTGATGTCAATTCGGCAACTTCCTGGACAAGCGTCCTACCAAAAGCTTCATTTCATCAAGGAAAGTTGTAGAGGAACGAGTCGATGGAGCGTGAGATTTCCGAATTGATATGGGAAGATTTTGGTGATATTTCGTCACTGACATCGGAAAACACCGCGCCGGAATCCTCTGCGCCGAACGTGCCCAACATGGACCTGCCACAGCAAGCCATCCAGACGCGCATCCGGTAAATTCGCAGCGCCGAGGTCACGCTGACCGTGCTGGGGGGCCGACGGCAACCAACCCCGAGTTGTTCCGGGACGGCTACCAAGCCGGGGATGATGTTGCGGCCTGCACCGACACCGAAAACCCCGGCGTCTGGACGTCGCCCTCGACAAGCTGCGCGCCCGCTACGACCGCAAGGTGATCTATTATGGCAGCGTACGGAAAAGCCGTGACAGCGCGCCCATGCCCGTCGCCTTCACCCACATCTCGGACGCGGGGGTGGAGGGGGATTGAAGATTATCTCACCCTCGCCCGTGGCGGTTCGGATGCCAAAGCGTGCGAACAGCGACTCCTCTCCCGCCTCGTCGCGCTCAACCACGAACGGGCGGCGGAAGAAAAGCGCGGCCTCATCCGCTGGTTGCGCCCTGACTATCAGGCCCCCGGCGCGGCCCCCGCCCAACAAACCGTGATCGGACTATCCGACGGCGACGAAGCCACCCCGGTCGCCGCCGCCATTGTCGCCCTAGACTGGCCTGCCGAACTCCCCGCGCAGGTGGTGGCCATCCGCAAGCTCTTGCCAAACGTCGGCCACGACCCAGAAGCTCTCGCCGCCTGCTTCGGACGCAAGTCGCAGAAGCGCAGCGCCCAAATCACCGCCATCCTCGACACCCTCAAAGCCCTTGGACTCATCAACTGAGAGAGACGTAAGCTGGTTTCGGTGCCACCGTCCGCCCAGTTTTTCTTCTTGTTAGCTGAGCCATGGCATGATAAGAAACGCTCACGAACGTGTGCCACACGATATGCCGAAAAAGCGACTAACCCTCTCCAAAACAACTGAGAAGCGTGTTTTCCAGCAGGCAGGCTCAATTTGCGGTTTCTGTCCGGAGCATGAGATTGCGTCATTGCAGGTTCACCACCTCGACGGCGACCCATCCAATAACGAACTCGATAACCTTCTGGTCGTATGCGCAACCTGCCACACAAAGATTACCGGCGGCCTCATTTCCGAGGCCGATGCCCGCGCCAAGAAGCGTGAGGTTGAGTGGCTACACGGCCAGCGGGCAACCCGGCAGTCATCTGCCGCAGTCAGCGTCAACATTACTGGTTCCAACTTTCGCGGCGACATTGCCCAGAATATCACAAAGATCGTCACACAACGTCCACCTCGCACCGCCCACCCGGCAGACTCTCTCGGTGCCGACATTCGGAAGAAGGGCTACATTGACTACTTGCTCACTCAGTATTTTGAGTTTCGCAAGGCGGACAGGTCATTTGGAGACAGACGCCCATTCAGCTACGCAGAGATACACACCACGATCCAAAGGGAGTTCGGCCACAAGACATTCTTTATGCCAACCGATTTCTTCGAGCGGCTCGTGAAGTTCCTACAGGGCCGAATCGACCGCACTATTCTCGGACGGAACAATTCGAGTCAGAGCATTCCGAATTACCACTCCTATGAGAAGCATCTGCTCGCTCCGAACAGCCGCGCCTAGTCAGCTCCAGTATCGGCGCTCTCAAGGCACTTCTTCGAGGTCACGCCACCGCTTTCGTGTCGATTCCCGTTGTTAGCGACTGTTTCGCAGAGAACAAAAAATCCAAATCTGTCCTCGAGTCCGGTCCCCTTATGGCCTTTTTGACGCGGACAAAGGCGGCATCTCGCTCGATTGTTGGTATGAAATCGAAAAGGGGCAGGTGAACCCCAAGGCGACGACGGTCGCGAAGATCGAGCAGTTGCTGGAGGAGCACCAAATCCCCATTTCCACCGCGCCCCACACGCCGGTGCCGTGAGATCTGGCAAACCCGGCCGACCAAGAGGTCGACCACTCCAACGGCGAGTTCCTGGCACTCCGGACGTTTCGCCGTTGAACAATGTTCACAATGGCACCCGGAACCATATCGTCAAGCGCCCTTCGGAGCTGGCTGGGGGGTGGAGTGGTGGAGACTTCTTTGACTTGAGGAAAAAAGTAAACAAAGAAAAAGAGGATGAGGGCCGCAAGGAAACGCAGGAAACCTGGAAATGACTCCACCACTCCACCCCGGGCGAACTGGCTGACGCGGCTGCGAATCGGCGAAACTCGGAAAAGTCTCCACCACTCCACCCCGCCGCTGTCAGCATAGATCGCCGGTCTCCATCATTTCCAACTTCCCCGACTCCCCATCGCCAGCGTGCCGCCCCGTTTCGTCACGCCACGGTTGCCAGGCCCCTGTCATGCCCCAGGGCCTCCGTGCGGGCGGCGATCTCCTTGCGCCGCGGGTGCATGCAGAAACAACACGAGCCGAAGTACAATGAGTGGGGGCACCTGCCCGGAAAATCCACCAGACAATCCACATGGTCGCCCACTCCGCTGCGCCTGGCGCGGCACAGTGAAATGTCCGGTTCCCCCAGCGCCGGCCTGGGCGCGGCACGGCCACCGCCTTCGTAGGGTCCTCGTGTGTCGCGCATGGAGGAGCAACCCAGCGCAAGCAGGGGTGTCGCGAAGTTTGCGTGACGGGCGTTCATACAAGGAAAAGGTTGCCCGCCAGGACGAACGCAACGATGGCGATGGCGAAGGCTGCGAGGAGGGTATCTCTCATGGCCGGGGTGAGTTGCATGGGCCGCTGCCCTCATCCTGCGGCAGGGCCGGCGCGGGCAGGGGCTTGCCGGTCATCCGCTGGAGCAGCGCGCGGACCACATAGCGCTGGCGCGGGCGCAGCGCGCTAATGTCCAGGCCAAGGTTGAAAACCATGTGGGTCCGCCCGTCGGTGAAACTGGGGCGGATGCCGCCTCCTCTCGTGTTCGTGACCTGGGGCCCGGCTGCGTCGACGTAGGGTGTTGGGTTCATCGCGGCGATCCTACCGGCGTTCGATGCCCCCGCCAATTGGGCGAACCGGAGAAGCGGACTCCGAGTCTCTGACAGTGGCGCATAGGGGATTTTGCGCGGATTCACGCCGCGGCAGGCGCAGCGTGTGGCGGGGTTGCCCTGAAAGCATCCGAACCTCACACCTCCGGGCGCGTCACTTCAAATCCTCCACCTGATAGCGCGGCGGCTCGCCAACCATCCCGCACAAGGCGTTGATCTCCCTCTTGAGTTCGATCATGCGCAACTCGCGGCCCACCATGAAGCTGTTGAAACGGGCCAGCTCCTCATGGCTTTCGCGCAGCGCCTCCTCCGCCTTCTTGCGCTCGGTGACGTCGTGAGAAATGGCGCCCACACCGTATATTCGGCCATTTGCATCCACCAGCGGGAACTTGTTCGCCAGGAAAATATGGCGGCCATCCGGAAGATCCGCCGCTTCTTCGATCTGGATTGCCGTGCCGGTCTCCATCACCTGTCTGTCGTGGGCCCGCCAGACGTCTGCGACTCCCTGTGGGGCAATGTCGTAGTCGGTCTTGCCTTCTAGTTCGTCCCTTGCCACGCCCAGCATCTTCTCCAGCGAAGTGTTGATGGTGAGGAACCTTCCATCGGAATCCTTGAGGAAGATGGGCGAAGGACTGCCATCCATGACGTCTTGTAAGAGCTGCTGGCTTTTCCGTAGCGCTGCCGTGCGCTCGGCCACGCGCTGCTCCAGCAGGTCATTAGCCTCCCGGAGCGCTGCCTCGGCCTGCTTGATCTCTTCGATATCGGTGCACGTGCCGAACCATTTCAGAATTTCGCCCTTCGCCCCGAGCATTGGCACGCCGCGGACCAACCACCAGCGATAGGTGCCGTCGGCACCCCGCAGGCGGCATTCCAGCGAGTAGGTGTCGTTGTGTTGCGTCGCACGCTGCCAGGCCTCCCAGGCACGCTGCTTGTCGTCGGGGTGGAACGGCGTGTTCCAGCCGTGGCCGTAACTCTCCTCCATCGTCATCCCCGTGTAATCCACCCATTGCTGATTGAAATAGATGTTCCAGCCGTCGGGCCGGGTGGCCCAGACGATCTGTGGCATGGCCTCCGCCAGGGAGCGAAATTCCTCCTCGCTCATGCGCAGCGCCTCCTCGGCCCGCAAGCGCAGCGCCTCGTCGGCCCGCTTGCGCTCGGTGATGTCGCGCAAAATGCCCTGGAACACGCCCTCCGGCAGTTGGCGACCCACCACCTCGCCCCAGAACTCCGAGCCATCCTTGCGGCGGAAGCGCCACTCGTTGCGGGTGATCGTTCCGCCGGCCAATTCCGCAATCTGGGATGAGAGGCGGGGAATCTCGTCCGCCGCAAGCACGTCGGCAAAAGTCAGGCGCAGTATTTCCGCGTGCGTGTAGCCGAGCATCTCGGCACCGGCCGGATTGACATCGGTGTAGCGTCCGCCGTGGTCCGCCACGAAGATGCCGTCGGGAGTCTGTTCGACGAGGAGCCGGAAACGCTCCTCGCTAGCCAGTAGCCGCTCCTCCGCCTGCTTGAGCCGACTGATATTGAGATTGATGCCGGCCCAACAGATGACCTCGCCCAGATCGTTCCTGACCGGCACGCCGCGCGCCAGCACATGATGCCACTGGCCATCCGCGCCGCGGAACCGGTGCTCGATGTCCCACCTGCCGCCCGTGCGCACACATTGCTGCCACGCCGCGATGGTGCGTTCGGCGTCGTCCGGGTGCAGCGCCTCGCCCCATCCGAAGTTAGAACACTGCTCCTGCGTGATGCCCACCATCCTGAGGAAGCTCTCACTTGCATAGGTGTTGCGGCCGTCTGGCGCACAGATCCACACGCCATAGTCAATGGACTCGCCGATGCTGCGGTACAGCGCCGCGCTTTCCCGCAGCCGCTCCTCCGCCTGCCTGCGCCCGGTAATGTCGGTCATCGCGACGCGGCAGACAGGCCGGGCATCCTCGTCGTGCGCGAGGGTCGCCGACAACAAGACCCAGCAGGGAGCGCCGCCCTTGTCCAGCAGCCGCAATTCGTCGGCCTGCGGCGTACCGCTCGCAAAGAGGAGCGAGGTGAATTGGGAAAACAACCGGCGGTGCTCTCTGAGGATGAAGCGGGTGAGTGGCTGGCCGATCAGCACTCCGCGGGCAATTCCCAGCAGGTTGGCGGCGGCCAGGTTGGCCTCGAGGATCAGGCCTGCCTCGCTGGCGGTGACATAACCCACCGGGGCCAGATCATAGAGATCGAAGTAGCGCGCCTGGCTCGCGGCAAGTTGCTCCTGGGTCCGGCGCAATTCGTCGTTCTGCATCTCCAGTTCAATCTGATGCACCTGCAACTCGTGGAACATCTTCTGGATGGTCGCATGTGACAAGGCTGTGAGATCCCCCGTTTCCATGGGAGTGGTCTCCAGCGCGCGTTCCGCCTGTTGGCGCAGGGCGGCAGCCTGCGGCGTCTCGGCTTCAGGATTGTCGGGGGGCTGGCTCATGCGGTCGGTCGGGTTTAACCATCGCCATAGCCCGCGTTGCGCTCGCACCGCCGCGACAACCGCAGGGCAATCAATGGGATTGGCATCGCTCCATGCCATCCCACGGCGGCGATCAAAGCAGTTTCCCCTCACGCACGCAAATCAAAACGTCGAGGTCGGAGCGGCCCGCCTGGGCAATGAGAGCAATCGTTACGGAACACCCCCGCCTCCCGGTTAATGCACCGACGCGAACACAATCAAGCAAACCAGGTACCAGAACGCCAAAGGCAGGACCAGCAGCAGCCACTTGCGCTCGACGACCAGGGCCACGCCCAGCAGACACGAATTGACCGACTGGACGAGGCAGATGCCGGAACCCATGCCGCACGATGCGGTGCAGGTCATGCCCCCCGAGGCGACCATGAACCAACAGGCGAGCCCGACCGAGGCGAGTTGCGCGAACATCATCACCCGGACGGGAGAGAACCTGCGCCTCGTCCCCATGGCATTGGGTCGGGCGTTGCACGCCGGCTCGCCGATGGACGCTGGAGCGGGGCTGGAATTTCGTTCTGTCATCGGGCTTTGATGAACCCGTCGGCCGGCCGCACGCGGATTGTCCGGCTGTTGGTGGTCCTTACGGGGTTTGCGGCAGACGCCGCCCCGAGGGGCTGTCTCCATCCGCCGGCGCTGGAATGGCTCGCATTCACATGCCGCATCTATCACCCCGGCCCCGGCATGGCGAGCGAAATTCAGCGCCTGCGCGGATTTCCCAACACCTGTCTATCACGATGCCGGTCGGGACGGCCGCAAAGCGGGTGAGCCCTGCCGGGGCGCAGAAGTCCGCGGGCCTGTTGGCGGGATGAAAAGAAGAACGAGGCACCCCGGCTGGCCGGCAAGGTCCGAGTCCAACGGCAGCGCGCCACAATCCACGCTCACCAGCTCCTACCGCGCCTGTTCGTCGGCCGGCTTCATCCCTAACTCCGCCGCGGCCGCCCCGTGCTTCCCATCGGCGCCCGGTTCACCGGACCCGCGCACGACGCCCGGCTTCTCACCCACACCGTTTGGAGCGGCGATAAAGGCCCGGCCGGAAATCCCCACCGGCCTTTTGTGGCGGACCCACAGGCAGATCTGCACGGCAGCACAGCCGAAAAGCCAGCAACACAGGATGCAATAGAGCCCCCAATAGAGACGGTAGCGGCGAAGAAGCGGCGGGGTCGGGCGGGAACGGTTATCCATAACTCCGCCAGGTTATACGATTGAAGGGCCGATCACAAGACAATACCCATCGATTCGGCGGTCAAACTATTAGTGTTGAGGCAGCGGTCATGCCCGGTCCCAGTTATTGCACAACATGATAGTATCATCTTCTTCACCATCCTCAGCCATCGTTGTGTGAGCCGGCCAATACGCGCGTCATTGGCTCATGGTGGCGATGTCGGCTTCCGGAATAACTCGTCCACAGCCCGGAGCAACACATCCCTGGGCTCTTTGCCTTCTCCAGTTCTCGCCGCAGTCAAACTATCTTCAATCCGCCTTCTGATCTTACCCCAGTCAGATTCATCGTCTTTGAATTCGCTGTATACCGCCACCGCGCCGAATTCCTTTGATCCGAGAATGGTCTTAACAATCTCCATCCTCTGTGCATCCTTCACCGTCAGAGTTTCGTAGTCATCAGGCGGAGGTGTGGATTTCTTGAACTCCGCGGCCAGGCATTCCCTAAATGACCGTAGGTCTTCATTGGTTGACGTTGAGAACACCTCAAGAGCCTTCCAAATGCGGCGAAGTCTTTTGGGGAGCTCCTCGGGCGGCGGATCGCCAGCAATCCTGCTGAAAGCCTCCAAAGCCATCGCCTGTTTCATGATCCCGTCCGGGCAATGGTCACGTTGATTCATGTAGTTCCCAATCCAAGCCCCTACAGTCGTTTTGCCGTTTGTGGCCTTTGACCTCGTTAGGTATTGCGGTACTCTTGAGGATTTTAGCGATTCTGGAGCGGCGGCACCAAGGGCAAACTCCTCTGCGAAGGTCTTAGACCATTTGTAGATGTCTGAGCGAATCTCCTGGGATTTTTCTTGAAACATTTTCCGATCGTTATCACTGGCGGGCTCCTCACCCCTCGCCGTGCCCTTTTTGTGGTCCGAACGCTCAGCGCTACTCCCGCGATCAATCTTCGGGAAAATCTCAGGCAACTTCTCCGCCAATAATCTCCCCCCGGTAGCTTGCAGCAATCGCGGCCAGTCGCCTTCGGCTAGGAATTCCCAGTTTTCCACGCGGTCGGCTTCCGCGATACGGGATGGCTGTTGGGGAGCCTCCACTCTCTTAGGCCTCGCAACGCCGCTTACAATAATGGCGATAGCAAATAAGAGAGTGAGAATGATGAGCTTCATAACCATTGGAAGGCGTCTGAATCGTTGCCAAACTGGTTCCGTGACCGGTGCCCCGGGTCGCCCCGATTGCGGGACCGGTTCATCAGGTTTCCACTCCGCTGCCTTCCATCGCACGGCCTGCACCTTGCTGTCAGCATAGAATCTGTCTGCAATTCGCCTCATGCATGGGGCTTCGTAGATTAGGGCGGCCCGCTTTGTCAGCTTATCCTGATGCAAATCAGCATTGGTCACCTCGCCGCTCCACAAGGCGTCAAGAACCCCGCGGATCACCTCGATGCAGTCTGCGGTTTCAGGAATGGCTCCAGCGCAGATCAGAAGTTCAGTCCCCTGCCGGTTGGTGTCGGGTTGGAGCACCGGGTGCTGAACGGCAATCAAATCAAATTTGTCGGACTGCGATGTGCGGGCCTTGGTGCTCAATGATGCAAGCTGAGCTTCCCGTGGAGTTCGCTCACCAGGGACAAGCACGAAGGCATGCCCGATGCCGCCAACGCGGGGGCTGTCAAGAAATAGGAATGGTCTGCGCTCGCTCATGGGTTCGCAGCACGGTTATTGGCGTCGATGCCAAGGCGGCAGGGGAGGCTCCGGCAAGACGCCTCCGACTGCAATCTCTATATGGTTGCCAGCCTTGTCATCACTCTCGCGATGCTTGTCCAGATCCTCTGGGCTGACATTCCGTTTACCGTCACTCTTCTTCTCAGCGGCGCCCCACATGCTCGGGAGGTGCCATGACTGGAAGTTAATATCCGCGATCTCCGTTTGAGCCACTTCGACCTCCACGGCTCTTATTCCGCCACTGTTCGCTGTAATACCTTCTCTGGGGTCTTTCTCGGCATCACCATTCCGCTTGTCGCCATTGCCATTGACAAAAAGCTTGATTTGCGTTTTGCCCATCCATCCCTTCTTCATCTGGCCGTCCCATGTAATCTTAACCAGACGAAACGTCAGTTTCCGTGGCGTTGCGCGGTCATGAAGCCATTGCATATAAGAGCCCACCTCCGCTGCCATCGATTTGAGCGGGGCGTTTTGGGTGTAGAACTTGAGGGATTCCGTGTTCTTGTTCTTCTTTGTGAGATCGTAAAGATAGTTGTCACCGTTTTCCTTTTCATTGTTGATAATGGTCTCAATCGATTCCTTGAGATCCAGAGGAACTACGCTACGCCGCGCCGGGTCGAGAAACCTTTCCACATATTCGACAGCGTCTTTCCAGTTCTCGCCCTTTCTTGATAAGGAGTCGGACTTTTGCTGCAGCTTCTTGACAAGGGTCAACTGAAACTCATTGAGCAACCCGGGCTGCGGATTTTTTTGGAACTCCGGCGAGGCAAGCAGATCAGCGGCCTTCAGGTAGTCGGGGGCATCCAACGCTACTCGAATCCCACCGAGGAGGTCAGCGACTTCGATTTTTTTGACAATTTCGGTGTGTACTGAATCGGTATCATTCAAGAGAGCCTCCCACCTGTCCCGCAATGCACCGCCCAAGGGGACGCCCTTGGCGTCGACCACTTCGGCTTTGAGTGCATTGAGTCCTTTGAGCTTGGACCTGAGTTTCCCCGAGGTGTCGCTGGGCATGGGACGAAACGAGTCGGGTAGCTGTTTCCATTTGCTCAGTTCTTTCTCGAATGCCAAATCGTCACGGAACTGTTGCACCTTGGCAATTATTCCCTCGCGTGCCTCATTGTGGGGGGAGTTTGGAAAGAGTTGCAATTGCTCTTTGGCCATTTGGTCGGCCTCAACTAGGCGGCCCTCGGAAACGGGAACGTCACCTTGTGGGAGG
>TBL_comb47_HYPODRAFT_10003013_pt1 | contig 20341 bp, 20 predicted proteins | sample TroBogypolimnion_40_FD_10682 | JGI IMG/M metagenome (IMG submission 10682) | reverse complement strand
CGGCGCATGAGCATAGAAGTCATGCCCGCTCCACACGCCATACACCCCTGCACAGTCATCCTCGAAACAGCGGCCGTCGTCTTCCCACTGCGGACACGAGCCGCACGCCACATCCTCTTCATCTCCGGTATTCTGGCAATCCGGATTACCCGGCGGCTGCCAATACACGTCCTGCATCGACTGCCGGAAGATGCCCTGCCAGGTAAACCCGAAAGCCGTGCCGTTATTGCATCCACCCATCGCGTGCGTGACGCCATTGGCGAACTCCTCGCCATTGGGCGAAAAGCACATTACCGCGGGCGTGCAGCGGTCATACTGAAAACACCCGTGCGTGATGGTCGTTTCATACGTCGGCACCGTTGGGTCCGTGGTCCGGTCCCAGTCAAAGGTGATCGCCGAATACTCCCCCTTCCCATCCGTGTCATACCACCAATAATTCGGCGCGCTGTAATAGACATCATCCACCTTTAGCACGCTCCGCACGGCCACCGCTGCCCCCACCTCCGCCTTGGTCGCCTCGATCTCAAACCAGCTTCCATCCGCCGCCACCGCCAGCACCTCGTGGCGCGCCAGCAACACACTGGGCACCGCATCCGTTGGCCGGTCCGTAAACTCGACCAGGTCGCCATTATCGTCCCCAGACCCAGTCGTCCCATAGCTCGTATTACTACCCGCCACCGTCCCGTCCCCAGCCGAACGCAGGTAGAGCGCTGGAGTTAACGGCGGTAAGTGTACCCTCACCCGGTCCGCCGGCACCGCCGGGGATTCGCCCGTGTCCGTGGCATCCTTCACCGAGCTAATCAACCGATCCCCCTCGATTGGCGCCACTATCGGGTAAAGGAACTCCCCTGGCACCGACACACACCCATTCTCGCCCTCGTTCTCCTCACAGGAATAGCTCCGCTCATCCCTCAGCTTCCCGCACGGCCCAAACCAGTTTTGCGACTTCCACGGCAGCTTGATCTCCGCATATTTCTGCAACCAGATCACCCCCGCCGGGTCCACCGAATCCACCCCATCGGTCAGCGCCCCCACCCACGCCCCCGGCGGCATGTGGCACGCCGTGATGCTATCCGTCCACTGCGTCGCGCTCGCCGGCATAACCGAGTCAGTCGGGTCCAGCGCCGAGTTCGGAAAGGCCGAGTAAGACCCGTAATACTTGCAATCTTCATACCAATCCTGACCATCCCCCTCGGTCGGCTGGTAATAGTGATAGGTGACGTGCTTCCGGTCGAAGTGTCCCCCCATGAAATCGTAATGACTGAACTCCACCAACAGGTAATCGTCGTACGGCCCCTCCAACCCAAACGAAAGCTGGTTCACATACGCCCCCCAATTATCCGTGAAGGTGATCGTCGCATCATCCCGGCAAAAGCTGAAATCGTAGGTGGGCAAGGCATTGGGCGGCTGCCGCAGCGGCTGGCTCGCGTCGCACTGCGTCGCGGTCGTGCCCTGCACCCCGGTATATTTGAGCGTCCCGTCCGCCCCGTAGCGCTTCACCGACACCACCGCATCAATCAGCCACATGTCCGGCAGCGACTGGGTAGATGATCCCCCGTAGATGGGCGGAGACAGCGAGGTCGTCTCCTGTCCCCGAGCGAGCGCTGCCGGGAATTTACCGCTGCCCATTGGAGCGCCAACCCCCACCAACGGAGCGCCCCGCAGCGCCCCCGAGTAAAACTGCGCATTCGGGTCCGGGATGCCCAGGAATAAGTCCAAATTCGCATCACACGGACGCACCGGCGATGGCACGCTGTCATAACTCACCAGCGGATGCACCGTCACCCACGGATCAGTCCGCCACGGCTGCTGCACATCATCCGTGAGATCCCACTTCCCGGCCATGTCCACCAGCATTGCATTCACTTCCGCCAGCGTGAATGGGTCGGAAAGGGTGATGTCAGCCGTCAGAACTTCGGTCCTCCTTATGCTGGTATCATCCTCCCAAATTTCATGCGTCCGCTTCCAATGGAGGGTGGTATTGGTGTGGCTCCATTCCTCCATATCGTGGAGTCTCCAATGCCTATCACCGGACGGCCCGACCCAACTCGTCCGGCAATCAAAGTTCCTGCCATCAGGACAACTGGGCAGCGGTGCGTCGTCAGATGAGCAACAGCCGCTCACTGAATCGTCCGTGTAAACGCATTGTCCGCCTCCGGTGGCGTCGCTCTTGCCTACATCCAGCGCTTGGGCGTTCACCGTGCTCCAAATCCCAACCGCCACGCCCAGGTCACCGCCGTCATATCCAGGGGCAGTGTCCGAGGAACGGAACGCCTGCTCAATCGAGGTGTAATTCTTGCCGTCAAAAGTGCAATTACCCGTGCCCGTAAGCACACCACTGAGCCGGTCCACCGTAACACTACCACTCGCCCTCGCCCAGCCTGCCGAGGTCTCGACCCCCTCCATACTAGTGGTATCTACCCGGCTGACACTGAACGACGCCGTGCGATACTTCGTGGTGAGCTGAGGCCCAATATCCACGCAGTCGCGATATTGGCTATTGGAGTTATTATACTCAAACCCCGGCTGTCCATGCCACACCACCCGCGCCTGCGCCCCCTTGAACCCCGCCTTCTGGCACCGCGCCAAACTCACCTCCACCCCTGGCAACGGCTGATACAAGTTCAGATCCACCTTCACCTGCGTCGTCGGGTCCAGCAATCGGCTCCAAAAGTCCCGCTCAGAATACGCCCCAAACTCCTCACCGCACACCGGCTTCTCGTGTCGCGGATGACCCTCCGCGCAGTATGCCGGATTGCCCGGAGAAACATCCGAATCGTTGCATTGCGTCTCCGACTGGCTATTGATCAACGGCTGCGGCGTGATCGTCGCCGGCCACGGCCCCGGCCCGCTCGGATGATCCGTCGAGTCCGGGCACAGCCAATTCGCCACCTGCGTGATATTCTGCATCACGGGCAACACCGAGGCCGACCGCCGCCAATGCTGGAAACACCCTCCGCCCCCGGATGACCGTCCCCACCCGCACCCCGGTTCCCGATATGGCGCACTGCTGCCCATCGCTCAATTACTCGGGCACGTCCCGCCGCCGCCGCCGCCCACCTGCACTACATCGGCGCGGAGGAGCTGGCGCACCAACGCCTCATGCCCGTCGCCAAAGGTGGCCGTGTCCACCCAGCCAATCGGGATGTGGTTCGCATCCGGCAAGGGCGCCGAGGCCCACGCGCTCTCCGTTGGCGTAGTCCAGGACAGCGTTGGGTCGGGGGCAGTCGGCGTATAGCTCTCCTCGGTCGGGGTCGGCCCATACCGCACTACCGCCGTCCCGTCACCGATTTCGAGCCAAAACCAGAATTGCGCAGAACCGGTGGGGACCCATATCTCGGGCACCGTGGCCGGTATGTATTCCCCGTCCGGATCCCCGTCAGACACCCCATCGGAATCCGCATCCGTGCCCGTCGCATCCGTGTCCATAACCCGGCCGGCACGGACGATGAACTTGCGCCAGTCGTTCGTGGGGTCCTCGACCGATCTGAGCACGTCCGGCAGGGTGTAGAGCTTGAAGGGATGGAAGTCCACCAGGCGGCGGGAGGTAAACTGGAGCGCGGCTAACTGGCTGCGCAGTCCGGCGACGGCTGACGCCTGGCCGGCCAGGCCGCTGGCGAGCTGGTTGATGGCGACCCAATTGTTGCGCACGCTGCCGCCCGCCTGGGGAAGTTTTACGTTGCTGGAGGCGCCGGGGCCGGTCTTGCCGGGGGTGCTTAGCGGGGTCTGCATTGGGAAATGATAATGATCGAACTGCCGTTCGATGCTACGCAGTTGGGTAGAGGTCGGGGTCCCACTGGCCAGATGGGGCGCCGAGCCATGTGCGAGTCAGCTTCCAGAGCCCATTGTTCCAAATCACTTCGTCGGATTGACGGAGCCAACTCATGCCGGCGGAGGAGACGTAGCCGGAGAAGGTGCCGAAGGGGAACTGGATGAATCCGCCATCGCTCGCAGCCGGCGCCATATAGCTGAACATCGTGTGCTGAAACTTCAACCCCGCCAAGTAGAAGTTCTCCTCGCCTTTCAGCCACTTGTTCACCAGCGCCAGCGTTCGCTCCTGTCTGAGGGTCGCATTTTCCCCCGTTATTCCCGCGATCGCCGCCATGATGGTCGTACTCCCTGCCGCCGTCGCCGAGTTAAACGCCGCCTTGGCCTTCTTCCGATCGGCATCCGTCAGGCTCGCAAAATAGACATGCTTCTCGATGGGGGGCTGGATCTCGAATGGCGTCAGGGAAAACTCGTCTGGCGGCATCACGTTCAAGCTCAGGTAGTTCACCGTCACCACCCCTTTGCCGCCCTTGGCCGACTCGACGGACGAGTCTTCCACTGAGTAATAACCCACTATAGCGGCAAACCCCGTCCCCACCTGGATGGTCCAGACGCTGCCGCGGTGGTGGGCATTGGCATATAGGAAGGCGTCGTTGAACCGGCCCGCCAACCGTTCCGTGTAGGTGATGCGCTCAGCGAACTTGAGACTGTTACTCTCCGGCGTAGGCACCAGCGGTCCCGGCTGCCCGGCCAGGGCGCCGTTGCCCTTCCAGATGACGCTGTTGGCGGCCATGCTTAGGCTTTCTGGGGCTCGGCGCTCAGCGAGGCCAAGACCGGCTCGACCAGGTCAAACAGTTCTTCCATCGGCAGGGCGACCTGGGCGAGGCCGTTCGAGACGATCAGGCCCTCGGGGCCGACCCTGACGGATCGGAATGCGCCGCCGGGTAGGTTGTGGCCAACGGAATGGTGATAGACCGGGGCTTCTGACCAGGGTTCGTCAGTGGCGGTGGCGGTTAGTTTGCGTAGTATTTTCATAATAGATAACTCAGGGGCGTCGGTAACGAGAAAGGATAATGATCGAACTGCCGTTCGATGCTACGGATTTGGCGTGTGGCTGCATCGGGAAAGGATAATGATCGAACTGCCGTTCGATGCTACGCAGGATGGCCATTAGTCAGTTCTCCACCAAAATCATTCCCGCGGGCCTTGCTCGCAACCAACTGGCCTAGCTGGACGACCATCTTCGTGGTGTTCCGTGCGGTGGTGGCGTTATGGTCGGTGGACATGCCGCCGCCGAACACAAAGCCCATCTTCTCGATGCTCGTGGCACTTACCTTTTGACCCTTTCCGGGTTCCAACTCATCGTCGCCGCCCAGCTTATCAGCCTTCTTGGCCCCTTTTGCAGCGCTCTTCTTGCGGCCAAGTAACCCGCTTACCAGGTCGTTGAGCGCGTCCTGGGCCGGGCCGCCGGCGTTGGCGCGGGCATCGGTGAAGGCTTCGATTTGCTTGGAGACGCCGCCGGTGTATTTGGCAGCGCCGAATGCCATGCCGGAGTCGAGCCAGGCGTTAGCGCCCTTGGCTTTGTCTTTTTCTTCGGCGTAGTGCTCACCAAATGATTTAGCTTTGTCGCCTCCTGCCAGGCCGAGCATTTTGCCAAGCCCAGGTATTTTGCCTATCTGCTCAAAGAGCATGTCAAAGGCCGTGGAGATGGCGGCCTTCAGTATAACCCCCAGGTTCATGAACAGTTTGGCGAGGGATGCGTAGGCGACGATGAACTGGCCGACCATCTGATCGAAGATTCCGGACCACAGTTTCGAGCTGCCCAGAACTCCGAAGATCAGGTTGCCCAGGTATTCGACGGCGGCCTCGAAGCCGGCGGTGAGCAGCTCGAAGACCTTGCCTTCGCTGAAGGCTTGGGCGAAGACGTCGAAGGCTTCGCCGATGCCATCTACGAGGGGGGAGAGGTCGAAGTTATTGACGAGGGACAGGACCTTCTCAAGGGCAGGGGCGATATGCTCGGCGATCACCAGGAACACCGGCGCCAGCTTGTCTTTCACCCGGGCCACCGCCTTCTCGATGGTGTCAAATACCGCCGCCACCCGCTCGAACACCTTCGCCTGCACCTCTGCCTGCTTCATCCCGTCGCGAAATTCATCCATTCTGCGGGAGAGCTGGACCATGTTCGCCGCCTCGCCCCGCCCAAACACCGATGCCGCTAGCTTCGTCGCGCCTGACTGGCTCATCTTCGACATCTTCTCCAGCACCGCGGTCATGGCCCCGGATCCGCCCGCCTTCTTCAGATCCGCCACCGATAGCCCCGCCTGCTTGAAGACGTCATCCGTCTTCTCCCCCATCTCATTCACCCCGCCCAGCGACTTGTTGAGCATGAAAATCGCTCCGCCGACAGCATCCGCCCCGAGGCCCGCGGCCACGAAACCTTTCTGCAACTGAAACAACGTCCCCACGCTCTCGCCGGTGCGCTTGGAGAGGTCGTTGAGGGCGGCGCCCTTCTCGATCTGGCCCCAGACGGCTTCGAAAGTGGCCTTGAGGGCTTCGCCGGCTTTCGCCAGGCTGATGACGGCGGCGGAGCCGATGTTCATGCCTTCCAGAAACTTGTTGACCTGGAGGCCGAGGGTAAATTCAAGGACTCCTGGCATATCTAATGGGTCTGACGTGGCGGACGGGTAGGACGGGTCTGACTGAGTTGGGCGTGTTGGGCGATGTAGCCGGGCTGCTGGAGTTGCATGGCGGTGACGCCGTTGTTCTCGACCGACCAGGCATACCAGGCCCAACCCTCGATGCAGGGGAGCTGGTAGAGGATGTAGTGGCGGTCAAAGCCATAGAATTGCTTCAGCCGACAGAGGTAGTCGAGCCACCAGCCGAGGCCGTCGAGGGACTCGCTGGCGGCGGGGTAAAAACCGTGTCACCTGGTGGGGGGTCTTTCTCGGCATATTGCAGGGCGGTGGAGAAGGCGTCCAGGATGGTCCGCTCGACCATTTTGACGAGCAGGGCGACTTCGACGGGGCCCAGGGCCATGCCGATCTCGCGGAGGGCGAGCTTGCGGAACTCGGGGGCGGCGCGGCCGGGGGCGCGTTTGCTGATCCAATCGGCGATTTCTTCCACGGGCCGGGTGAACTGGTAGATCATCTGGTAGCCGTCGGCGTCGTCAAAGGCGGTGGTGGCCTTGCCCTTCTTGCCCTGGTTGCGGAGCTGCTCCAGGACCGGGGAGCCGATGAGCCGCATGATGACGAAGTCGTAGTGGACCATCTTGCGGACGCGGAGGCCTGCGACCAGGTCGGGGAGCGAGGCGAAGGCGTTGGCGATGGGGCCGGGCAGAGGGTCGGCAGCGGCGTCGCGGAGGGCCTGCTGATGGGCCGCGCGGGCGGCGGCTTCGGCGGTAAAACCGGGATAAGGTTCGGAGGGCATGGGGAAAAGGCTAAAGGCTAAAGGCTAAAGGCTAAAGGCTGAAAGGGGCGGAAGACCAGACGAGTGGCTTCTGATTTCTACTTTCTGCTTTCTGCTTTCTGCTCTCTGCTTTTTTATAAGTTATGCGCTGGTGATGCCGGGGCGGTAGCGGAGGTTCATGGTGACGGTGGCCTCCTTCTTGCGGGCGAGGGAGATGTCGAGGTTGCCGGCGTTGAAGCAACTGTAGGCGGTCAGCGCACCGGAGCCGCCGTTGTAGGGCGGAATGGTGAGCGTGACGGCGGCGCCAAGGGCCGGCCAGGTCTTGGAGGTGTCGTGGACGCAAGTGACTTTGGCGTCGAAGCCGTCGTCCAGGAGGATGTTGGTGACGGATGCGCCGTTGCCGTCCTCGATTTCGCCAATGGGGCCGGCGTTGCGAGGGGTGATGGCAATGCCCTCGACGATGGCTCCGGCAGGGGCGCCGAGCTGGCCGGCAGTGCCCCATGTGACAGTTGATACGCCTTCGATGTGCGGGGTGTTGATCATATATTTGGGTAAGGCTAAAGGCTAAAGGCTAAAGGCTGAATTGGTTAGGGGCCGTTGTGGACTACAGAGCGGAGGGAGAAGGTGCAGGCGTTGGAGCTGCAACTGAGTTTAAGCGAGGTGATGGTGTTAGAGACGCAGACGAGCCAGATGGCATTGGAGCCGACGGCGACGGTGGGGGTGTTGGCCAGAAGGGTGTTGGTTTTGGTGGCGGTGGTGCCGTTGTACATGGCCACGGTGCAGTCAGTGGTGCTGAACAGGGCAAGGGCGAGGGCGTTGGAGACGTTGATGGGCACGGCGAGGACCACGTTGGTGCCGCCCGTGGTCATGGTGTAGTCGGCGTTTTGCTCCGTGTCGCTGGTGACGCTGGCGGTGCCGGTGAGGCTGCCCGATTGTGTCTGGTAGCTAGTGAGGATGTTGTGGGTGATGGCGGCGGCCGGGAGGGCCAGCGCCGTGGCGAATAACGCCAGGATGGCAATTTTCTTCATAATCATAGTTCTGTCTTTCGTTTAGTTTGTTTCTGTCGCTAAAATCTCATCACCATCACCATCACCATCACCATCACCCCCCTGGCTCCCCTGCCTCCCATCCCTCCCATGCGGCCATCATTGGCCCGTTTGGATCGCTATCCAGGAAAAGGCGCGGTCCCATCCGGCTGGGTCGCAATAGACATTGAAAGATTGCGGAAGCAGCTCAGCGGCCCTAAAGATGGTATTACCAAGTCGCGTGGTTATCTCCGTAATCACCACCACATAGGTGCCAGTGAAGACATTCGGCCAAGTGGTATTAGTCACCGTCACGCTCACGCTTATAGCGTTAGCCGGATAGGTCGCAATCCCACCCCGCACACTGCCAATCCCAGTATATCTCGCGTCACTCGCGCTCATGGAATAAGCCACGCTCTGCGCCGGGCACGTCGCATTGGTCGCCGCCACCAGGATCGTGCTCACATTCACCAGCGCCCCGCCCGTCCCATTCGTCGCCACCACAAACGAGAATACCGTCCTATCTGGCGGCGACTTCACCTCCGCCTGATACAGCCCCGCCGTCATATTGCTCACCGTAAAACTCCCATTCGTCCCCGTAACGAACTTCACCCGGTCATACGCCGCCACCTGGCCCGCCACCGGATACAGCGCCACCGGCGTCACCACCACACTCCGGTTCGTCGCCACCGACCCCGTCAGCAAGTAAATCGGGAAACTCACATCATCCGCCCGACCGGGAAAAGCAGAAATCAGGAAAGCAGAAAGTAGAAATAGGAGAGGGCGGAAGACCAAACGAGCTTCGGATTTCTGCTTTCCTTGGCCCGTGAAGTCTTCCTGCTGCTTCACTGGGCTGCTTTCTGCTTTCTGCTTCGTCTTCACGATTTCTTCATTCTTCATTCTTCATTCTGCATTACCCCTTCCACCTCCACTTGATTCGCCAAACTAAACCGCACCTCCATCGCATCCAGCAGCCACCCATTCACCTCCCACGGCCCCGCCCCCATATCTCGCGGCACGCTATCCTCATTGCCCGCCAAATCGTCCAGGCGCAGCCCAAACACCACCTGGGCCGCCTCCTGCATCAAATCGAACATCGGCTTCCCCCCCGCCGTCCCCTTCGTCAGCGAATCCCCGCTCACCAGGTTCATCCCTCGCCCCCGACTGATCACCAGCTTATAGAGCTGATCCTTCCGACCCAGCTCCGGAATATCACCCCGCGTCTCCCACCCATACCACAGCACCGCGCACGTCGGCGCCGCCGGCCGGCTCCGCAACTGATCCAGACAATCCTGCGCATCCGAAGCAATGTACACCCGCCCGTTATTGGTCCGGCACCAATCCGCGAGCGCTGCTTCCACCAGCTTCAGTTGTTCCGCAATCGTCATCGTCGTTAAAAATTCAGTTTGCCGCTTCCTTCACGTTTCACGTTTCACTTCCCCATTCCCTTCACGTTTCACGTTTCACGTTTCACCCCTCAATACGTCTCCGGCCCCGGCACCGGATACGTATTCACCGTCCCCATCACCGGCACCCTTCCCGGCACCACCGGATTCCCCCCCGACCCCGCCGCCAGCACCGGCGCCACCATCGCATCGAGCTGTTGCTTCCCCTCCCGGATCGCCACCAGCCACGCCCTGGCCCCCGCGATCGCTACCGCAAAATCCTTCGGCAGCTCCTTTTGCCGCCGCCCATAAACCTCCTCCACCGCAAACCACAGCGCCGCATTCCTTACGCTCGCCGGCGGCGTCGCCAGCGGCGTCGCGATCCGATTACAGATCAGGGCATCCACCGCATCCGCCGCATTCTGGATGATCGTATCCAGCAACCCCACATCCGCATTCCCATCCCCATCATCATCCAGCGCCTCCGTCAGAATCGGCCCCGGAATCTTCCCCTGCACCGCCGCGATCGTTGTATAGGCTGTGCTCATTCTTCATTCTTCATTCTTCATTCTGCATTCCCGAAAAAACGGCCAGGCGGAAGGAATGCACACCCTCCGCCCAGCCGCCGCGCGTCCAGGGCGATGTCCGCGCAGATCCATCCTCACGGGCTCGGCTTGATCGTCTTCCGAATCACCCGCACTACCACATTCGTGGCATTGGCCGTAGCGTTGCCGTTGGATATGGAGTACACGCGCAAGTAAGCCGCCGACCCCAGTATATCCGCCGTCAGGTTCGTATAGGCCACCAGCGCCGTCGTCCCATTGAGCGCCGTCGCCCAGGTCAACAACGGAGTAGTCTCCCACACACTCCCATCCAGGCTCCGTTGCAGCGTCAGCGTGATTGCCCCCGTCCCCGCCGCACTCCCCTGGCACTGCAACTCAATCCCCGCCCGCTCGACCTTCGACAAGTAGGCCGAGTTGCTGCTCACGCTGGTCGTCGTCAGAAACGACGCCGTTACCGTATTCGTGACCCCCAGGTCCGTGATACCCACATCCGCCATTGCCACCGTCGCCACCATCGCGATCGCGGCCATTAGCAGACTCTTAAATAATTTCTTCATAGTTTCTCTTTCGTGTGTTTCGTGTCTTTCGTGTCTTTCGTGTCTTGGGTTTCTGCTTTGGCTTAGGCCGAGACGAGGCGCTGGGCAGCGGCGGCCTGGCCAACGCCAACCCCATACATGAGGGCCATGCGGGACTCGGCAAAGCCGAGCTTGTGATCCACATACTGGGTTTGCATGACCGAGAGGCCGAGATCGGGATCGGTGATGGTGGTGACGCTACCGTAGCCAGAGCCGGGGAGAATGCTGCTGTAGTCGTTGGGCAGGCGGGCGGCAATGAGGAGCGCGGACTTGGAGAAGGCAAAGCCGGTGAGGTTGCCGGTGGCCGGAAGGTTGGGGGCGTCCACTACGGAGAAGCCGTGGACGTTGGGCAGGACGCCTTGCTCCATAATTTCGGGGCGCTGGAAGGCGGAGAGGGTGACGATAGCGTTGTCTTTGGCGAGCTGGCCGAAGTAGTCGCTGTTAAGCAGCAGGGTGCGGTTCTGCGGACCCATTGGCACCCGGGCCTTGTTCAAAGCTACACCGATGTCGATGACTTCGCCGCGACCGAAGGAGGCTTTGTCGGCCTTGATGGATGCGGCGGTGTAGTTGGCGGCGGTGATGAGGGCGTAGAGGGCGGTCACCATGTCCAATGCCAGGGCATAGGAGGCGGCGGGGGCGAACTCGTCGAAGAGTCGGCGCATGGTGCCGGCGAGTTGATTCTCATGGAATCGGAGGGGGACGCCTTTGTGATTGTTGATCACGATTTGCGCGTCCGTAGCTTTGGGGGTGGCTCCGGCTGCGATTGTGGTCCAACCGACAGAGGTGCTATAGGAAGTTACGTCTGGCACGGTCATAAACCGTGTCATGATGGTCTGGTTAAATGAGGCGGGCTGTTCAGAGAAATCGCAGGTAATGCGGCTGAGGATGGGAAACTGATACTTGAGCAGTTCGAGGGTGCGCTGGGCAATGAGTTCGCCCGCCAGGCTACCCAGGTCTGAGTCCGTGGTGGTCGCCGCGGTAATCGGCATCCCGCCAAACTCATCCAGGTTCTTCCTGATGCTCGCATAGATCTGCGCGGCCTCGCGAGCGATGGCTCCGCGTTGGGCGGCCTCCACCGGCCCCATGCCGTTGATCTTCTTCTGGTCCGCCTGCAAACGGCCATAAGCCTTCACAGTATTGACGGCCCCCTCGTTGACCGCCACCGTCGGGCGTCCATTCGTCATCTGGCCTGCGGTCACGGCGGCCACGCCCGGAATCCCTTCCAGCGTCTCCACCATCTCGGGCTTCTCCTCCAGCCAGCCCTGCCACTTAGCTTGCAGCTCCGTGTTCTGCGCCGGGATCGTCCCTTTCCTCACTGCCGCCTGCACGGCCGCTGTCGCCTCCTTCTTCCGCTGCGACTTGATTGCCTTATCGGCCTCGGCCAGCTTGGCCCTCAGGTCGATCACTTCATTCTGCGCAGCCGTAACCGATTCCCTTTCTATCACAGAGCCATCAACCGTGGTCATATTTAATTCACTCATACTTTGTTTGTTTTGTTTTTCTACAGTCGCCGCCGAGGTCTCGGCGGAAATCTCATTACTCCCCTTCGTCCCCTTCGCCCCATCCGTCCCATTCGGAAAACCCGCCTCCGCCTGGCTCGCCCAAAACGGCGCATTCTCCTGAAACGCCTGCTTATTCGTCAGCCCACCCGCCGTCAACGGAAAGAACACCACCCGCGCCGGAGCCAGCTTCGTCCCCTCCTCGCGATCCGGATAAAACTCCGGCGAAAATCCCCGATAATTCCGGCCCACCACCGCCCGCTCGCCGGCCTCGCTCCACGCCGCTGTCACGTACACCCCTGGCTTCGGAGTGTCTTGCCATGCGAAACTCTCCGGCCAGGCCGAGGCTTCCTTTCGCTCGTGATCAAAATCGAAAAACGGACGCCGCGAATCCTGCGCCCGCCACGCCTCCAAACTCTTCTGGGCCGCCACCGCCGTCTCGCGGTCCACCAGCATCGTGATCGTCTTATCCTTCCCCTCGCACGCGCCGCAAATGGTATGCACCCCGCCCGGCATCCACATAAACTTCCCCGGCGCCTTCCCATCCACCGGCAGCGGCACCTCGATGGACATGCGCGCGCAAATGGATTTCCGGCCCACTACCAAATCAGGGATTGTTAGCGGCGCGTTCATTTAGAAGGATCGAACTGCCGTTCGATGCTACGGGCGGAGAGGGTATCGACTGGGGGAGGAGAATGATCGAACTCCCGTTCGATGCTACGGGCGGCGCTCGGGAGCCACAACGCTCGCGAGCGCTCACTACCACCAGACGTAATTGGTTTCTGCACCATGCAGATCGCGTTATCGCACCCGGGGCCGGAACCGTCCAGCGCCCTTGGCGATCTCGGCGCTGTCTGCGCTAATTTCAAGAAACAGCGCGGACTACGCAGAGAGCGCCGGGGGCGCTAGACGCTAAACTGCCGCGTGCGAAGATGCCCGAGGTTTGAACGATAAAACTTGTAACCATGAAGATATGACCACCTAAAGGACATCATGAACACCGACACCATTCTCGCGCTCATCCGCCACGCCCTCACCTTCCTCGGCGGCTTCCTCGTCACCAAAGGCCTCGCCGACTCCAGCCAGGTCGGCGAACTTGCCGGCGCCCTCGTCACCGTCGCCGCCATCACCTGGTCTATCATCTCCAAGGCCCGAGCCCGCCCTACAGCGCCAATAATTCCCAAAGGGCTCGGGCTCCTATTTCTGCTTTCTGCTTTCTGCTCTCTGCTGTCCCTCTCCGCCTGCACCACCGCCACCGCCACCCGCACCGCCAGCGGCGTCACTGACTCCATAAAAGTCAGCAGCTTCCTCAGCACCATCAACAACGGCATGTACACCAACGGCAGCGGCATGGCCCTCAGCGTCTCCAGCGCCACCCCCGACCAGCAATCCATAGCCATCCTTGCCGGCGCCGTCACCGACCTGGGCAAATCCGCCATGCTGCTCTCCCGCCCGCCCACCAACACCGCCGCCACCGCCATTAACAACACCAGCACCAACGCCCCATGACCACCCTCGAAAAGCGCAACGCCGGCTACATGGCCATCAGCGGCCTGGTCCTATTTCTGCTTTCTGCTTTCTGCTTTCTATTTTTCCTCACCGGCTGCTACTCCCCCACTCCCACCGCCCAGCCCCTCACCGACCAGGTCCCGCACCTCGCCCTTGTTGACGAGCCCGCCATTTACCGTGGCGGCCAGCCCACCCTGGCCGGCTGGCAATGGCTCCGCCAGGCCGGAGTCTCGAACGTCATCAAGCTCAACCAGGTCGAAGAAGCCAGTGACCGCCAGGCCATCGCCCTCGGCATGACCCTCAACTACCATCCGATCGACACTATCCAACAGTTGATCACCGGCCCATCCACCGCTGACATCGACGACGCCCTCACCGAGATCACCCCTGGCACCTTCATCCACTGCCAGCACGGCCAGGACCGCACTGGCCTCCTCGTCGGCCTGTACCGCATCACTCCACTCTCTCCCCTCCGACCCGTATGGCCCCGCGACCAGGCATGGCAGGAAATGACCAACCACGGCTTCCACCCCGCCCTGCTCGGCCTCACCCACTACTGGCAATCCCAGTGATTCTTCATTCTGCATTCTTCATTCTGCATTTATGAAATACGGATGGATTCCCGACCTCCCCGACGCCCGCGACCGCAAATTCGTCGCCCGCGCGCGTAACCTGAAATCCCTTCCCCCCAGCATTGACTGGACCCCGCAACTCCCCCCCATCTACGACCAGGGCAAACTCGGCTCCTGCACTGCCCAGGCCCTCGTCGCCGCCTTCTCCTTCCCGGCCCTTACTGTTTCACGTTCCACGTTTCAGCCGCCAAGCCGCCTCTTCCTCTACTGGAACGAGCGCCTCATCTTAGGCTCCACCGACCAGGACAGCGGCGCCATGATCCGCGACGGCGTCAAATCCCTCGTCTCCGACGGCTGTTGCCCAGAAGCCCTCTGGCCTTACGACCCCGCCCGCGTTTTTGTCCAGCCACCCGAACCCTGCTACGACGCCGCCGACACCTGCACCCTCCAATCCTATAGCCGAGTAGATAACACCCTCCTCGAAGACATCCTCGAAGCCCTCACCTTCGGCCCCGTCGTTGGCGGCTTCTCCGTTTACGAGAGCTTCGAATCCGACAAAGTCGGCCGCACTGGCATCGTCCCAATGCCCGGCCGCGACGAATCCATCCTCGGCGGCCACGCCATTGTCGTCTCCGGCTATGACCAGGTCGCCAAACGATTCCGCGTTCGCAACTCCTGGGGACCCGTCTGGGGCCACCGCGGCTCCTGCTTTTTCCCTTTCGACTACTTCACCAACCCAGACCTCGCCGCCGACTTCTGGCTCCTCTCCAATGTGGCGGAGACGCCGTTGCCGGAGATTCCAGGGGGGAATGGGAGTAAGGGGACGAATGGGACGAAGGGGACAGAGGTGAGCGCGTGATGTTCGGGGAGATTACGCCGAGCCCAATGGCGCTGTGGCAATTTGTCGGGGCGGTGGCGCTGTTCGCGAGCATTGCCGGGAATGTCGCGAGCGTGGTGGCGGCGAAGGGCAGGAAGGAAAGGGTGGGGATCGAGCCGCAACCGTTGGAGGTGCGCGGGGTGTCGCCGTGGGTGACAGAACAACAGTGCGGCCAAATGCACAAGGATATGCACCGGCGCCTGGACGAGTATGGGGTCGAGATCAGGAATCTGTGGGGCACGATGCACAAGGAAGACGAGAAGACTCGCAACATGCTGGTGAAGGCGCTTCAGGATATTGAGCGCACGCTGGGCAGGATCGAGGGGAAGCTGGAGAATCAAGGCTAAAGGCGTTCTAAGAAAGGCTAAAGGCGTTCTAAGAAAGGCTAAAGGCTGAAGGCTAAAGGCTAAAGGCTGAAGGAAAGAACCATGAACGATAAAATTATGACGGCAATGGAAAAAGAGGCGCTGAGGCACGCGGTGCTGGAATACCTGTACGCGCGCGAGGGGTCGGCGCATACGCTGCGCATGGTGCGCCGATGGCTGGCGTCGGAGATGGATTTCGCCTTTACGGATGACGAGTTGCTGGCGGCGCTGCTGTATCAGAAGGAGGCGGGCAATGCGGTGTTCGTGTTCGACCCGGACGGGGCCACGAAGTGGTGGCAGGTGACGAGGAATGGGGTGCTGAGGGTGGAACGTGGGATTCAGTAAAAGCAGAAAGCAGAAAGCAGAAATCTGAAATCTGAAAGCCGCATGAGAACGAGGACGGGAAAGATCGCGAGGCTGCCGAGTAAGTTGCGGGAGGAAATCAATCAGCGGTTGCTGGAGAATGAGCCGGCGTCAACGATCCTGTCGTGGCTGAATGAGCTGCCGGAGGTGAAGCGGTCGCTGGCGATGCACCCGAGGCCGAAGGTGCATGGGAATGACATCACGCCGATTGATGACATGAATCTGACGCTGTGGCGACAGGGGGGCTATGAGGATTGGCGGCGGCGGCGGGATGCGCTGGTGCAGGTGCGTGAGCTGGCGTCGTTCTCGGTGAAGCTGGCCGGGGCGGCGGGCGGTGGGGACCTGGCTGAGGGCGCGGCGGCAATGCTGGCGGGGCAGTTGCTGGAGGTCATGGAGACGCTGGTGGCGGCCAGGGAAGATGGGGCAGACCCGGGCGAGGTGGGCAAGGCGATTGATTCGGCGTCAAGGGCGATTGCGCTGGTAAGGGCCGGGGACCATGCGCGGGCTAAGCTGGGGCTGGAGCGGGAGCGGCAGGAACAGGTGAAGCGGGAGTTTGTACTCGAGGAAAAGAAATTTCAGCGGACGACGTGCGAGCTGTTTGTGCAGTGGTTCACCGATCAGCGCGCCGTCCAGGCCGTCACGGGCGCGGGCGACAACTCGGAACGGATCGAACGCCTGGGCCAACTCATGTTTGGGGAAGAGTGGAAGCAGTGAGAGTGAAACGTGAAGGGGAATGAACGTGAAACGGGAAACGTGAAACGTGAAGGGAATCCGTAAGCGCAGCCAGATAATGATCGAACTCACGTTCGATGCTACGAGTGAAACGTGAAACGTGAAACGTGAAGCCATGAGCGCATTCAAGACTAGAGCGGGGCAACGCGAGTTCGAGCGCGGCATAGATAGCCACCGGATATGTGCGCTGCTGTCGCGGAGGCAGTATGGGAAGACCACGATTGCGGCGCGGGTCGCGCTCAAGAAAATGATGCTGACGGCGGGGCATACGGTGGTCTTTGGGAGCGTGAAGCTGGATCTGGGGCGCGAGATTGTGCGGAAGGAGGCGGCGGCGATGCAGGGGGCGTTTGCCGGGATGGTGCAGGCGGTGAAGGAGAAGGGAATGCTCCGGGTAGTGGATGGGACGAAGGGGACGAAGGGGAGTGATGGGGGGGTAGAGCTTTCGGCGGATGATTTTGCGGAGATGTATGAGGCGTGCCGGCTGGAGTTCCGGCTGTACCACTCGCGATCGGTGTACTCGAGGACGAAGGTGGTGGCGCTGACGCCCGATGCCGTGGGCGAGACGGGTGACCTGATCCTCGATGAGGTGGGCCGGGTGAAGAAGTTCCGGGAGGTGTGGGAGGCGGTGAAGCCGATCATATCGAGCAACCCGGAGTTTCGGTGTCTGCTGACGACGACGCCGCCGCCGGACGATACGCATTACAGTTTTGAGCTGCTTTCACCGCCTATCGGCGTCGAGTTCCCGGTCTCTCCCGCGGGTAACTGGTATCGCAGTGACCTGGGCGTCTGGGTCCTGCGCGTCACGGCGGATGATGCCTTTGCCGATGGGGTCATGCTCTATGACGATGATACGGGCGCACCAATCAGCCCCGATGAATCGCGCCGCCGTGATCCCGACAAGGATGCCTGGGACCGCAACTATGCCGTGAAGTTTGTGGTGGGAGGCAGTTCGGTGTGCGGGTTGATGGAAATTGACACGGCGCAGCGGCGGGGCATCGGCCAATGCGGGTTCTTTCAGGTCAGCGAAGATACTGACTTCGACCAGGCGCTGGACTTTCTGGCGCGTCACCTGGGCGCGGGGCCGGTGGGGATCGGGGTGGACTGGGCCTCCAGTCAGAAGGAAGGCAGTAACCCGACCAGCGTCACCGTCGCCGAGGCTGACGGCGAAACGGATGTCCAGCGGGTGGTCATCATCTGGAAGGCGCAGAGCCCCGATTTGCAGCGCGAGCGACTGCGCCGCGTGGTCGCCGCAGTGGCCGCGCGCGCGCAGGGCGGACCGGCGCGCCGCGTCGCGCAGGATGCCACCGGGCAGCAACTGTTCTGTCGCGATGTCGCCAAGGACCTGGCTGGCCGGGTGCCGGTCGAGTCGGTGGTGATGAGCGAGGGCGTTACCCTGCCGAGCTACGACACGAGCATCAGCAAGAAGACTTACCTGGGGGATCTGTATGTGGCGCGACTGAATGATAACCGGCTGACGTTGCCGCCGGAGCGATATGTGCGGGAAGACCATCGGATGCCGAAGAAGATCAAGGGGCTGTTTGTGTGCGAGCCGGCAGCGGATGGGAAGCACGGGGATACGTTTGATAGCGGGAAGCTGGCGAGCTGGGCGCTGCGCGCTACGTCCGGGCTCCTGACGATGTCGGGGGTGAGTGCGGGGGGGAACGCGGGAGGGGGACGGATCGCTTACCAACCGAGGCAATGGCTGAAACAGGGAACGGGATGAAGGCCGAAATCCGAAGGGGACTGATGGGACTGATGGGACTGATGGGACGAATGGGAGGAATGGCGGGAAGGGCCGTGGGGGCGATTTGGGGCTTGGGGGGTATGAACGTGCCACGCGGGGGGCTGCAACGCAGTGTACCCGTCCGCGAACGCGCGCGAGAGGCACTGTGGGAAAAGGTTAAAGGCTAAAGGCTGAGGGCTGAAGGCTGGATTTAGAAGTTTGAATTTATGACAAAGACGATATTGGCGAATAGTTACGCGGCACTCGGGCGGGAATTGCCGGCACGGCGCATCACGGGCGCCCTCACTACCGGCCCCAGACCTGCCCCCGTCCCGGGACCCGCCGTGCAGCAAAACCTACAGGGCTGGATTGTTCCGCAGGCCCAGATACGATGGCTGGGGCCGGGCGTCGCCTGGTATTCGCCGCAACGCGTTGAACAAATCTGGCGCCAGGCCATTGCGGGAGACTTGTCCAGCCAGTGGGAACTGTTCGACCTGATGGAGTCCACCTGGCCCACCCTCTCCAAGTGCCTCAACCAACTCAAGGACGCGGTCGTCTGCCAAGGGATTCGTGTCATCCCGTTCACTAAAAAAGGCGCAGAGCCCACCGACCAGGCGAACACCCGCGCCGCTTTCGTCGAGCAAGCCCTGCACGGCATGACCGGCGACCCCGCCCGCAACGAAAACGACTTTCCCGACACCATCCGCGACCTGCTCGATGCTAGAGGTAAAGGTCTGAGCGTGCTAGAAATCGACTGGACCGTCCGGGCAGGTTTCGGGGCCTCGGGGTTGGATGTCCCGTCCGCCGTCACCCCGCGATGCACTCGCTGGGTTCATCCCGCCTGGTATGGCTACCCCTACGGACCCGGCTCCGGCCTCCTCCAGCTCCGCGTCCCGAACAACCCCAACGTCACACGCACCAAGGCCCAACGCGCCCCGGACCACTTCCCGGGCGATACCTCCATCGGCGGCCCGAGCAACTTCGCTGGCAGCACGATCTGGCAGGATTTCCCGGACCACAAGTTTTTGGTCGGCCTGTGCAAGAACAAGACCGGCCACCCGCTGGGCAGCGCCATGCTCCACCTGTTGGGCTTCTGGTGGGCGGCCAGTAACTTCACGGCGGAATGGTTCCTCAACTTCTGCCAGGTCTTTGGGCAGCCGTTCCGCTGGGCCACCTATGACCCGAACATGACCCCGGACGATCAGGCCAAACTCCAGGCCATGCTCACCCAAATGGGGTCATCCGCCTGGGGCATGTTCCCCGCCGGCACTACCTTCGAATTAAAGGACGTAGCCGCCAAAGCTGGCGACAACATCCAGCTCGCCCTCATGGAACTCGCCGACAAGCACTGCACCCAGCTTGTCCTTCGCCAATCCCTCACCTCCGACGTCGGCGGCAGCGGCTCCCGCGCCCTGGGCGAAGTGCATGAGCGGGTCCTGGGCGGGGTCGAAGAAGCCCTCTGCAAATGGACCTGTAAAACCCTCTCCCCGCTCGTGCGCAGCATCCTCGTGCTGAACTTCGGCGAGGACACCGACTGCCCCACGCTCGTGAGCGGCATGGATGAAGAAGCCAGCCCCGAAGAACTCGGCAAGCTCCTCGTGGACATCAAGAATGCAGGCCTCCAGCCCACCGAAGACTCCCTCTCCGACATCGGTGAGCGCCTCGGCTTCCCCGTCGAACGCCAAGCCCCGCCCCCCGCCCCACAGGCCAACCCGTTCGCCCCGTCCACCGAAGACCCGTCCGACCCGTCCGATCCGTCCGATCCGCCCGACCCGTCCGGAGAAGACCCCTCCGAAGAAGACCCGTCCGCCGAGTCCATCACCGCCTCCTCGCCCGCCCCCGGCTCCCCCATTGACGCCATCACCGGCCCCCGGCTCGCCGCCCTCACCGCCGCCTATGCTGGCAGCATGGCCCCCTTCCGCCAGGCCATCCTTGCCAGCACCGATCGCGCCGACTGCCTCCGCCGCCTCGAACGCCTCT
>TBL_comb47_HYPODRAFT_10003012_pt1 | contig 20343 bp, 25 predicted proteins | sample TroBogypolimnion_40_FD_10682 | JGI IMG/M metagenome (IMG submission 10682) | reverse complement strand
ATTGCACTGACTCAGAATCAAACAAGAATAACTTGTATTTAAAAATTGTTAGTAATTCAATGAATGGACTAACAAAAGAAGAAGGGGATAAAAATATTAGTAAAATTATAAGCAATGTGGCAAAAAAAACAATAATTCAAAAGGATTAATAATATATATTAAAAAAGGACCTAAAGCCCTTTCACAAGTTATGAAGTCCTTTTTTAATATATATAGTTCGCATACTTATAATGACGATATTATTAAGTCCTCATCCCATATATTCGTTAAATGTCTACTCGTAATGTGATAATTGCACGCCGGACAAAGATAATAACTAGTATCATCCCAAAGTTTACTCCATGAAATACTGTTTGGATTAGCATAATGTATACAGTTTTTCATTAGTAATTTCTTTGTATTTTGTTTAGTAATATTTATTTCGTTAATTTTTAATTGATATTCGTTTGTTAAAATTGACAATTGTTTATTAAGCAGGTCTAATTCTAAATATGCTGATATAAATACATCACGTTTCTCTTTATTTTGCTGATTTATTATTAGTAGTTCTTTTTTATTTTCATTTAGTTTTTCTATAAGTATTTGTTTATTATTATTAATATTTAGCATTGTTATAATAATATAATATTTTATTTCATAACAAAAATATGAGTATAAAATAAAATTGAAATTATTTTATATCATTAAAAAATGATATAAAATACACATATAAGATGGTAAAGAATACTCACGGTGGATCTGGTCATAAGAAATTTGCTCGCAAAAATACTACAGGTCCTAAATCTAATAGATTAAGAACGTCAGAAGATGAAGGCGAAATTTACGCAATTGTAACTAAACTTCTAGGTAATGGAATGTTTCACTGTCATTGTATAGACGATATAATGAGATTAGGGCATATTAGAGGTAAATTTACTTTTAGAGGAAAACGTGATAATATGATTGAATGTGGAAAATGGGTTTTAATTGGATTAAGAGAATGGGATATTCATACGGAGTCATCAGCTTTATCATTAACGAAAACATCAAATAAAATACAGCAATGCGATTTATTGGAGGTTTATGCGGATTCAGATAAACAAAAACTAAGAGAAACCATTTCAGAAAATTGGCAGATGCTAGACAATAATGATATTTCAAGAGATAAAGATAAACATACTGAATTTGTCGGAGATGATCAATTTGTATTTGCTACGGATAGGGATATAGATAGACAAACTTTGATTCAAGAAATGAAGTCAGCTACAGCTGAAAAAATTACATTGAAATTAGGAGAAAAAGAAGATAAATTAGAAAAAGTAGACGAAGATGAAGTGAATTTTGATGACATTTAATATTTTAATACTATTTTTTACTGATATTTTTTATACATTAATACATCGGTACAACACCAAGACCCAATAAAAATACAGATAAGTAACAAAACATTTTTATCGTTGGGTGGCTTATTATCATCGTCGTGTGGCTGATTATTAGCAAAAGTTGTATATTTTCTAATAATTGTTGGTTTTACTGAGTGTTTATTTAACAAGTATTTCTTTTTACCTTGTTCAAAATTAATCCTATTGACCAAAGGATTAAATTTTATTTTTTGTAGAGAATTTAGTGTGCGGTTCATCTTATAATAGTAATCTTATTATTCTTTGTTTAAAGCAATTCAATTTTTTATTGTATGATTTATTTAGGTCTTACTACGTCTATTTTTACGTGTTTTTTTTTGTCTTTTTTCTCGTCTCATTCTTTTTCTTTTTTTTCCACCAATTAATCCACTGAATAATTTATTTTTTATTTGATTAGACATTGGTAATAATGGATATTTAATTGGGTCTTGTTCGTGTGCTAAATTCATTGTTGCTATATTTGCGTCTATGGCTATTTCTCTGGCTTGAAATAACATATCTATTTCGGCATTTATTGTTTCTGGTAATGCGGATGGTTTTGGAACTTTTAATTTTGCTGTAGCTGATGATATTTGTGCATTTGTGGGTTTTCCAAAATTTTGTTCCCTCTTGTACTTGTCTATTGCTTTTTCATATGCTCTATTATCCAAATCATAATCCCCACAGACCCAGCCATAAAAATGTTTATCATATTCTATGTCGGATACATATTGATTAGAATAACACAAAATTTTTAAAGCCGATATGTAATCGTGATTACTAACAAATGCCTTTAATTGGTCAAATTTGTCAGGGGGTAATTTAACGGTTCTACCAAAATCAATAATAATTGGTCTATAATTCACGCCATTAAAATAACTAGTCGAGTCGCATATTAATATATTACCTTTATGAAAATCTCCATGAGTATATCCAGTAGTTAATGCTAAATTTAACAAAGCATAACGACCTATATTAGCAAAATCATAATTAGTGGATACATTATTACTAGTTAAATTTTCGGCCATTTCCATTGCTATTACACCTATTTTATATTTAGGAATAATTGTAGACTCTGAATTTTTATTTATAAATGATATTATTCTGTTTATTATGTTTTTTAAATTGAATGATGATGCGCAACGCGTTACTATTTTTCCAAATATTGTATCGGGATTAATAATATTTTGACCCGGAGTTAATTCAACAGGTACAATATTAGCATAGGCTATTCCAGGACAAATTGGTTGTAAATAGTTAATTGTTTTTAAATATATATCAGTCTGTATATTGGTTTCATTTATAAATTCAGTTTCGCTAACTGAACGAATGTTGCCTACATCTACTTCATCAGGATTAAATTTATCCATAGGTCTAATACAACACAGTTTAATTATTATTGTAGTTATTTTATTTCCAAATTCAGCAGTTGGGATAATTTTTTTATATTTATCGTTCGTTGAACCAGCATTTAATTGCCATTTAATAACAAACCCATAAGCACCTTGCGCTAATATTGTTGGGTTCGAATCGTTTATAAAATTACTAAAATTTATTTCGGCGTTAGCTGAACTTAGAGATTCCAATAACATTCCGCCTTTTTGATATTTATTATTATGTTTTGTATGGCGCATTATATATATATATACTTTTTATAACGTAGTAAAAAAAAGTATAACCAAAATACTTTTTTATAACAAAGTATCTAACGTAATATATAACGTAGTATATAACGTAGTAAAGAAAAGTATAACAAAACCAAAATACTTTTAAATTTTTACTTCTCCTAAAAATGAAGAAGTAAAAATTTACAAAAATAATAACAAAAATAAAAAGTTAGTTAACACAAATAATACATAATTTTTCTAGTCTATACAATAGTTGCTGTCTCCTGTAAATATTTATATCGGGGTTTGTTCTAGTTTGGGATATTCAAAAAAATATTGTTGCTGATAGGAGACAAATATACATACGATGATTTCTTTAAATTGTTTATTACAGTATAGATATTTTCGGTCTTTAAATCGCATTTTAAAGTATATTAAAAAACTACTTAAAGAAATAACGACAATATAATTAGATTACCCATTAAAAGAAATCTTTGTATTTATACTATGAACAACAATCCGTTTTTAACATCGAATAAGGTACAAAATAAACAAAATAATAATAGATTTCAATTTCTAGATAAAGAATTAGATATAACACAAATAAAAAAAGAGAAAAAGATTGTGTCAAAGTATGATTCTACAGATAACTCCTTTACAAAATCTTTTACAAGAAGAGACGATACAAGAAGAGACGATTCAAGAAGAGATGACAGAAGAAACTTTAATAATAATTTTAAAGAAAATAGACCAAAAAAGCAACCAATTAAAAAGGCGGAGTTTGATCTCGCAAACGAATATTTTCCTGATCTTGTTTCTACAAACGCTGATTCATCTAATACAATTCTACAACAAAATAGTAATTTTAAAGACATTTTAAATACTAGAAATCAACCAGAAATTCAGCCTTTTCAGGAACATATTGAACCAGGATGGGTTAAACTATCTAGAACTAGTTCTAACAATAAAATTATTAGGAAATATGGACTTCCAACGGAATACGAAATTAATCTAAAAAAACAAGCAGACTTAGAACACGATTTACATTATTGTATGACTAGAGGAATCGAAAAAATGAAACGTGGATGGGAAAAATATAAAGACAGATATGATGATTTTAATGGCGAAGGTGCTTATGATGAAAAATACAAATTACCATCTATTTATGATTCAGAATATGAAATAGAAGACGAATCAGATGACGATACCGAATCTTATTCTATTAACGAATAATTAGTTTAAATATATTTTGTATTATATGAATTTACTATAATATAAAATGAATGAACAAATGAATGAACAAATTGAAGATTTAGATTCTACATGGATTCAAGAATTTGAAAAATTAGATAAAGATTATAAAAACTATTATACAGAAAATATATCATTTTTAAGAGTTCACTCCATATATATTAATAAACAAAACGATATTGAAAAAGTTATAGAAGAAAATATTTTTTTAAAAGAACCAGGTCTTATACAAAAAGAAGAACTATTAAGCATAATAAAACATAACAGTTTTTCAAATGAAATCAAATATTCTCTTTTATCCATTCTAAAATTTAATATAAATTTGGAACCAGAATATTTAAAAACTTTTTTAAAGAGCAAAGATAAAAATATTGGATCTTCTTTTTTACAATCAGTCAATCATATTGATTCAATAAGATTTGAAAAATCAATTACAATGTTTCATGACATTAATAATCTTATAATCATTTTTCATCAAAAAACTAGCTTGTCTAATAATCAGACAAAAAAAGTATTCATACATTCAAATAATAAAAAAACTAAACGAAAATAACTTAAAGAAATTACTACATATTGAGTATACTAAAAGAATGTCGGCAATCATCTCTGCACTTGATAATTATACTCCTTCTCAAATTGGCGAGAATGGTAGTGTTGAATTTGCATGGTCTAACAGTATTCGTGAAAGAATTGTTCAATTAAGCTTTCAATTGACTAGAACAAGAGATCAAGATAGTATTAATAAATTATCTTTTTTGGTTGAAAAGATATTAAAAGACCTAGCGACTTCGTATAAGTCGTCAACTATTGGTAAATCAGAATTTGTTGAACATATGTCGCTATTATATCGTATGATTGGGCATACTCGCGATATCGTTGATGGAAAGGGCGAATACACATTATCTTATATGCTTCTTAGCGTATGGTATAAAGAATATCCTGAACTTGCTAAGTTCGCATTTCATCATTTCCTTTTGTCGCCAGAAGGAATCACTGATTTTCATCCTTATGGGTCATGGAAGGATGTAAAATATCTTTATAAATATAATAAGTCTGGAGCCCTTGTTCAATATGGAATGCATCTGATGTTGGAACAATTAAAACTAGATATTGTTAGCGATACACCATCTTTGGCTGCTAAGTGGGTTCCTAGAGAAAAGTCTCAATTTAGCGAGTTGTTTACTGAACTTGCTATCGATTATTTCCCTGAATATATTGAAACCGCAAAAACCGATATGTCTAGGAGAAAAGCAGTTATTAAAGCCAAGATGGAATTTCGTAAGATTATTTCTTCCCTAAATAAGAAATTAGACACAGTTCAAATTAAGCAATGTGGTCTTTGCTGGGCGACCATTGAGCCCACTAAACAAACATCAATCACTATGCACAAACAAAAAAGAGCATTTTTAAACGTTGATAAGAATGGTAAGTCTAGAAGCGAGATTGATGATCGCGTCGTTTGTGCTACCAATTTTAAGGCATTTGCTGAGAAAGCTAAGAACGGAGAAGTGGAAATCAAGGGTAAACGTATTGGGCTCAATGATTTTACTGTGGAAGCTTTATCTTTGATTATGCATTGTCAAAGTACCTCTGACGAAGCATCCATACTTAATGCGCAATGGCTGAATAATTCTAAACAAACGGGTGCTCTTGGAAAGATGATTGCTATGGTCGATGTTTCTGGATCTATGAGTGGTGACCCTATGAATGCAGCGATAGCTCTTGGTATCCGTGTTGCTGAAAAGTCAATGCTAGGTAAACGCGTTCTAACATTCAGCGCGTCGCCTTCGTGGGTTAATCTTTCCGGACAAGATAACTTTGTAGAAATGGTTCAAACGGTTTCTAGAGCAGAATGGGGAATGAATACCAATTTTGCTAAGGCACTAAATATGATTTTAGATGCTATTATTTCTCAGAAATTAAAACCAGAAGATGTGGAGGATATGGTTTTAGCAATCTTTTCTGATATGCAAATGGATCAAGCGGATCCTAGTGCAAAGTCTTTATTGGAGTCAATTGAAAAACAATATGCGGATGCAGGACAGCGACTTTGGAATAAGCCTTTCAAGTCACCTCATATTCTCTTCTGGAACTTGCGATCAACCCAAGGATTTCCAACTTTGTCTTTCCAAAAGAATTGTTCAATGATGTCTGGATTTAGCCCAGCACTGTTGAATCTTTTCTGCGAAGAAGGTTTAGAGTCATTGCAAAGTTGTACGCCTTACAGCCTCCTAGTAAAATCTTTAGACAACGAAAGATATAAAATTTTAGACCAACAAATTAGAGAAACGTTAGAGAAACATTAGAGAAACATTAGAGAAATATTAATTTAATTTATTAAAAATAATTTATAATATTAATATGACCGAAAATTATAAAATACCATTTATAGTTCATCAAACATTTTATACAACCAATTTGCCTTTAGAAATTGTTAAAATAATTAAACATAATAAAAAAATATGTCCTAGATATAAATTTATATTTTATAATGATGCTGAATGTGCTAATTTTATAAAAACTTATTTTGACGAAAAAATTTATAATGCTTATATGAGTTTAAATAATTGTTATGGGGCTATGAAAGCAGATTTTTTTAGATATTGCGTTTTATATAAAATTGGAGGAATTTATTTGGATATTAAAAGTAAAATAAATATTCCTCTTGCTTTAATTATTAGACCGGAAGATAGTTGTATTCTTGATATACCAAGAAATTATCTTGAACCATGGAGAGAAAAAATGCCTACATATGAACAATGGATATTAATATTTGAACCAAATCATCCTTACTTAAATGAAATGATTCAACAAATGGTTACAAATATAGAAAATAAATATGAGCCTAAAATTCCAGGTTATCCAAAACTAAATTCAAAACAAAAAATTCTTCAATTAACTGGTCCCGATGCTTTAACAAAAGCAATAAATAAATGTATAACAAATAATATTGTCAAACATAGAAATATTAATTACAATAAATATTTTACTTTAGCTTTTACAAATTATAAATCAATGTATATTACAAAAAAACATTATAGTCAATATAATGAACCATTATACAAATGAACCATTATACAAATGAACCATTATACAAATAAACATAGCGGAGATATCATTATTCTTGCATTATGTTTTTTAACCGCAGAAAAATGAAAAAAACGGTGTTCACAATCTTCACCTTTATGGTTAGCATATAAAATATTTCCTGCTATTCTAATATTTTCTATTATTAAATTATTTGGAATATAATCTAAACGAAACCTACCATCATACCAACAATCTTTAAATTTATTTGTTCTATATATTGAAAACCCATTAAACGCGGATAAACATCGTATTAATCTATGTTTTGGGGTTCTCCTTATTATATTAGTTATATATTTTTGACCCAAACTAACATCTGTAAAATTATGACAACTTACAACAAATGGCCTTTTAGATAAAGCCCAAGTATCATAATACCCTGATGGATGATTAAAACTTAAAGAATCCCAATCATTTTGTAATAAATATTTTTTTAATAAATTTAATTTAATTTTATAATTACATCTGTCATCACAATCCATCATAATAAAATGGTCAAAATCAGCACACGTTTCTTGCATAGTTTTTAAACATTTATTACGACCTAATGCTATTCTGTGCGTTCTAAAATTTAAAAGTGGTTCTGTATTTATTAATAAAACAAATTTATTGTTTTTTTTTGAATACGCAGTTAATTTTTCTAACGTATTATCAGTAGATGAATCATAATATAATATAATTTTGTAATTTTCAAATAATGTACCTATTTTTTCCATTATAGAAAAAATTTTATCAAGATATTTGCCACAATTTCTAACCGTTCCGCAAATACAACACTTCATTTATATATACTTTTATAAAAAAGTATTTTGGTTTTGTTATATTTTTCTTTACTACGTTATAAAAAAGTATTTTGGTTTTGTTATACTACGTTATAAAAAAGTATTTTGGTTTTGTTATATTTTTCTTTACTACGTTAGATACTTTGTTATAAAAAGTATTTTGGTTTTGTTATACTTTTTTTAAAAGTATATATATATGAATAATTTTGTAATTAAAAGAGATTTAGCCAGAAAAAAGATAAAGTTGTTTGATAAAGTAAAAAAACGAATACAAGAAGAATTCGATAAGCACAATACTAAAGTTAAAAAGTTAAAAATGTATCAACAAATGAATGTTGATTTTAATATGAAACAAATGTATAATAGTATTATTCCTTTAAATTTTTATACATGTTGGCATACTAAAGATTTACCTCCTCTAATGAAAACAAATTATGAACAAATGGTTTTACAAAATCCAGAATTAAAGTTTCATTTATATGATGAAGATGAATGTAAAAATTTCATTAAATCAAATTTTTCTTTAGATATATTAGATTCATATAATTCATTGATTCCATGCTCATATAAATCGGATTTATGGAGATTTTGTGTTTTATACATTAATGGAGGAATATATATGGATATAAAATATAAATGTGTAAATGGGTTTAGATTAATTGAACTAACAGAAAAGGAATATTTTGTTAGAGATAGACCCATTAATACAACTTATACCGCATTAATTGTTGTAAAACCTCAAAATCATTTATTGTTAAAATGTATTAATCAAATAGTTAAAAATGTAAAAATAAAATATTATGGTAGAAATAGTTTAGATCCAACTGGTCCTGGTCTTTTAAGTACATTTTTTTCTAAAGAAGAAATCAAAAATATGGAAATTTATTTTACTGATATAAAAACAGATAATATTTCACAAGAATATATGGTATTTAAAAATACTATTATATTAACATATTATGATGAATATAGAAACGAGCAACAACAATATCAAAAAAATAAATATTATGCCAAATTATGGGATGAACGTAAAATATACATATAATTCATATAATACATATAATTCATATAATACATATAATACATATAATACATATTATTTTATAAAATAATAATATATATGCGTTATTTAATTGATTACAAAAACAAAATAATATTTGGATGGTCTGCTAAATGCGGATGTTCACATATTAAAAATATATTTTTATTTTTAAACGGTAGTGTTATAATTAATAACGATATTCACAAAATATCAGACAAATTTATTTATAATAAATTACCTAATGATATTCAAAATTACACAACAATAATAATTAGCAGAAATCCATATAAAAGGATAATATCAGGATTTTTAGATAAATATAAAATAGGTGGAGAATTTAGACACTTATGGAAGTATGGTTATATTACATTTTCTATGTTTATAAATGAATTAGAAAAAAATAACTGGAAAATGATTGAAAAACATCATTTTACACCACAAACAAGTGAAGTTTTTAATAAAAAAATATTAAATTCTAAATGTATCAAATTTTATGATATTGAGAATATCGATTATAAATATATTGAAACTTTATATAATACAAAAATACCAGAAACCGTTTTACAAAAAAAAGAAGGACATGAAAGAAAAGATAATTTAACAATTATAAATGAATTTGTTTATAACAAATATTTGATCACATATATAAATTGTAAAGTTGATACAAAATATTTTTATAATGAAAAATTAAAACAAAAAGTATTTGATTTTTATAAAAATGATTTTATATTTTTTAAAAATATGGGCATTGATTATACAAATACTACATTTTAAAATATATACTGTAAATATATACTGTAAATACGCATAAACAGGAACAATATATTATATTTCATTTTGTTTAATACAATTTATGACTTCACAATAATCATTTTTTTCACATTTTATATGATTTAAATTTAATATACTTGAAATTTTATCAAAAAAAGGCCAACTTGTATTACAAGTTACCTCGATAATTGTAGTTTGTTCTTTACAAAAAAACATATTAGACATTACTGCTCCATGCGCACAAATTATTAATTTTGCGTTATTAAAATATAAAATTTGTTCTTCAAACGGCATATTTTCAAAAAATAAGCTTTTAAAATTATTATTATATTTTTCTTTTAAATAATTTTCAATATTATCAGTATTTTTAATTTCTCTTCGTTCTTTTCCTGAAGTAAAATTAGTATTTATATTCGACAAAAATATATCATCGATTAAATTTACACGATCGTTTCTTTTTATTAATATTATTTTTGGATAATCTTTTTTATATTCTAAATTATTAATTTTATATCTTGAAAAGATGAAATTTCTAAAATTGTTAAAATGTATTTTATCACAATAAGTTTCTTTATTTTTATAAGAAATTATATTAATATTTAAATTATTAAATGGGATTTCAAGTAATTCTGTATGTTTAGTCGTCATAACTTCAGTATATATTTTATTGAAATTTCCAATGGTTTGATTCATATTTTTTTCTCTGAAAATTTCGTCATATTTAAAAACATTATTAATTATTTCAGGAAATAAACAATCGCATATAAAATGCGCATAGTGAAATAAACTTCCTTCTTTTCTATTATTTTTAATTTTTATCATTGTATATTATAATATATTATAATATATTATATACATGAAAGTAGCATTAGTATTTTGGGGATTAACTAGAAGTTTAAAATATACCATTGATTCAATAAATAAAAAAATTTTAAATGTTTTAAAAAAACATAATATCGAATATAAAATATTTATGCATGCTTGGACTGTTAATTCGGTTTATAACAATACACGTTCAAAAGAAGCTAATATACAATTGGATAACGAAGAATATAAATTACTAAATCCTGATTATTTTGAAACGCATGACCAAGACGAATTTAAAAAGAATATAATTTTTAAGGCTTTTAGAACACATAAAGACCCTTGGAATACAAATTATGAAACAGTTGATAATTTTATTTGTGCAATGTTTTCTAAATCAAGATGTACTCAATTAATTCGTAAAAGTAATGAAAACTTCGATTATATAATATTTTTAAGGCCAGATTGTATGTATTTAACATGCTTAGATATTTCCTTTTTGAAATTAGCTAATAATAATACGATTTGTATACCTAATTTTGCTTTATATAGTAATTTTAATGACCGATTTTGTATAACTAACATGGCTACTTATCAATTATATGGGGATATATTTTCAAAATTATTTATGTATAGTAAAAAAATGTCACTTCATTCAGAGACTATTCATTATAATATAATTAAACAACATAAAATGAATATTAAATTAATAAATTTTAAATTTAAAAGAGTTAGAGCAAATGGAACCATAGTCGATAAATAATTAATTCTTTAGAAAAATAAAATATCTTTAGTTATCATTATTTTTGCATCGTCATTATTTATTGCTTTCATGTGAAATGCTCTATGTTCGCAATCTTCATATCTACCTTTTATGTGTCCAAAATCTTTAAAAATTATACGCGAATTTGCTGCTATCATATGAGATATCAAGTATTTTTTTGGTAAAAGATCTATCCTTACTCTCCCATCATAACACGTGTTCCTAAATTTAGATGTTCTATATATTGAAAACCCATTAAATGAAGAAATACAACTCAATAATTCTCCATTTTTAAGATTTTTTAACTTATTATCTACATAACTTTGTATAAAATTGTAATTATGAATAGGTGTATTTTTAAAATGATTATAACTGAAACAATAGGGATATATAGATAATGCCCAAATATCGTAATACATTGGTGTAGTATTAAATGATAATCCGTCCCAATCATCTGTACAAAAGTATTTTTTTAAAATTTCCGGTCTAACTTGCTTACAATTTACATCATCAAAATCCATCATTATAAAAAAAGGGTATTCATTCTGATCTTTTGTTTTTACATAATCTAAACAAAAATTGCGTGCAGTTGCTAATCTATGTGTTCTAAATATGGATGTTAAATTTGGATTAATATATAATTTTAATCTAGGATTTTTTGCTTGATATTTTTTTAATTTATTTAATGTATTGTCAGTCGAATTATCGTAATATATTAATATTTCATAATCTTCAAATAGAGACCCTATTTTTTCAATATTTTGTAATACTTTATCTAAAAAAGGGCCACAATTTCTAACAGGTCCGCATATACAGCATTTCATTTATATAAAAAAATATAAATAAAATTGAATTCTAATATTTTTGTAATAATAGTAATATAGTTAGTATAATAATATAATACATGTTTTATATAGCTTGCAACAGATTTAATAATGCTACATATAAAGAAAATATGGAATATCGTATAAAACATAATGAAAGTGTAATTTATGGTCCATCATATAAAATACGTGATATTTATCCATTAGGTTCTTTAATATTTGTTGCGGAAATGAATAATGAAACAAATAAAATTATGGGAATTGGGTTAATTAAAAATTCACTAGTGTCTGATAAAAGACATAAAGTGTATGAAAATGGAGAATATAATCGTTATATATATCGTGGCACTTATTGGATTAGTAGAGAAAATTTGCTTACCATAGATGCTGAAATAGTTGAAATATTTGACAATATTCTTTTTAAAGGAAAATCTCATATGAAACGTATACCTGGTATAACAATTCTGACAGAAAAATTGTTTATGAACTGGATTTATGAACTGTCATTATTAAAAAATCAAGTGAAATCCGCTTTCTTAAAACACTTTTCTGAAATAGAAATAGATATTGATGTAGTAAAAGAAGATATATAAAGGGGATGTCCCCATAATAGAAAGTGGGGACATTTATTAGAAAAGGGGGGTGTCTTATCAGAAAAGGGGGCGTCTTATCAGAAAAGGGGGTGTCTTATCAGAAAAGGGGGTGTACGGGGGATTTCCCCCGTAAAAGGGGGCGTCTTATCCCCGTAAAAGAATTAATAAAATAAAAATATAGAAAAATAGTATTATCTATTATATGAGTTCCATTGATTATAACGCGGATAACTATACAATTACAGAATTATTAGCCATATTAGGATTAGATGATCCAAATTCAGATGACATAATGAATACAACTAACAAATTCATTAAACAATTTTCTGTAGCTGGTGAAAATCAGCCACAATTAGTCAATTTTTTTCAGTCAATTCAAACAAAATTATTGAATTATATGCAACAATTAGAGACTTCTGGAGAAGATGCTGAATATACTCCTAATGAGAAACAAACCAATGAGTGGTGGAAAAATGAATCATTACCTCAAAAAAGTAGTATTCAAAAGGATAAAATAACTGATCGTGTTCAAAAAATTGATATATATGATAATGGCCATCTACCAATGAATCGTGATCAATTAGGCGTAAATAATAATTTTAATGTTCCTGTTACACAAGATACATTAAACCCTAATTTACAAAATGTTACTAGTCGGTTCATAAATTTAGATAGCCAATTTCGTCAAGCATCAGGCGGTTCCGAAAGTATTTCAACAGATTATACAATGGACTTATCTGACCCTTTAACAAATGTACTAAGTTTGCGTTTATATGCGATTCAAATACCATATACTTGGTATACCATAGATTATGTGTATGGAAATACGTGTTTTTGGGTAACAAATTTAAGAAATACATTTAAGATTTTCGTGGAACCAGGTAATTATAGTCCGACTGATTTTTGTATAGCTGTAAACAATGCGTTTACTTCACTTGCTAATTTTACATTTCCGGATTCAACTTGTGGTATTTCTTGGCCTCAGGCATTTACATATGAAGGAACTGTTAGTTCAGTTCCTGATATAATTAAGTTCAATCAAAATAATGGTAAAATAACCGTTAATTTAAATGGTTGGACCGATCCAGCAAATAACATAATACAAACAAAAACACAATATACGGATACATTTAACTCTGAAACAGATGCTTATTTTACATTTTTTGATATAACCGGACTAAAAAGTTGTTATGAATGCGGAACTAATCCGTGTGGTTCCGGTTCCTCACAACACACATTTAATGGAACCTTAGGATGGTTAATGGGATTTCGACTACCTCTTTCTCCTGTGTTTACAAATGGCAATACTCCACAAAGCGTGCTAAATTTATACGGAACCAAGTATTTCATTGTAGTCTTAGACGACTATAATCAAAATCATATTAATAATGGTCTAATAACCATAACCGAATTATCAAAATCGTTAGCATTACCGTCATATTATAATAATTCACAGCCTTATATATGTACAACAAATGTGCCAACTTTGCCATCAATATTAGACATAAATGCTGTAGGTAATTTATCAAACATAACTCCAGCTGAAGCATCCGCAATAGGTGTAAATACAGATAATTTATTTAATAGTTTATTAGACAAAGTTGATTTAGGAACAAGCGATATTCAACAATTTCTTCCATCTGCCCCAAGAACACTGACTCAAGCACAAATTTATACGATAAATGAAATAATTAAAAATAGAAGTAAGACAATTTCATTTAGAGCAAAGGCGCCGACTAATTCGGATACATTTGCAATCATTCCTATAAAATATGGTTCATTAGCAACTGGGCAATTATATACAGAGCTTAGTGGTCAATTTCAGGATAATAAACGCATTTATTTTGGTCCCGTAGATATAGATCGTTTAAGAATAAGATTGTTAGATGATCGTGGAAATGTAGTAGACTTACATGGTGCGGATTGGTGTGTTACGCTAATATCAGAGAATTTATATCAGTATTAAATCCACCTTTAAAAAGGTGGAGCCAAAGTAAGAGACAAAAATCCAATAATTATTTTGGCTCTTACTTCGTTATAACATTTGGAGCCAAAGTAATAATAATTGGTTCATAGTGTCCGCCAGTCCAATAAACATCAATGGTTTCAGTATATATTGAATTCAAAGGTAAAAACTCAATCGATTTATTATTATTATCTCTATAATTTTTGACGTTTATGCGAAGTTTCCAAATATTACACGCACATTGAATTTCAATAGCTCCTCCCCATGTCGATTGTAAACGCATATTGGAAATATAAGTATTAATATCAGGATTTTCAAACATCAATACTGTATTTGTTTCAAGTCCATCAATAATAGGTTTATTTTCTTGTAAATAATCACATATTTTTTGTCTAATTTCGTAACTTCCTTCCTTAATAAAATAATTTAAACTATTAAAAAGACAACTCATTTTATAAGTTATACTATATAAAAATATATACAATTTTTTTAAGCCATAAACAGGAACATGAATACAAACTGACGTTCAGAGGATTGGTACATCAAGGACATATCCCGTTCATTTGTTCATATTTTTCTCCGTATTTGGCTTTCAATGCGTCAACGTCCATATGAAGTATAACATTGATTTTATGTCCCGTCACGTCTTCGAATACTTGTTTGGCGGCATTCATATGCCATTCTGTTGGTTTATAATGTCCGGATTTCGTGTTGATACAAATGGTGTTGTCGTCTTCAATTGTCCCCGAACCCGCCGAAATAACTTTCATACAAGGTATATATTGGGTAATCATATTATTCAATTGCCGTATTTGTTCGTTGCTTTCGATATCGTGGGTGATGCCTTGGGCTCCTTTTATATCCAATACATTATTATACGCATTTCTTAATTCTGGATATTCGTTTGAGTCGCGAGTTAATTCCATTAATCCCGACAACAATGGAACCGAATGTTTGTTTATCGGCACGCCAGGAATAACATAAATATATTTTTGTCCGCTATTATTAAAAATAACAAATTTAAACCAAGCATCGCGTGACTTTTTAAATGAATTCATAAAGTATCCCAAATTGCCTTCATTTAGTTGAAAAGGCAAACTAATTGACGTATATAATTCGTAGGCTGGACTGGTTCTGTATTCGGGTGTTCGCTGGTTACAAATGTGTCTATTATCTAAATCATATGATGTTTCAATCAATCCGCGTCCAATCATTCCTCTATTAATACTTTTCTTTAAACCCCTTTTCTTTGTATATTTCTTTCTTCTATTTTGCATAACTGTATATTATATAAAAATAATTTATTAAACCATTTTTCGTCCCTTTGTATACCATAAAATGATACTAATTATGCTAAAAATAACAAATCCGTTTCCAGCCATTTGTAAAGAATGGTTGCCTACATAATAAAAAATAAGAGGGCCTATAAGACAAGCTAAAATAGCATAAAAGAGCATAATTGACATAAATGTGGTAACATTATTAGGCATTATATAATATAATAGAGATAATATTTTTATAAGAAATGGTTCGATAAAATATATACTTTTAAAAAGGACTTAAAGGGCTTTCGCAAGTTATGCGTTTATTCTCTTTAAGTCCTTTTACAATATATATTGTTTCTATATTTTATAATAAACAATAAAAATATGACTAACATATTTATCATATTTATTCTCATTATTTTTATTCCCTTTATCATTTTTATAGTATACAAATTTACAAATACTTTTATTAACCCAAAATATAAATTCGGTGACATAATTGGCACATTTGATGGCGTAAACGCATATTCAAATCAAAATGACGAAACAAAAAGTAAACAATCCAATTATTATAATAATATATATACGGGCGTAAAATGGCAATGTGTGGAATTTGTAAGAAGATATTTAATTTTAAAACACAGAATTACCTTTAATAACGTGGAACACGCGTTTCAAATCCCACAAGCACAATTTACTACTTTGAATGGATTTCCAGTTAAAATGATTAATGAATTAAACGTTGGCAGTATTGTTGTGTGGCCTAAAAATTATGAAAATAATTTACCACACGGACATGTAGCAATTGTTATCAATATTTGTAGTTCAGGAATTAATGTAGCAGAGCAGAATTATATTAATAACAATTTTTCTAGATTTATTCGGTTTAACGAATTACAAAATATTATTATTATTAGTGTACCTGTAACTTACTAAGTTTCTATCCATAAAGAATAATCGAACTATATTATAATGGATTTATATCTATTAAGAGATTATATTGGATTATATGCGCCTGTAATTCTATTTTTTCTAACACTTTTGTTATTGAGAAATATGCGAAATTACCTACAATTTTTTGTTATTGGGTTCATCTTAAATAACATTTTAAATATTATATTAAAACTAGCAATAAAAGATGCCAGACCTAACAACGAACAAAAAGCAATAGAAATTGGCGTCGTTAATGGTGCTCGTATCGGCTTTGATAAATTTGGGATGCCATCTGGACATGCTCAGAATTGTGGTTATTGCTCATCTTTTATAACATTGGTTCTTAATAATCCATTTATTACAACCTTTTATGCTTTCATTTCGACCATTTCATTATTTCAACGATATTTATATAGTAATCATTCTTTTTTACAACTAACAGTAGGCCTATTTATTGGTATTTTGTTTGGGTATTTAACATATTTACTGGGAAACAAATATATTATGGGAAATATTAAAATGAGAAAAGATGATAATGCGCCTTTATAAAAGAATAATGTTTATAAATTAATAAGGTTTATACGATAAATTTATTAGGTAAATATATAATATAATATAAATGTCTGATTTAGTTTTTCAAAATTACAATAACAGGTGTAAAGGATGGACTAACCCATCTAGTCTTAATTTTAAACCACAAATTGATAGTTTATCTGGTTATTATAGCCCTGCTGGTTCTACTACTCTTATATCAATTAATGGACAAAACTTTTTTTCTTATTCAACCATATTATTTGGAACATATAATCCAACTGTTTATTTTATTAATTCCAATATTTTACAATTTTATGTTCCATCAACACTGAATTCGGGTACTCTTCCGGTTCAAGTATTTAACGGATCTGTTCCGTCTAATTCTGTTAACTATACCATTGATAATGCTTCCGGTTATTGGCTTTTAAATAGTAATGGATCTATTTCTAATACTAATACTAATCAATCGTCGCTTGTTTCTATAGGTTCTTTATCTAGAGGAGCACCTAAAACTATTAATAGTAATTATACAATTTCAAATTCTGATAATTGGATTATATGTAATTCTACTTCTCTAATTACTATTATATTACCTTCCGGTCCAGATAATATTGGACGAGAACTTATGTTTAAAAATATTGGTTCCAATTTTGTTTATTCTTCTTCTAATATAATTCCTTTAACAAGTGAAACTCTTACTAATCAACTTTTATCAGGAAACGCTGGTCAATGGGCTACATTAGTTTATGACGGTTCAATTTGGATTACAATGCACGGTTCTTAACACTTTTCCTTTTATTTCTAATTAGTCCCTTTCTACTTCTACTTATTCTATTACTTATTTTATTACTACGTCTACTTTTATTTATCCATTTTGTCTTTATATGTTTTCTTCCTCCTTTTAATAATGATTTTTTCTTTGTTAAATTGGGAAATTGACTTGGGATAAAAAATTTATTATTTATTTTTTTACCTGTATCAAATATTTGTGGGCATAGTTTCATATTTGGTCTTTTTGGCCCTGTTGATTCATTTATTTTTGGAACAATTGTTTCACTAAAACCAGAATTTATGGGTTTTGTTAATGAGTTTATATTATTCAAAGGGTTTACATTATCTTCTATTAAAGATGTATCTTTTATTAAAGATGTATCTTTTATTAAAGATGTATCTTCTATTAAAGATGTATCTTCTATAGGCACATTTTCTTCTTCTTTTGTTGGCATTTTTATATAGTCTTCATCAGGGGTATTAATTTTTTTTCCGGGTAGTTTTACTCTTTGTTCTTCTATAAGCTGTCTACTATCAACCTCGTTTTTCATTTTATTAAGTGCTTTTACTTGTTTTGTATAGTTACTAATTAGGGCTTTTCTTAAATTAATCATTTTATTTAAGTTATCTATACCATTTGAATTAATTGTTGAAGAAGGTTTATTATTATATTCAGTTATCTTTTCATTAAAATTTCTTATTTCATCTGTTTTTTCTTGTATTAATTTATTTAATTTAGTTATTTGTTCTTCTAATTCGCTCATATATAATATAGTGAAATTGTTTATATAACTATATTATATGAACAATATTCATATATTTATTATTATTATTTCCATAATAATTATAGTTGGTTGTGCTTATTTTAAGAGTATTAAAGAAGCACTAACTAACAACATCACAAATAATAATATTATTTTAATCGGAGATAGTGTATTAAATAATTCGAATTATGTTCCTTCAGGAACATCTGTAGTTGATATTTTAAAAACAAAAATAAACGAAAAAAAAGTATTTGATTTTGCTAAAGATGGTGCCACAATTAGCGACTGCTATACACAATTAGACAAAATACCTATAGAACTTAATACAACAGAAACATTTGTTTTTATTTCTGCTGGCGGTAATGATATTTTGAATAAACGTGGACAATTAACTAGTGCCGAAATAAGGAACATATTTAATAATTATATGGATTTTCTTAAAGCTCTAAGAGTAAAATTAAGTAGCGCTAACATTAATATATTAAATTTATATATTCCATCTAATCCTCGCTATCAATCATATAAAACTTCCATTGATCAATGGAATCAGCTACTAAAAGAATATTCTAGTAAAATTGGCGAAATGTATAATGTTATCAATATAGACACTCTTTTAACCAGCCCTGAAGACTTTGTTTATGATATTGAACCATCGGAAACGGCGTCAAAAAAAATAGCTAATGTAATTTATTTAACGGTATAATTTCAAACTAAAAGCAAACCATCAAACAACCGTATTTTGTATAGGTATAGCCCGCAAATAAAATGCGGTTGTTTTCCAATTATGTTCATAAATTTCTCTTAATGTTGCTGTATCTGGGTAATCTAATTCAGGAGCCATTTCGGCGTCACGCCCTCTCGAATTATTAGGATGCCCTGCTTCCACAATTTCTATTTCATACAGTTCATAGTCGATTGATATACTAATGTTGTTATACGATTGACATCTTACTAACGTTTTAAATTGTTTAATAGTAGTATCAGGATTAAACGAATAATAATAAGATTGTTCTGTATAAACCAACTTAAAATAAAATGTATAATCTGAATTAGATTGAGTCATTGTCAAAATAGTTGTATTCTTATTATTATTATAAATTGATTTCAATTTTTTCTTTTTCTTTTTCTTTTTTTTTCTTTTTCTTTTTCTTTTTCTTTTTCTTTTACATTGATTAACTTTATATATTTTATTTTATTTTGCTATACT
>TBL_comb47_HYPODRAFT_10003011_pt1 | contig 20349 bp, 12 predicted proteins | sample TroBogypolimnion_40_FD_10682 | JGI IMG/M metagenome (IMG submission 10682) | reverse complement strand
GGACCTCGATGGCGTCCGACAGTTGGAACGCCTCCACCGGCCGGCCCGCCGCGACGATGCCGACCAGCGGCAGTTCCGAACGAGGCGGGAGCTCTTCCGGCTTGGCGATCTGCAGACCCCGGCGTGCGTTCCACTGGCGCGACAAGTGTCCGTCGCGCTCCAGAAGCCGTAGGTAGTGCTGCACCGTCCCCAGCGATTCGAAGCCGCAGCCGCTCGCGATCTCCTGCTGCGAGGGCTGATAGCCCTGGCGCTCGCTGTAACGCATGATGAAATCGAGAACCTTTTTTTGTTTCGGAGTCATGTCCTCTCCTGGCCTTTGCTGATGCTTCAAGGTTACTCGTAAGTTTCTCGCAAGTCAAGAGGGTTCACACAGAGGGGAGGAAGTGGTGGTGGTGTGGTTGGGGGGGGAGTAGGGTGGTGTAGTGGTGGAAGGGAATGGAAACTGATTGCAAAGTGTACGCTTGACGGGTATAGTATTCAATGGAATTTATCGAGACGGCATTCTTTACCCGCTACATTCCGGATTACCTCTCCGATGAGGAACAGCGGGCGCTGCAGAACCATTTGATCGATCATCCTGATGATGGCGATATTATAGCCGGAACCGGTGGCATTCGGAAAATACGCTGGGCGGCGAAGGGCAAAGGAAAACGCGGTGGTGTTCGAATAATTTACTATTGGCGGACTGCTAGAAACCAAATCTACCTGATGGGTGTTTACGGCAAGAATGAAGCGTCGGACCTGACGTCAAAAGAAAAGGAATTTCTCAGGAAGTTGGTGGAGGTCTGGAACAAATGAAGAAACGTATATTGTTTGATGAGCTGGTTCAGGGAATAGAAGAGATCAATCAGCATCTCGCCGGCAAGATTACTTTGAAAACCTACACTGTGGAACGGACTCCGAAGCCAGAGGTTACGCCGGAGGTTATCAGGGAGACCCGGGAAAGGCTTAATCTTTCTCGTGCCGTGTTTGCACATGAACTGCACATTTCCCCTCGAACTTTAGAAAAATGGGAACAGGGGTTGACCAAGCCGAACGAGCAAGCGGCAACTTTGATACTTCTGGTGCGTAAATTCCCCGACACTCTTCAACGTCTCAAACACCTGGCGGTGTGATGTCCCAGTGGGTAAATGCATAGCATTCCTGCGATCTGTAAACCGGCCAGATAACCCTTTTCAACATTCGATCTCTCACTGCTCTGTCTGCCTTACCTTGTAGCAACAGCCATCTGTACGGAAGCTACCAATGAAAGTTGGCAGAAATGCTCTGAGTTATTAATTTACCAATCCCGCCCCACTCACCCCACTCCTCTGTGGCCCCATTCCCCTGTTTACGCGCCAGGTCCATTGTCTGGGAAATAAAAAAAGACCCCGTTTTCACGAGGTCTTTTTGGTCTTTGGTCCGGGATGGACAGTCTAGGTTCCAGGCGCCGGACTTGCTGCCATTCATGATCCGTGTTCGGCTACTCTTCTCACAACCCTATGAAATTGTTGATCACCTTCTGCACCTCGCCGATGGACACCACACCGTCCCCGTTGGTGTCAACGCAAGCCAGCGGCGGCTTCGATCCAAGGAACATGTTGATCCCCGCCTGTACCTCGGCAAGGGTCACCACGCCGCTGCCGTCGCAATCTCCGGCCAAAGGGATCGGCGTCAGGGTGGTCCCGGCATTCACCACGCCCCCCGCCACTACCGTAACGGGAAAGGCGCTTTTCAACTGGTAGCCGGCAGCCGCCGTGACGGAAACGCTGTAGCTGCCGCTTGGCAGGAGTGTGAAGAATGCTCCGTTGGACAAGGTGGTGACGGTTGCGGTCCCGACTTTAACCGTGGCACGCGCAATGGGCTTGCCGCTATCGCTGCGCACATACCCAAGGACGATCCCCAGAAGGCCGTTGGTGAAGGTGGTGCGGAACCGCCTCGCTCCGCCGCTCGTCGAGGCCCCCTTGCTGTCCACCGCAAGGATTTCCCACCAGTAGTAGCCGCCTGACGCGAACAGCGAGCTGCCGTCGGCCCGCTTTTCCTGGCTGCTGTCAAGGACATAGCTTCCCTGCGGGATCAGTTCGTAACGCTTGGCCTCGCTCCCTTGGACGCCGTTGAGGTCGTCGTAGATCTTCACGGTGTAGGTCACCGGGTCGTTGTCCGGATCGGTGGTCTCGTTCCAGGACAGCAGCATGAGCGAACTGTCGATCACGTCGCCGCTGGCGGGACTGATCGGGGTTAAGGCCGACGGCGCGTGGTTGCCGGCATCCGCCACGCAGAGCGTACCCACCTGAGGGGGGATGATCTCGCCGTTCAGGTCGGTCGCGTAGTAGTACAGGGTGTAGGTGCCCGGGATGTCCAGGCCGGCGAAACCTATGCTCGCATTGGGCTGGATCAGGTAATCGTACCTGCCGGCGGCCTGGTTGGGCGTGCCGGTGACGGAAGGCAGGCTCACCACGACCTGTCCGGTCCCTCCCGCGTCGGGCGGCACGTAGTCGGGGCGCCGGATCTCGACCCACGACGAACCGGTGCTGGCGAGGTCGATGCTGGCCCACGCGGTTACCGATGCGGGCACCGACGCGCTCCCCAGCGCGACCGCGGTGGTGGGCATGGCTCCCTGCCACTGCAGCCCCAGGGCGTTGGAACCGAGACCCAGCACCATCTTGGAGGCGAGCGCTCCGTCCTTCTGCCCGATGGTAAGCGCCGGGCTCCCGATCTGGTCTCCGTTGTCATCCAAAAGGGGGTGCTGTGCGGCGCTGTCGCCCATGCCGATGCCGTTTTGCAGGCAGGCGGCGGTGCTGCACTGCCGTAACTGCTGCGTGAGTCCTGCGGCATAGGCAAAGGCGTTGTTGACGGTCTCTCCGGACGAGAGGCTGTTGAACAGGTAATAGACGAAATACTCGCCGAAGGTCTTCTGGTTGAAGCTCGGCCCCTGGGCCGACAGTTCCGCCGCGGTGCTGCTGGCGACGATGACCCGGTTCGGCCCCGACAGAGCCGGGATGAAACTCCCCGAGTAGCAGGAGCCGTCCACCACCATGGTGGTCAGGGTCTTGCCAAGGGTCGCCACCTGGGTCTCCAGGCTCGCGATCCAGCCGTTCAGGTCCTCGGGGGTGATGTACTGCGGCGCCGAGGCCGGGTCTCCCGGCTGCTGGATGTAGAATTTGCCCCCCTGGCCGCCGTGATCCATCATGACGATGTACACGGGTGCCACGCCGTACTGCTGGATCTTGCTCCAGGCCCACTGGGTGATGGCGTTTTGGATGTTGGCCTTGGTGGTGGGCAAATCCACACCGGTGTGGCCGGTCTCGTAGCTCAGGTACCGGATGGTGTCGTCGGTGAAGGAGCGGGACAGCAGTTTGTTCCTGATGTCGTCCAGGCTCACCGTGTAGTTGGCCCGGTACTGCCCGCTGTTCAGTTCCCCCTCAATGAGGATGGCGTATCCAGCGGCGTTGGCTACCACGACATTTTTCAGGTCGCTCTCGATGCCGTTGAAGTTGGTGTCGGTCACCACACGCGCCTTTACCTTCCAGAGCCCCTCGCTGAACTGGCTGTATCGGGCGCTGTAATGGCCCAGGGTGTCGGTGATGGCGGCGCTCACGGTGTGCACCGTGCCGTCCGGGGCGATGAAGTCGACGGCCACCGATACGCTGGCAAGGTTGGCCACCGTTGGGGAGGAGACCTTGCCGGTGGCGGTGACCGATCCGATCGGCGAGATGCTGGTGGCGTCCAGGGTGATGAGGATGGAGGTGTCGGCCTTGGCCATGACAAAGGGCGCGCTGGCGCTGGCGGCGTTGTAGCTGGCATTGCCCTTGAAAGATGCGCTGGCGCTCCAGGAACCGGCCCGGTCCACGTAGCTGACGTCGGCGATCTGGGAGTAACTCCCGTCGCTGCCGGTCTGGACGCATTTTTCCGGGGTCTGGGTCTGGACCGGCGAGTTGAGTACGATGCAGACGCCGGTGAAGGGGAGCGCGACGCCGGTGGAGCCGTCCTTGAGCGTGCCGGTCACCGTTACCGACTGGCCGAAGCTGGCGGAGGCAACGCTGGCGCTGAGCGCGGCCGGGGGGAGGTTCGGGGCGGTGACGGTGATCTGCTGGGTCCCGCTGTCCCACGAGGCGGAGGAGAAGCCGGCCTTGCCCGATGCGGTGAGGGTCGCGACGCCGGTCGTGCTGTCGATGTAAAAAACCTCGGCCAGATTGAACCCGGCGTTGATGGTGAGCGTGAAGGTGTTGCCGAGGCTCGAGAGGGTGCCGTCCGAGAAGCGCCCGCTCGTGGAGCTCGAATTGAGGTTGACCTTGGTGTCGGCGCCGACCGGCGCGTCGTTGCCGTTTCCATCAACCACCTTGACGTAGAGCGACGGGGACTGAGCGCCTTTTTGCACCTGCCAGGAGTAGGATGGATCCGCAGCGACTATGACGAGCTTCCGGTAGTTCGGATCGGAAATTTTCACGCTGTACGGGCTCGCCGCACTGTGTCCGTCGCCGTCCTGGGCCTGGATGGTGAAGCTGAAGGTTCCGCGTGCGGTCGGGGTCCCCGCCAGGACGCCGCCGGCGCTCAGGGTGAGACCGTCCGGCAGTGCGCCGGCGCTGCGCGCGAAGGTCACCGCCCCGATGCCGCCGCCGGTCGTCAGCGCCGCGCTGTATGCCACCCCCTTTTGTCCGTCGGGAAAGGGGGCGCTGCCCAGGGAGAGCGGTGCCGCCACCGCCACCGGCAGGTCGAAGGTTTTGGTGATGCCGCCGCCGGTGGCGCTCAGGCGCACGGTGGCGGCGCCGAGCGGGGTGGCGCTCCCGGCGCTGAAGGAAAAGGCGGCGCTCGCCCCGAGCGCGGTCGGCGTCAGCGGCGAGGTGGCGACCCCGGCGATGGCCCCTGCGGGGAGCGTGCCCCAGGAAATGGCGACCGGCGAGTTGAAGCCGTTGCTGGCGGTCAGGGTGACGGTCGCCTGGCGGGTGTCTCCCTGCACCACGGCGATGGCGCCCGCCGTCAGGGCGAAGCTTGGTGCGTTGGAGAAGGTCGCGGCGACGCTTTTAGCCGCGCTCATGGTCACGGTGCACACGGAGTTGCCGACGCCGCTCACGCTGTCGCAGCCGCTCCAGCCATCGAACGCAGAACCGGCGTCCGCAACTGCGGTCAAGGTGAGCTGGGTTCCCTGGTTGTAGCTGACAGTGCCGCTGTTACCGATCCAGGTTAGGGTCCCGGTGCTGGGGGTGACGCTGCCGGATCCCGCTCCGGACCGGGTGACGGACAGGGCATACACGGGGAGCACCCCGGTGCCTGAAAGGGCGGCGCTCAGGGATGTCGCCCCCGCGGCGTTGGAGACGACCGTGAGCGCGGCGCTCTTGGCCCCGGCCGAGGTGGGGGCGAAGCTCGCAGTTACGGTGCAGCTCGCTCCGGCGGCCAGCGTCGGGGTGAGGCTTACGCAGGGGGACGCACCGCCGCTGGCCACGGAGAACTGACCGGCATCCGTGCCGGTGATGCTGATGGACGCCACCGTGACGCTGGCGGCGGAGCCGTTGCTGAGGGTGAAGGTCGCCGGGGCGGACTGCGCGCCGCTGTTCGTGGCGGCGAAGGCGGCTCCCGCGCTCGGTGCCAGGGAAAAGCCGGACGGGGACAGGCTGAAGGTGTCGACCGCCGTTACTATCGTCGTGGCGTTGGAGCCGCCGAGCAGATACACGACGTTGTTCACCGCGGCGGCGGCGCCGAAGTTGCGGACCGCCGACATGGTTGCCGCGGTGGACCAGGCGTCGGCGACCGGGTCGTAGGCGTACACGGTGCTGTTCAAGGCGCCCGCCGCGTTGCTGCCGCCGAAGAGGTACCAGATGCCGTTAACCACCGCGCTCTCGAATTGGCCCCCCGCTGCAGGGAGCGGCGCCTTGGTGGACCAGCTGTTGGCGGCGGGATCGTAGACCTCCACGCGGGCCTGGATGGTCCCGGCGTCGTCGCCCCCCCCCGCCAGATACAGCTTGCCGTTGATGACGCCGGAACCGGGCCCCGCGTGGGCCACCGCCGAGGAGGCGAGCTGGGTCCAGGCGTTGGAGGAGGGGTCGTAGACATGGAGCCAGTTGCGGTAGCCGCTGTTCCCGTTGGCCGCCGTCGTCACGTACAGTTTGCCGTTGATGACCCCGGTGGCACCGGAGCCGCTCAGGGTCGGCATGGACGCCAGGGAGCTCCAGGTATTGGCCGACGGGTCATAGACGAAGAGGTCGCTGTGGGGCAGGGATGAGAAGGAATTGTCCCAGCCGCCGGCCAGGTAGAGTTTGCCGCCGATGACCCCGGCGCCGTCGCCCTGATAGCGGCCGCTCGGCATGGAGGCGAGCGTGGACCAGGTCCCGGATGCCGTGTTGAAGGCCTGCAAGGTCGGCGTCTCGTGGACGTTAAAGCCGCCGGCCAGGTAAACGACCCCGTTTATGGACTCGGCCGCCGACATCGATCTGGGCTGGGGCAGGTCCGCGACAGTTCCCCAGGTAGCGGTCGGCGCGGCCGCCGGCACCTTGAAGGTATCGACCTGGGTCACCAATCCCGAGGCGTTGCTCCCCCCAGCGAGGTACACGACGTCATTGACCGCGGCCGCGGCGCCGGCAACCCGGTTCAGCGGCAGGCTGCCGGCGGTGGACCAGGCGTCGGTCCCCGGGTTGTAGGCATAAACGGTCGTGTTGTAAACTGCGCCGTTATTGCCACCGAAGACGTACCAGATGCCGTTTACGACCACGCTCTGGAAGTTGGCGCCCGCCGCCGGCAGCGGCGCCTTTGTGGTCCAGCTGTTGGTCGCCGGGTCAAAGGCTTCCAGCCGCGCCTGGATGTTTCCGGCGTCGTCGTATCCGCCCGCCGTGTAGAGCTTGCCGTTCAGGACCCCGAAGGCGGGACCTGCATGGGCCACGGCCGAGGAGGTGAGCTGGGTCCAGGCATTGCTGGACGGGTCGTACACATGGATCCAGTTGCGGTAGCCGCTGTTCCCGTTGGCCGCGGTGGTCACGTACAACTTGCCGTTGATGACCCCGGTGGCGCCGGAGGCGCTCAGGGTCGGCAGGGGTGCCTTGGTACTCCAGCTGTTGGATGCGGGATCATAGACAAACAACTCGGCATGGGGAAGCGCGGTGATGGTATTGTCCCAGCCGCCGGCCACGTAGAGCTTGCCGCCGATGACCCCGGCCCCGTTGCCGCTGTAGCGTCCCCCCGGCATCGAAGCCAGCGTGGACCAGGTTCCGGAGGCGGTGTTGAAGGCCTGGAGCATCGAGGTTTGGCTGGCGCCGTCATTGCCCCCGGCAAGGTAGACCACGCCGGCGATGGCCTCGGCGGCGGGCGCGTTTCTGGCTCCCGGAAGCGGTGTCACTGTCCCCCAGGTGGCGGCATGGGTAAACGGGGCGATGAGCGATACTAGTATAAACACTGCGGCCGGTATGCAGCGAATGCCGATACGGTTCATGGTGTGCCTCCGTGGGGGTGGTACAATAGCGACAACAAAACTTTTAAACTGTCTTAATATTGGCTCGGACAGTATCAAACAGCCATAAGTGAAAATGATACTGTGGTATAAACTGACTATATACTAGAAGCTTATAGCATTTTCCCAGGATCTCCGTCCACTTCATTTAATCTCTTAGGATAAGGACGCTTTCCTCATAGAAACGGAGATATCAGATTAAGAAATACACAGCTCTTGAGCCTGGCTGGAGCACAGCATTATCACTATTGCCGTCATCACCCATAAAAGTAGCCAGTTGTGAATGAACCAGCATATAGGTCGGAGTGTGAAGCAGTGTTCATTTAGTGGGAGAGTTTACATTCTTGAAGAGAGCGAAGCGATGACAGAGGAGGAATTGTCGGGCAAGATTGTACCTTGAAATAAAATGAGTCAGGAGCGCCCTGGGGGCGTGCCTCTCCCTTGGGACCAGGCCAGCTCGTACACGACGTATGCGCCCGGAACGCAAAAGAGGGCCGGATGTCTTCTCCGGCAAGCTACCACCCGGCAAGCCGCCGCGAAGTTACCCCGTGAGCGGCAGACAACGCGTGATCTCCTCCAGCAGGATATCGATGTCGACAGGCTTGGACACATAGCCGTCAAACCCCAGACCCAGGAAGCGCTCTTGATCATTTTTCAAGGCATGCGCCGTGAGCGCGATCACGGGAGTGCGCTGCCCCCCCGCCTGCTCCGCCTCCCGGATGCAGCGGGTGGCCTCGATGCCGTCCATTCCCGGCATCTCCACGTCCATCAGGATGATGTCGAAACATCCCCGCCGCCAGACCTCCAGGGCATCCCTGCCGTCCACGGCGACTTCCAGGGTATGACCGAACCGGGACAGAAACGCCGAGGTGATCTGGCGGTTGATGGCGTGATCCTCAGCGACCAGGATGTGCAGTGACCGCTGCGGGAGGAGGACCGCTGCATCGCCCGGCACCGGCTCCGAGGGCCCTTCCCCGCCGGCCTCCTCGGCCAGGGGGATGACCACGTTGAAGGTGCTGCCCACCCCCTTGGAACTTTCGGCCCAGATTTTTCCACCCATGAGCTGCACCAGCTTCGCGCTGATGGAGAGCCCCAGGCCGGTACCGCCGTATCTCCTGTTGGTGGAGGTGTCTTCCTGGCAAAAGGGAGCGAAGATGCGCCCCAGCGCCTCGGGATCGATGCCGATGCCGGTGTCGGTCACGCTGAACCTCAGCAGGAGGAGCCCCTCCTGACGCCCCTCGAGCGCTGCCGCAAGCCGCACGCTCCCGGCGTCGGTGAACTTGATGGCGTTACCCAATATGTTGAGCAGCACCTGCTTGAGCCGCAGCTGGTCGCCCTTCAGGCTGTCGGGTATCTCGTCGTCGATCTCGATCTGAAAACTGAGCCCCTTGCCGTGCACGACGACGGTCTGGGTTTTCATGACCTCGCTCACGCAGTGCCTCAGGCTGAAGCTCCTCGCCTCCAGTTCGATCTTGCCGGCCTCGATCTTGGAGAGGTCGAGGATGTCGTTGATGAGGGAGAGCAGGCAGTCCGAGGATATCCGGATGGCATCCATGCACTCCTTCTGGTTGTCGTTGAGTTCGGTGTAGGTCAAAAGCTGGGTCATCCCCATGATGCCGTTCATGGGGGTGCGGATCTCGTGGCTCATGTTGGCCAGAAACTCGCTCTTGGCGCGGCTGGCGGCTTCCGCGGACTCCTTGGCCCGCAGCAGTTCCTCCTGGCTGCGGATCCGCTCCGTCATGCGCCAGACCGAATCCATCAGCAAGGTGAGCTGGAGCAGGTCGGTCAGGCTATAGTCGCTCTCCTTGTTGGCAACGGCCACCACCGCCACGATCCTTTCCTGGTCGAAGACCGGCAGGGACAGGAAACGGTGCAGCGGCGCATGCCCCTGCGGATACCCCTTTTTGAGCTGGTGGGGCTGCTGGAAGTCGTTCAGGATGATGGGGCGGCGCTGGCGCACCACCTCCCCCCAGATGCCGGTCCCGTCCAGCTCGTAGCAGGTCTGCGGATCGGCGACCGCGCACTGCCCCATGACCTCCTTGGACCAGGCGTTCAGGGTGAACTGGCGCGTCTCCTCGCTGTAATAGTAGATGTAGCCGATCTTGCTGCGGCTCAGCCCGATCGCCTCGTCGAGGGCCACCTCGAGGAGCTCCTGGATGTTCCGGGAGGTGTTCTGGGAAACCCTGAGCAGGCACTCCATGCGCTCCTGGTTGCGCAGCAACTCGATCTCCCCCTTCTTGCGGGCGCTGATGTCCTCGTGAGAGACCACCGCGAAACTGGCGCCGGCGACCTGGAAGGGGTTGACCCGGCAGATGAACCAGCGCTCGGCGTCCGGCGCGTGGCAGGGGTACTCGCGCACGAATTCGGGCAGGGTGCCGTCCAGCACCCCCCGGATCCCCGCCGCGAACTCCTGCACCGACTCCCGCTCGTGATCCGAGACCGTCTGGCAGACCTTGAGATAGCTGACCCCCTCGCCCATGGAGCCCGGAGCCGCGTCGTTCTCGGCGGCAAAGACGTTCCAGGCGCGGTTGGTGACCACGATGGTCCCCTGGGCGTCCACCACGCAGATATTGGCGCTCAGGCCGTCGATGGTGGAGCGCAGGAACTGCTCCTGCTCCCGGAGCGCCTCCTCGCCGCGCCGGCGCACCTGCACCTCCTGCTGCAGCTCCCGGGTGCGTGCTTCCACCTTCTGTTCCAGCTCCTCGTTGAGGCGCTGCACCTTCAGCTCGGCGAGCTTCACCGTGGTGATGTCGGTGAAGGTGATCACCACCCCCTCGACCTGGCCGGTCTCGGTGCGAAAGGGGAGTATCCGCTTCAGGAGCCAGGTGTGGTCCCGTGTCTGCTCCTCGCAGCAGATCATGACGCCGCTGATCAGCACCCGGCTGATGTCCGCCAGCATCTCCTCCTGCTGGGAAAGGTGATAGGCGATGTGGTCGATGGGGCGGCCGATATCCTGCGGCATCAGCTTGAAGAAGGAGGCGATGGCGGGATTGTACTTGCGGATCCGGAGCTGGCGGTCCAGGAACACGGTGCCGATGTCGGTGCTGGCCAGCAGGTTTTCGTGGTCGTTGTTGAGCTGCTTCAGTTCCAGGTTCTTGCGCTCGAACTCGGAGTTCACCGAGTAGAGCTCCTCGTTCACCGAGTGCAGTTCCTCGTTGGTGCTCTGCAGTTCCTCGTTGGAGGCGAGCAGCTCCTCGTTGGTGGACTGGAGCTCCTCGTTGCTGGTCTGCAGTTCCTCCACGGTGGTCTGCAGGTGCTCGCGGGTGGATTGCAGCTCCAGTTCCAGGTCCGCCATGTGCTGGCGGAAGTTCCCCTCGGCGTTGAAGCTGGGCGCGTCCAGCTCCTCCACCCCCTCGGAGGGCGGCAGCTGTTCCAGCGAGCGCACCCGCTCGAAGTAGACGTGGTAATGGGTGGTGTGGCTCTTCTCGTCCGGCAGCGGGGCGACGTTCAGGTCGATCAGGAACTCGGCCTCGCCGCGGCGGATCCGCACGTTGCGGGTGACGATGAACTGCCTGGTGCTGTCGGCGCGCTGCAGCGAGGTGCTGAGGGCGATGTGCAGGTTGTCCTCGGTGAGCAGCAGGATGTTGTTTTCCGCCCGCCCCTCCGGCATCTTCAGGTATTCGGCCACGTTGCCGAAGTAGTGCACGATCTGGCGCTCTTCGTTGATCAGCACCCCCGGAGGCACGTGCCGGCGCAGCAGGGTGTCGTAGTCGGAGAGAATCTGGCGGTCGATGTTGACCGTGCGGCTGGTGCCGGGCTGGAACACCGTCACCGGGATGTTGGTGTGCAGCCGTTCCAGCCGGTTCGCTTCCAGGTTGAGGGCCAGCTTCAGGTCGCGCAGCTTGCGGAACAGCTTGTGCTGGTTGGCGATCACCTCGAATTCCGGGGCGAACTGCCCCAGCCCCTCGCTGCTTCCCAGGAAGAGGATGCTGTCCTTTTTCAGGGCGAAGTGGAACAGGGAAATCACCTTCTCCTGGACTTCCGGCTGGAAGTAGATCAGCAGGTTGCGGCAGCAGACCAGGTCGAGCCGGGTGAAGGGAGGGTCGTTGAGCAGGTTGTGAGGGGCGAAAACCACCAGCTTGCGCAGTTCGGAGGTGACCCGGAACCAGTCCTCCCCCTCCTTCTTGAAGTAGGTCTCCAGCCGGTCCGGGCTCACGTTGGTGAGCCGCGCGCGGTCGTAGAGCCCCTGCGAGGCCTGGTCCAGGGAGGACTTGTGCACGTCGGTGGCGAAAACGGTGATCTTGCCGGGAAAGCCGATCTCCCGGGCTTTTTCGGCCAGCAGGATCGCCAGGGAATAGGCCTCCTCGCCCGTGGCGCAGGCGGCCGACCAGACGCGCAGATCCTCGCCGCGCCCAAGGTTCGCAAAGAGACGGGGGATCACCTCCTGCTCCAGGAACTGGAAGGCCTGATGGTCCCGGAAGAACTCGGTCACCCCGATCAGCAGGTCCTTGTAGAGCAGGTCCAATTCCCCGCTGTCGCCGGAGACGATGGCGACGTAGTCGGAGACCTCGGGGATCTGGCGGAACTCCATGCGCCTGCGGATGCGCCGCCCGACCGTGGAGCCGCGGTATTTCGAGAAGTCGAGGTTGTAGCTGCGCCGCAGCAGGGCGAAGATGCTGGCATACTCGCCCTCGTCCTCGAACACCTCCAGCTCCAGGTTCATCCTGGTGCGCACCGCCAGCGGGCTGATGGCGTACTCGACCAGGATGCGGGGGATCCGGTTGGGCGCCAGGATGAAGTCGCACACCCCGGTGGCGATGGCGTTACGGGGCATGCCGTCGAACTGGGCCGATTCGGGGGACTGGATCAGCACCAGGCCGCCGTTTTTATTGATGGCCATGATGCCCCTGGAGCCATCGGAGCCGGTCCCGGAAAGCACCACGGCCACCGCCCGCTCCCCGGCGTCCTGGGCCAGCGAGTTGAAGAAAATGTCGATGGGGAGCTCAATGTGCGGGCTGATGGTTCTCTCGGTCAGGTAGAGGTGCCCGGCTCCGACGGTCATCTGTGTCTTGGGGGGGATCAGGTAGATGCTGTCGGGCTGCAGTGCTATGCCATTGGTAACGCGGTGGATCGGCATCGCGGTATGGCGCGAGAGCAGGTCGTCCATGAGGCTCTTGAAGTCCGGGGAGAGGTGCTGGATGACCACGAAGGCCATGCCGGTATCGGCCGGCATGTTGTCGAAGAACTGCTCCAGTGCGCTCAGCCCACCCGCCGAGGCGCCAATGCCGACGATATGTAACGGCTTGGGCCCGTCCGCAGGTGAACCGCTGGGAGAACTGCTCATTGGGTGTCTCCTGAGAAAGAAATATGACCTTGCTACCCAAATCTGAATTACACCGGAATGACACTGTAACAAGGAAATACAACCTTTCAATTTATTATTTAAATATTAAATCGATATAATTGTTCAATGCTCGTAAACGACAAAGCACCTTTTAACTTGTTTTCTTAGTCGGGAATTGACACATCCGATAAATTCCAGGTGTGCAGGCTTATTAATTTAACACAATAAAGACCTGTAGAGATGGGTTGGGGATGTTCCGGCAATCCTACACTGGGAAACCCGCAGCAGAGATCCAATGAATCCGCAGGGCGAAAGGCAGAATCAATTGTCGGGAAGTGGGCGCGAGGGGGCATTCGGGTGCAAGCAAGCCCGGCACATTGTGCTATGCTCGAAGGGCAGGCATTGGACGGTTCGGAGAATAATTCCCGTGAAAACCTTTATTTGCATCGCATTTATTTCCCTCCTGCTGGCTGTTCATGGAGCCCTGCCGGCAGCTGCCGGGCAGAAGATCCCCGAAAAACTGACCTACGATCTCAGCTGGACCGGCATCCCGGTGGGCAAGGCGGAGCAGGAGATCTATGATCAGGGGGATACGGTCAAGATCGTTTCCTCCGCCCGCTCCAACGACTGGCTCTCGACCTTTTTTCCCGTTGACGACCGGACCGAAAGCGTCCTCGACAAGGTCGGCCCCTTCCCCGGCCGGACCAGGAACTTCAAGATGCTCTTCAAGGAGGGGCACCGGGTCCGCGACCGGGAAATCCGCTTTCACCTACAGCAGATGAACGCCCTGTTCCTCGACCGCAAGAGCGGCGAGGAGATCAGGATGGTCATTGAGCCCCAGACCTTCGACATCTATTCCAGCTTTTACTACGTTCGCCACCAGCCGCTGCAGCCGGGCCGCTCGCTCTATGTCAACGTGCTGGACGGTAAAACTTTGCACCGGATCGAGATCAGGGTCCTGCGCCGGGAGAGGGTCACGGTGCCGGCGGGGGAATTCGACACCCTGGTCATCGAGCCGATGGTGCAGCCGGAGGGGGTATTCGAAGGGAAGCGGGGGGTGTCTATCTGGCTTACCGACGACGACCGGCGGATACCGGTCAAGGCGCAGACCAAGGTGACATTAGGGAGCGTTACGGCGGTACTGACCGGAGGAAGTTACTAGGAGGAAGTTACTAGGAATGAGAGGATTGGCGGCTGAAAAATCAGGAACAATCTGCTATGGGCGTAGTAGCTATGAATCCCCCATGATTGATTTGCTCTGAGCCGGGTGTGTCATAGGGCGGCAGCTTGGCTGCCTGATGGATCCCATTTCCCGGCCGCCTCGCCTTCCGAGACGGCTTGACATGCTTTCCGGCTATTTCACGGCCGACACTGGTACTGCCACTTTCTTGCCGGCCATGCTGCAGACTGCTTTCAGCATCGCGCCTGGAAGCATCGGGTGTGGCCGGGTGCGGCAAGCTACTTGTGGGTCTCGACTTCTTTGGGTGCGGTAGCGAGCCCTTTGACTGCTCCGATTACCAGCATCGCTGCCGGAACCAGCTGACCTACCAGGATGACTGCGCAAAATCCTATGAATCCCCAGGCCAGCATGCCGGGCTCTTCTGCTGCGCCGTTTGCTGCAAATGCCGTCGTCGTCGTTGCGATAGTTGCGATTATGGTGTTGATCGTTGTTCTCATGACATCCCCCTGGTCTACTATGCTATTTTGTTTCCCCGCGGCAGGAATTGCCGCACCTGCATTTCTGAAGCTGATCGGTTTTAGTTTTTCCTGGCTGCTGCTTCTTTCGGTGCCGTGGCGAGCCCTTTGACCGCTCCGATTACCAGCATTGCCGCCGGAACCAGCTGACCTACCAGGATGACTGCGCAAAATCCCATGAATCCCCAGGCCAGCATGCCGGGCTCTTCTGCTGCGCCGTTTGCTGCAAATGCCGTCGTCGTCGTTGCGATGGTTGCGATTATGGTGTTGATCGTTGTTCTCATGACATCCTCCCCTTGGGCTTTTATTTCCTTGTATGACTTCATATTAGCATCAAGCGTGCCAGAGGCGAAGAATGTATGATTTTATTGCTAACTAGCTGGAATCGCGTGGTAGTGTTGTGCCGAGGACTCGGCCTCCCGTGCCGGTGAGCGTGATCGATAGTATATCTCCGGCATACAGCAGCCGGGGCAGAACCGAGGGCTCTCCCGCTGGCTGGTAGGCTAACTAATTGAAATGGCTGGATAAATATCTGATATTGAGGGGTGTATAGGCAGAATATACCTGAATATACTTACAGCGGCGGCGCCGGGGAAGAGTTTCCCCTTGCGCCTATGAGGTACCCACTGAGCGGGCTTCATGGTCAGATGTCTGCAGGACTTCCGGCGATATTCGGCGCAGTATGGGAGATCCTGGCTGAGGCTACTGGAGGACCGCCAAGGCAGCGTCAACGGTTGCCTGGGCCTCATCCAGGACCAGGCGCAGATGCTCCACCCCCCGGAAACTTTCCGCATAAATCTTGTAGAGGTCCTCGGTCCCGGAGGGACGCGCCGCGAACCATCCGTTCACGGCCACGACCTTCACCCCGCCGATGGGAGCGCCGTTACCGGGCGCGCTGGTGATGACTGACTGGATTTTCTCGCCGGCCAACTCGGTGAGCCTAATCTGCTCAGCCGTTAGTTTTGCCAGCAGGGCCTTTTGCGCCGGAGTGGCCGGCGCATCGACGCGTTCATACACGGGATCCCCGAACTTACGGGTCAACCCGGCGTAGAGCTCACCGGGATTGCGGCCCGTTCGGGCTGTCATCTCCGCCGCCAGCAGCGAAAGGACGATGCCGTCCTTTTCCGTAGTCCAAACCGTACCGTCCCTGCGGGCCAGGGTGGCCCCTGCACTCTCTTCGCCGGCAAAGCCGAGCGTGCCGTGAAGCAGGCCGTCGGCGAACCACTTGAAGCCGACCGGCACCTCGTAGAGCTTACGGTTGAGGCTCGCCGTGACGCGGTCGATCATCTGGCTGCTTACGACCGTCTTGCCAACCGCCAGGGCCTCTCGCCAGGGACGGTTTTGGTAAAGGTAGGAAATGGCGGCCACCAGATAGTGGTTGGGAGGAAGTAACCCTCCGCTACTGGTGACGATCCCGTGCCGGTCGGCGTCGGGGTCACAGGCAAAGGCAATGTCGAAGCAGTCCTTCAGCCCTATCAGCCGCTGCATCGCGAGGGGGGAAGACGGGTCCATGCGGATCTGCCCGTCCCAGTCGAGCGTCATGAAACCGAAGGTCGGATCGACCGCCTGATTCACCACGCTGAGGTTCAGCCCGTACTGCCCGGCAATCGCCTCCCAGTAATGGATTGCCGCGCCCCCCAGCGGGTCGGCACCCAGTTTCAAGTTGGAGCCGCGGATCGCATCCATGTCGATCACCGTGAAAAGGTCGGCAACATAGGCGTTGAGATAGTCATACCTGTGCGTTGTGCCGGCGCAGAGTGCTTTCTCGAAAGGGATTCTTTTCAACCCGGAAAGACGATAATGCAGAAATCCGTTCGCCGTCGCCCCGATCCAGGAGGTAACTGCGGATTCCGCCGGCCCGCCGTTCGGGGTGTTGTATTTGATCCCGCCGTCACCGGGTGGATTGTGCGACGGAGTGATGATGATTCCGTCCGCAAGACCGGTCGTGCGTCCGCGGTTGTAGGTCAGAATCGCGTGGGAAACGGCAGGAGTCGGGGTATATTCATCTCCCTGCGAGACCATGACCTCCACCCCGTTTGCTGCCAGCACCTCCAGCACGCTGGCGAACGCCGGAGCGGAAAGGGCGTGGGTGTCCATCCCGAGAAAGAGCGGGCCGTCAATGTGCTGCATTTTCCGGTAATCGCAAATGGCCTGACTGATGGCGAGGATATGCCATTCATTGAAGGAGTTCTCCAATGCGCAGCCACGATGGCCGGAGGTGCCAAAGGCTACCAGTTGTTGCGGCAACGACGGGTCGGGGACCTGCGTGTAGTAGGCCGTGATGAGCCTCGGTACGTTCACCAGCGGGTATGAGTCCGCCGGCTTTCCTGCGCGGATATTTACTGCCATGTTTCCCCCATTTACCTGCCGATGCGGCCTTGCGCTCAAGGTCTTCATCAGCAGATCGCACGACTCGTTAGACTCCCTGATCCCTTCGAACTCACGGCTCTGCGCCCTGCCAATTGCCCAGAGGACACGTCGCAAGTTACATGCCCGAGTGCGTTTGAGTAGGTTTGGTGCCCAAGTACCTGATGCTACGGCTTAAAACTGATTTGGTTGCTGCCAGGTGTCGGGGGAATCTGTTTGCTGCTCCCGCCAGGTTTAGCGTATCCGTCATATACGACAGATGTCCCAGTGAGATGCTTTTGCGAACCAGGGGAGCAGGGGAGCAGGAGGAGCAGGAGGAGCAGGAGGAGCAGGAGGAGCAGGAGGAGCAGGAGGAGCGAAAATTACCATTACCCTCTGGCGCTTACAGATAGGACCACGTCCTTAGGGACGGGCGCATTCCAGCCGCGCGTCCGCTGCAATCTTCCGTTGGACCCACCATGCCAGCGGCAGCGTCAGCAGCAGTATGCCGGCGACTGCCTGCATCGCGCTCGGGATGCCGGCGCGGTCGCCCAGGTAACCGAACAAGATGGGCGACAGGGCGCCGCCCCCGATCGTTCCGGTGTAGAACAGGGCGAAGGCGTGTTCCCGGTTGTCGCCCTGAACCAGGTCCGGTACCGTGCCGTACAGCACCGATGATGTCCCGTTGAGCGCCAGACCGAGCAATGGCAACAGGGCCAGCGCCGGGCTTAAGCCGAGTCCCAGAATCAGCAGAATGAGTAGCGCCGTCGCCGCCTCCGTCAGCCACACCGTTTTCATCATGCCGAGCCTTACGCCCAGATAACCGCAGACCAGCTTGCCGGCCGCGCCCCCGATGAACAGCAAGGACAAGGCCAGGCCGATGCTGGCGCTGGCCGCGCCCTTGCTTTTTAGCAGGAATGGCAAGAAGGTCAGAAATCCCATGCGGCTGGCGCTGTCCAGAATCCCGGTCAGCAGCAAGGCGATAAATCCAGACGAGGTGGTTCCTCCCCTAGCTTGGGCTGAGCCGTGTGGTTTGTCCAGTGGGGTTTTGGTCGGCAAGGTCGGAATGGTGCGGGCCAGAAACAGGGCGGTTGCTATCCCCAGCACGCCAATCATCGTAACGCCAGGTCTCCAGCCCATCCAGTTGAGCGACACGCCCATCAGGGCCGGCACCAGCATCTTGCCGACATCCCCTGCGAAATTGTAGCTGGCCAGCGCCCGTCTCGATGCGGGTCCCTGGTGGGTGTCGGCCACCAACGAGGAGGCCAGCGGATGTTGGGTGCTCGCGCCCATGCCACTGAACGCCAGCGCCGCGCCTATGCCGACAATCCCCCCCGCCTGGCCCGCCAGCAAATAGCCGATCCCGGCCAGGGCGGTTCCCGTTACCAGCAACGTGCGTCTGCCAAAACGTTTCGACAGCCCGCTTGCCTTGAGCTGCAGCCCGGCCATGGCTCCGGAGTAAAGGCAGCGCATCAGCCCCGCCATGGCATAACTGATGGCGAACTGGGCCTGCCAGATCGGCAGCAGTACGTAAACCGTATCGGTCAGCCCGTCGTGCACCGCATGGGCGATGCAGGCACAGCGGAGCGCGCGCGAAGGCGTGGGGTCTGAACCGGGAGTTTTAGAATTTGTCATGGGAGGACCAGGGTTGACGGTTGTTCAGCTCTTGCTCCCGAGCCGCTGCTGGAGAAATTCAATGCAGACCCGTACCTTTGCCGATTCAGTCAGCCGCAAAGGATAGACTGCCGATATATCTGCGTCCTGCTGAAATTCAGGGAGCACCCTGATCAGGCGCCCCTCTTTCAAATCTGCAGCGACGTCCCAGGTCGAACGCAGAATAATTCCATGCCCGTCCAGAGCCCACTGGTGCGTAATTTCACCGTTGTTGCACGATAGCGGTCCGGACGCTCTGACCGTTTCCACCTCATGCGGCCCCTGCAGTCTCCAAATCCCGAAGCTTTGGTCGCGCTCGCGAACTACGATGCAGTCGTGCTGTTCCAACTCAAGGATATCCGTCGGCATACCCCGGCGTTTCAGATAGACTGGTGCAGCACACAGGACACGCGCATTGGCGGCAATGCGCTTGACCATCAAGTTAGGCTCTGAACTCCCTCCGATCCTGATGTCGAGATCGAATCCCTCACCAATCAAATCCACGGGCCGGGTCAGCAGTTCCAGCTGTATGCGCAGCAAGGGATAGAGCAAGGCTAGCTCCGAGAGCGCCGGGGCGATCCGCTTGCGCCCGAAGCCGGCGCTGGTGCTGATGCGCAGCAATCCCCGGGGGGTCGTCTTCGACGTAGTAACCGACTCGGCCATCTGCTCCACATCTTCAATGATCCGCTGTGCCCAACCGTACACCGTTTCCCCGTCCTCGGTCACGCTCACGCGCCGGGTGGTCCGGTGCAGCAGGCGCACGTGCAGCACCTCCTCCAACAAGGCGATCCTCTTGCTGACAAAGGCAGGGGATGCGCCCATCTCGGTGGCGGTCGCTACAAAGCTCCTGTTGCGCACCACGGCGCAGAACAGTCGCAGATCTTCAAGAGGGGGGAGATTGTTCATGTTTCGTGTCCTATCTGGACAGATATTCTTAGAAGTCAAAAGTGTTTAACGCAAAGACGCGAAGGCGCGAAGACGCAAAGAAAACCTAAATAACAAAAACTAGGAGCAACCAGGAACGGTGAAAAACGGAAAGCCAAAGAACTTCAAACTGTGCCGATTGTACACGGTGCGTGTTCTATGTATCCACACATTAGCTAATTATCTTCAAAGAATAAAGCGTTATTTATAAGATCAGCGGTAGCCCCGTACCTCTGACCTGGGTGGCAATGCCGGCACGGGCGAAGTCGGCGCGGCTATCGCGGCAGCTCTGTAAAACGCGTTCCCCATTAGTCCTCTCGTAATGAACCAATCAACAAAGGAGATCACCATGAACAACGAAGAGTCAGTGAAGACCATGACGAGTATTGTGGCCCGGTTTACCGATTATGCCGGGAAGCATCTTCCCGACGACATCATGGGAAAGCTTAAGGAGCTGCGCGCGGCTGAAGACAGCCCTCTGGCAAAAGTGGTCTATGACTCCATGTTCGACAACCTCGCCAAGGCCGATGCATTGAATCGCCCCTGCTGCCAGGACACCGGCGTGATCCAGTACTACATCAAGGCCGGTTCTGACTTCCCCCTGCTGGCCGATGTCAAAAACATCCTTACCGAGGCCGCCTTTACGGCGACGCAGACCGCTCCGCTGCGCCACAACGCAGTGGAAATCTTTGAAGAGAAAAATACCGGCACCAATACCGGCGAACGGATCCCCTGGATCGACTGGAGTATCGTGCCGAACTCCAAAAGTATCGAAGTCGAGGTCTACATGGCGGGGGGCGGCTGCAGCCTTCCCGGGCAGGGAAAGACCCTGATGCCGGCCGCGGGGTACGAAGGGATCGTCGAGTACGTCTTTGACGTGATGACCTCCTACGGCGTCAATGCCTGTCCGCCGCTTCTGGTCGGTATCGGCATCGGCGGCTCGATTGACGTCGCCGCCAATCTCTCCAAACGGGCGCTGTTTCGCCCCATTGGCTCGCGCCAGCATAACGCCAAAGGCGCCGAAATGGAGCTC